>ENA-OQIG01000888-OQIG01000888.1-human-gut-metagenome-genome-assembly--contig:-NODE-888-length-15043-cov-2.160097_pt1 | contig 15043 bp, 23 predicted proteins | sample MGYA00242576_ERZ504741 | MGnify/ENA primary metagenome ERZ504741 (study PRJEB26092, sample SAMD00036436) | human gut metagenome | host: Homo sapiens | study: EMG produced TPA metagenomics assembly of... | reverse complement strand
TAATGTCCCTGTTGAAATGGCGAAATATCTTGTTGACAATGCGAACCCGATTTCTGAGTTGACCAGAAATGCTATGATATTATACCCATATATTGTTAATCAAACCATATCACATGGGCGTGCAGCAGAGATTTTAGGTATACGTAAATCAGAACTAATAAGTCTTTATGATAAAATGGGATATTCTTATTTTGATATGACCATGGATGACTTGGAAATGGAACTGGATAACTACAGAGCTGCAAAGAAAAAGGAGTCTGCTGTATGATAGTTGTATCAGATACAACACCATTGATTTCACTTTTAAAAATTAATAGTTTGAATATACTGGAGAAACTTTTTGGAAAAGTTCTGATTCCGCAGGCTGTATTTGATGAGTTGACCGTGGATGAACGTTTTAAACTGGAAGCAGAGCAGATTATGAGCAATAAATTTGTATCTGTAAAACCGGTCAGTAATGTAGCATCTGTGAGTATTTTAAAGAGAGCGACTGGGCTTGATCAGGGTGAAAGTGAAGCTATCGTGTTAACAGATGAGTTAAAAGCTGATTTGTTATTGATGGATGAAGCAAAAGGGAGAACAGTGTCTAATCAGATGGGGTTAAAAATCATGGGTACAATAGGAATTTTAATGGTAGCTTATGAAGAACAGGTTCTTACAGCTGATGAAGTTCGAGAGTGTGTAGATGGATTGCAACGAGCAGGAAGACATATAGGGCAACGACATTATCAAATGTTGTTGAACAGACTTAAGGACTAAATTTTAAGGTGAGTTAAGAAAATAATCATAACTCAAATAATGATTTTTAAGCACTGGCAGAAATTAAGTCAGTGCTTTTTTTGTGCGCAAAAATATGGTATAAATCCGCTTCTGATTTTATTTCGATTTGTATTCTCCATAAACTTTTTAGAAGCAAATTTTTTAAAGAAAGGAGATTATCATTATGAAGAAAAAGTCTATATTTATCATGATGCTGATGTCTGTTATACTCAGTTCTGTGTCATTCCCGCTTATGCCGCTACAGATTCCTTTGGTAACAAAATTGACTGGGAGGAAGATTATGGATATGAAGATGCAGCTGGATCAGAGATTTTAAAAGAGACAGAAATTGAAGAGAGTACAGAGTATAGTTTTTCCGAACAAGTAAAAGTTTTGGAACAGATGCAACAGTACGAAACAACAGCCCCCGCAGAAACTGGCTATGTCGCAGCAGCTCTTCAAACTCCGTCCAGAGATTGGAGCGAGAGCAATATCCGCATTATCTTATATGACGGCAGCAGAAAAGAAGAGTTCTGGCTTTACAGACAGAATGATTGGTCCGGCAGACAGGAATTGCCAGTTGGCCTCTACACCATAGCGAAAGTAGAGACAGCTGATGGTAGCTACAAATTTACAGCAACGCCATCCACTTTCGATTTAGGCGAAAATGCTTCTGTGCCTATTACACTAACGCTTGGAGCTTCTAACCTAAGGTTGAAATACCGGATGATCTTGCCACGGCCTCAAATACTACCTCAGAGTCACCGAAAGAAGATACCTCAAGATCAGTTATTCCGTTTATAGCAATCATAACTATAACAATAATAGCGGTTGTTGGCATAGCAGTAGTTAGTATTATGAAGATTCGCAAGGATAAGAAAAATGGATTTAACAACAATTTATTTAATTAATCCAGGAAAGAGGTACTCATAATGGAAACAGACATAGAAATTTCGCTGCAAAACCTTCTAAAGTTTTTATGTGAAGCTGATACCTCTGATACAGAGCAAGAAATTTTTGCTAAGTGGATAAGTGTATCTGAAGAAGTCCCACCGTCAGAAGGTCTACCGGAATACTTCCAGATGATTCGTAATATCAAAAAATCCGCAACATCAAAAGAATTAATGCAGAAATGTTGTAGATTCGTTTGTTGATGTAATAGTGGTAGATTCGTAGTATACTGTAATCAAATATACTTTATGGAGGGTTTACACATGGACGCATTGGAACGGTACTATAATGAATATCTTTTGGATTATGCGCAAGATAGCAATTTTGCAAGTTATGATGCAGATGCACAGATGACAAGAAATCGAATTGAAAACATTCTTGAAGCCGGATATATATCAGAAGAAGATATTGATTTTCTAAAAGTGATACTTCCTGATATTGAAAATAACAGTATTCGAGAAGATTTAAAAGATTACATAGACAGTATTTCTTAATGCCGATATCAATTTTTTCCCACCAGCCATTTTCTTTGGTTGGTGGGATTTATTTTTGCTATTTTTCCTTTAAAAGTCCTCATTTTGATTTTATTTTCTATTTCATTCTCCATTTTATGAATAGATACCAATCAATATTTTTTCATTTAACAAGGGAGAGATGACTTATGAGGACAGAAAACAAATTTGATGAGGAAAATGAAGAAAAAGAGAACTTAAAACGTTAATGGATTATGAAATGCTGTTACAGGAGATCCGTTTAGCACATGTTGAGAAAGACAAGGAAAAACTTGATCAGCTTTTTACAGAGTTGTATGCCGCGGTGATGAAGTCTGAGGACGGTTATAAAATCCAGCAGACTCCGTTCAGATTCTTAGTTTGGAAGCAGTACAGCAAGATATCAAGGCGATTTACGCTTATGAGCGATTCTTTTGAAGATGTACTTCAGAGCGTTATGACAGGAATTTATGACGGCAGTCTATTTTTCAGAAGACTAAATAGTTGCAATGCTGAAAAGAAAGACAAAGTGTTAGAAAAGATATTAAAAGTGGAATGTTGGCACCAGATCAACGATTTTATTTGCAATCGCACTGGCGGAGAAGTAGGTAAATATATATGTACTGATTTAGGGATTCCAGATGAAAGATTTAAAGTGAAGCATGATGGAAAAGTTTATTATAAACAGGTCCAGACAGTATCAATGCAAAAAGTATTAGACGGGGAAGCTGCTGAAGGTTCAGGAGAAAATGAGCTGAAGAGTCTGGTTAATAATACCTTATCTTGTAATCCGATTGATACGCTATTTAAGTCTGAAAATGAGAAAAGTCCTATGGAAGAGATTGCGGTGAAGCTTGCTTATATCTTTTATGATGCAATCATGCGGTATAGTTTTGATGATATGCAGAGAGCAGATATTCTCCTTTATGCACATCAAGTCCAGAACCCTGTTAAATCGGGGCTGAGAATAGAAAACCTGGAAACATATAAATCGCTTCCTGCAGCAGATAAATTCTTTAATCAAACTTTAAAGAAGACAAAGTATTTGGGCAAGGCTATAGCTGGATTATCTCCAGAAGATATGAAAAAGTTTAGCAGCCAACTGGATATCATTTTAAATGGAATCGATGATTACCAGGGAAAGAAAAAGCTTGTAACTGCATGTCTGGCATACATAAAAGATAAGCAGGAGGAGGTGGCATAGAGTATGTCAGTTATCTCTACGGTGCATTCTTATATAGATACCGATCCGGATTTGCTTTTCCGTGTTGCAGCCGCTAACTATACGTTGTCCATTGACCAGATTGCAGCTGTCCTTATGCAGATTAAAGATCAACAGGAAGCGGGGCATTTAGTCACTTTACAGTGTATAAAAAGTATGAATATCAATCCAGAGATATGCAAGCGCTATATTATTCCGATTAAAAAGGAAAAACCCATCTACTTATATGATATACCATCTGATCTGGGATATGAAATCTTTCCGGATTTTGATTCCCTTGTAATCAGTGCTCGTAATGGCAGTTCTTTTTGACTCTTTTTTAAGTTCTTTTAGCAAATGTACAAGGCTTCAGATTATGAAAACTCGGATTGATTCGGATGATGGAAAGACAGTTTTTATGATGGGTGATGATAAAGTGTGCCTGGCTCCAGATGCAGATATGCACGATACGATTCAGGGCTTAATATTGATAGCGTTGGATGTTCTGGGAAAGCGCATTGAAAGCGAAGCACCGTTAGCAGTAGCAAAGAAGATCTTTTCCATTATTGCGAAAAGCTTTGAGATGATAGATTTAGAAAGTTTATATGATTTGAGGCCAGAAGCACAGTATGAAGCAGTAAAGATAGGTTTAGGTATGGTATCCAGAGTGATGTACTGGCTTTTTCCAACACTGTCGCTTAATGCAGTAATTGGGTTACAGAAATATTATGTACCAGGAAAAGATGAAATAGATTTACTGGGGGATATCTGCGATTTTGATGAAGATACATATGATTTTTTAGATATGTGTGGTCAGGCTAAATTAAGGCTGCTTATAAAGTATGTCGAAGTGGGAAAGCTCCGTTATACGCCACCAATAAAGCTTTAAGTAAAATATCATGGGAGGTTTTTTTTATGAAAGGTAGTATATCCATATCAGAAAAAGCAGTTTTATCAATCATTGAAGCATCTGAATATTCTGAAATAGGACAAGATCGGCTAAAAAAGCTTTGTGATAAGCCGAATTGTTCGTTTTCCTTTAGAGTAGGTAACCGAAGGATGATTAAAAAGAAGGAGTTTGATAATTTTATTTCAAATGCCAAGTTTATTGAATAGGATGGCTAAGCTGATGATTCACGTAAGGAAAGTATTGATTTAAGAAGGGTGGTGACCAGCATGAAAACGGATTTTTCAGACCGAATTCATAAGGCTTTGCAATCAAATGCAAATGAAGAGGAAGATATACTGATTCGCCAGTCTTATCAGATGGGATATGCTGAAGCTGAACGAAGAGTAGAAAATGCTTTTCAACGAGGAATTCATTTAGGTGTCTCGGAGACAGTGAGGAGTTATGAACGGATTTTATCGGGTAAGAAGTAGACGCAATTTATTGATTATTTACTGTAATTCATTTTATATTTGATTGCAATATGTCAATTAATATTGATAATTTACAAATGTTAGCATATAATTGGTATTAGATATATTGCAATGATTGGGGATGAAATAAATGAAAACTTGTAAAGAAAAAGCCGCTGAGTGGGGGATTTCCTACCGTTCCGTAAACAACATGTGTAAAAATAAAAAATTCCTGGAGCAGTTAAAGTAAACAGCTCTTGGCAAATTCCGGATGATGCAACAAAACCTACAGATGGTAGGATATCTTCTGGAAAATATATCAAAAAGTCAATACAGATTGAAAGAAAAGCTTTGCCAATCGGTATTTCAGATTATGTGCGTGCCCAGTCAGAGTATTATTACGTGGATAAGACTCTGCTTATAAAGGATTTCTTAGATCAGAAGCCATTAGTGTCCTTATTTACAAGACCAAGAAGATTTGGAAAAACTTTGAATATGGATATGATTAGAGTGTTCTTTGAAACTTCAATGGTAGATACGTCTAAATATTTCAAAGATAAAAAAATCTGGAATTGTGGCGAAAAATATCGTTCCCATCAAGGGAAATATCCCGTTATTTTTCTTACGTTTAAGGATGTAAAATTTGATTCTTGGGCCGCTACACTGGATAAGATTGGAAGCCTTCTTCAAATAGAATTTGGCAGACATATGGAGATTCTTGCAGATGATAAGCTGGCAGAATATGAAAAGGACTATTTTAATCGGATATTAAATGGTAAAGCAAATGAAGTTGAATTGTCTTCAGCCATGGAAAACCTGTCAAGAATGCTGACCCGCTATTATGGGAAGGCACCCGTAATTATTATTGATGAGTATGATACACCTATCCAGGAAGGCTACGCAAAAGACTTTTATGATGAAATCATAGGATTTATGAGAAATTTCTTTTCCGGAGCATTTAAAGATAATAAAAATCTTTCCTATGGCTTTCTGACAGGAATCCTTAGAATTGCACAGGAAAGTATTTTTAGTGGTTTAAATAATCTGACCGTTAATTCAGTTATGGATGAAGACTACGATCAGTATTTCGGATTTACCGAAAATGAAGTTGATAAAATGCTGGATTATTATGGTGTATCCAATAAAAAAGAAGAGTTAAAAGGCTGGTATGACGGCTATTTATTTGGTGATGAAGAAATTTATAATCCATGGTCAGTGATCAACTACATTGCAAAAGGCTGCACTCCTCAGGCATACTGGTCAATACTGGAAAAAATGAAGTTCTTGAGGATGTTTTGAAAATTGCTACGGATGATATAACACAAAAGCTTTATTCATTATTGCAAGGCGAGAGTGTGATTGCCAGAATAGACCAGAATGTTGTTTACAGGTCATTATCTGAGGATCCAGCAAATATTTATAGTCTGCTATTGGTAGCAGGTTATTTGAAAACAACAAAGAAAGAACTACAGGCAGATGGTTCTTATCTATGCGAAGTATCAATTCCCAATAGAGAAATTGCGGCAGTCTATAAAGGAGAAATTTTATCTCATTTGTTGCAGATTGGGGCTATTACAAGAACTACAGCGAATAAAATTGCAGAAAGCCTGTATGTAAATGATTATAAGAAACTGCAGAAAGCTATTGCAGAGTATATGGATAGATCTATTAGTTTCTATGATGCTGGTGCAGAAGGATTTTATCACGGACTGACTCTTGGCCTCATTGCATTGATGGATAACCAGTATAAAATTAAAGTCAAATAGAGAATCTGGCGATGGAAGGTATGATATCAGCTTGATTCCGAGAGAAAACGGATACCCAGGGATTATCATGGAGCTTAAGTGGAAGAAGGCTTTAGATGAAGAAGCACTTGATAAACTTGCAGCGGAAGCATTAGGTCAGATTGATAAAATGAGATATGATGCTGAAATGAAAGAGGATGGGGTTCAGGATATTTTGAAATTCGGAATCGCATTTTCAGGTAAGAAAGTAATCATTAAATCAAAATGATATATTAAATAAAGCGAAAATATATAATCAAAGCTACTATAGTCGAAATATATATGGTATAATCAAGAAAATATTTAATATTTATACGGGAGGACAAAATATATGGCATGGGATGATGTTGCAGGCAGAGCTGCAGGTGGACACGGTGACAAGTATGTAGTTTTGCAGGTGGTACTTACTGAAAAGCTACTTGGTACAGGATCAGGAACATCAAGCTTAACGAATTTACAGGCAGAAATCAACAAGCAGGCAGCAAAAGGATACCGCTTGCATACAATTTCTACCACTTCTTCAGGCTCGAAAGGCTTTTTAGGTGGTGATAAGATTCAGGCTACCATGGTTTTTGAACGGATTGACGATTAAACAAAATAATAGTTTTTTAGAATAGTTTTTAGAACCTTTCCAAATTGACAGGAAGGGTTCTTTTTTTTGTGTGTTCATCAGGCTTAAGTATAAGTATTTTTGTTCCAGAGTTTTTATTTTAAGTCTCAATTTCCATATTTAGTATGTGACGCAAAGTAACAGTGTTTATCAGTTATATACATATAAAGCAGGAAAGGGTAGTAGTAAGTATCGAGATGTTAGCGAAACCACAAGTTTTTATGAGAGGATACTGGCTGAAAAATAAATTCAAGAATAAAAACAGAATTTTTCTGTGATTCTGATTTTATTTTTAACCTATTTCCCATGATTTGTATGTAACATTGTTTGTTGGAAAGGAGAAATATATATGGCATTGATAGAATTTAAAGACGGTCGCCCCGTGGAGGGTAGCTTGGAAGGCGTGGAAGTTGTAGAAATCCCGGAAGGTGTCGAGAAAATTGCGGAAAGGGCTTTTGAAGGGCAGACTAAAATCCGGGAAATTATTATTCCAGATACTGTGAAAAATATTGAAAATTGTGCTTTTAGACATTGCGAATCTCTGGAAAAACTGTATATTCCAGACAGTGTAGCCAATAAATGTGAAAGATCTCTTATATATGGTGCCTTCACACATTGCAAAAATTTAAAAGAAGTGCGTTTACCGTATATGAACCGGGTTGCACGACATATGTTTTTCGACTGCCGAAACCTGGAAAAGGTAGATTTATCGGCTGGAGTTAACGTTATCGAAGAGCGCACATTTTCTAATTGTCCAAATTTAAAAGAGGTTAATTTGGGAGAAAAATCAAAAGTTTATAGTATTGCAGGAAATGCTTTTGAAGGCTGCCTGAGGATTTACAGATTAAGTATGCTGGTATATCAATGCCTTACAAACATTTGGCTTTTGCACGAAGTCTTTCTGACGGATTGACTTTGGATAAAAATTTTACAGTTTTACAGAAGGCACATGATATCTTGCAAGATGAAACTTTTTCACCGATTCTGGTAAAAAAACTTTGCAACGCAGAACACGCTGGAAAGTTGGATGATACGGCAGAGAAAATCAAGAAAAGCTTTCAGACCATCGGATTTTACAATATCAGTGATGATGTTGACATAGAAGCGAAAGAAAAACTCATTGAACTTTTCAAAAACAACTCCGCCAGCCGTGGCGTAGTGCCTCGTATCATAGATGCCCTTACCATTGCATCCACTACTCTCAATATCCAGCCGGAAGATTTGGTAAAGTCTTTTGAGAATAAAAAATTCCGTGATGCCATCATTGCAATGCGCACCTGCCACGAAGGGAATCATTTCTTTGACGTAGAAGCAGCGTTATTCGCGATGACATTTGATGTAAATACGGTGAAGCAGTTTATCCTGGAAAATCCATATAAGGACTATGCGTCCGTCCTTCTCTGTAAAGGATACAAGACTGACGATGAGAAGTTCTTAAATCTGGCAAAGTGGATCGCGTATCATCGGACAGCAACCGGGAAATGATAGAAAAGCTGTATGATAGTCAGGATTATATAGATATCCGTCCGGATATGACGGTGAATCAGGTTCGTGCGCAGGTATCATACGGTGAGGGTGAACTGGAAATTCACAGAATTGAAGACCAATACAATGGCAGATTTTCCTTCTGGAACTGCGTATGTAATCTGCCTAAAACAGAGGTTGAGCTTGGCCGCTACCGGGCCTATATCATGGATGGCCAGGATCCGCGCCAGGTCATGCTTGGATATGATACGAACTGCTGCCAGCATCTTAATGGCGCCGGGGAAACAGCCATGATGTACGGACTTGCAAACCCTGACGCCGGCTTCTTTGTCATTGAGGATAAGGAAACCGGGAAGATCCTGGCTCAGGCGGAAACTTGGGAGTGCGCTCCGGAATATAGAAGCGTCAGAACAGAGGAAATCAATTTACAGACGGTTTTCAATGATGATATAAATCTCGCAAATCAGCTCTATAGGGGAGTCGAGAATTATATTGAGGAAGGGTACTGTACTGACAGATGGGGCAGCAGTGAATATGCAGATGATTACCTGACTGAGGAACTGGGCTTTGAATCCTGGGAAATTGTCGATGACAAAAAGGCATACGGACCGGTCGAAGGGGATGACGAAAATATTGTTGCAATTGTCGATCATAACGATTCCGTTGAAATTCTGAATTTATCACTTGATTATAGAAAAATTACAAGAGAATCCAGATTAATTAAAAGTTTTAACGAATACGCGGTACATGGCATGGAACTGACGGCTGACGGCGAATTATATAAAATCGAATGCCGGAAGAACGATGATAAGATCCTGGTATTCGATAACATCGAGTTTGCTGACGACCGTCAGATCAACCAGTTTGCTCCGATCCTTGGAAAGTGGTGCGAAGCATCTCCATACCACGATGTTATCATGGGCGATGGGTGGAATGCGATGGATAACAGGAAAATCAACCATACGAATGGCGTTGAACCTCCTGTAGACGGAAAGATGGTTTGGCTTATGGATAAAGACAGTATCATCGACTGTTCAAAAGATATGCTAAGTGACCAGTATTCGAGTTCTGATCTTATTTATGAGGCCATTGCAAACAAAGAACTTGATCTTGAAGAGTATGGTATCTACGGATCTGACGATTGTTGTATATCATCTGCTGATTTTTTGCCATATACCGATGCTGATGAAAGCTGTTCCGTGCTTAAGTCAGAGGGAAAAGTGGAACCGTATTTTAAAGATGCGCTGGAAGAGTATGTATCCAACCAGAAAGAGAACGAACAGAGTGCCCAAGATAAGCATAAGTCCCGCGGACGATAAGCAAAGTAGAGCCAGGAACTAAAAAAGTTCCTGGCTTTTCCATACAACCTCAAATCTGATTTTATTTTCCAATTCACCCTCCATATTAAATATGTAAACATTAAACAGATTGCTTTATATGGAGGTATAAATTATGGATAGAGATCAACTAAAAATAATGGAAAAAATCGTTTCAGCAGTAAAAAAAGACTGGCGTAAATGTCGAATACACTCCGAACAAAAACTTAAGACTAACTTTTCGCGCAAAGGAAGATTACGGAGACGGTCATGCGCCATCAGAAATCAGCATCACCGGTCAACCAATTGAAAACCTGCATGCCATGCCGCCGACTTTGGTTCCCAGCATGATTGCTTGTAGCTTCCCATATCAGGACAAACAGGCATTCATAAAAAATGGCCTTTCTGGTCTTACTGGCAGCGGCGTGGAGATTACGCCAGCCATCACAAGACTTTTGGAAAAATCCTGGGATCAGATAATGTCTCAGTGCAGCAAAGCAGAAAAGGCTGCACTGGCAGCCGTGGCTCCTTACGAACAGAGCGAAAAGAAAGTGCCGCAAAGTGCCCTGACCTTCGGTCAGCTTCACAAAATTACAAAGCTGTACAAAACATCACCAATTACTTAAAAAGTGAAATCAAAAAAGAAGCCGAAAAAGACATTCCCGCACCAGATAAAAGGAGGCATCCATGCTTCAAGTCATCAAAGATCCATACAAAGACCGATATATCATCATCGGCAATCGTTCCGAATCATACCCAGAACGCAATGGCTTAAACTATACCAAATCTGAGGCTGAATGCATCATGCGAAAAATCTGCCTTCTCTCAGCTGCGGAAGAATTAGAAAAAGAGAGGTATGAAAATACGGATGAATATTTGAGCAACTTCGCAGGTAGACCTATTCGGATCTTTGGGAGTTCTTCTGAGATTTATAAAGATGATGTAGATGCATTGAAAAAGATAGCTGCTGCATTGGAAAATCATTGCTATGACCGGACTGTAGGTGAGCAGAAAAGGATAGAAGAGCTGCGCAGAGGAGTGAGAGAAGGGGAAGCGCTGGGGACATTGGCAGATGGTTTTGCAATGCATAAGAAAAAGACTTTATCAAATCGCTTATAATATAGAAGAAACAGACCAGAATATTTGTTCTGTAGTCTGTTTCTTTTACGTTACAGAGGGGATTATCTCATTTGTCTTATAAAAACACAATTAATGAATTTTCCATTCTCCATAATATAAGTAGAAAAGAATTTATATTAGGAAGAAGGGATATTCACTATGAAAAAACAGCTCACATTACCTTTTATCAGAGATGGACCAGCAGCATCAATTCAACTTGGAGTTATTCAATTAATTCAATATATCAATTAGAATTAGAGTATAGAAAAGGAGACGATTATATGATAGAAGAAAAAGCTTTATTAAATGTGGATGAAACCAGGGCGTATTTAGGATTAGGCGACACTATGACCAGGCAGCTTATGAGAAAAGAATACTTTGGCTTACGGATTGGATGTAGATTGTATTCCAGTAAAATACTGCTTGATAAGTGGATCGGAGAACAGGCAAAGAAAAAACGTTAGGAAGATGTGGGATAGTTGCAGTAGCAGCTGTCCCACGAAATTAATGAAAAGAGGATCTTAGATATTTATGGGAAAAGATTTAAACGGAAAAGAATTAGGGACAGGCATATCACAACGTCCGGACGGGATATATATGGCCCGGGCTCAATGTTGTGGGAAGCGATTTGTATTTATGGTCGAAACTATCAAAAATTAAAAAAGGAACTGGAAGAGAAAAAGAAACTTGCCAGGGAGAATAATGGAAGAATTCCAGAACAGTATACCTTATCAGAATGGTTTGAAATATGGTTTACTACATACAAAGAACCTACTGTAAGCGAACAATCTGTAGGCCCAATGCGCAGTAAGGTAAAGGTGTTCCTGGATCGTATAGGTGATAAGAAACTTGCAGATATTAGTTCAATTGATATTCAGCAGATTATAAATGCAACCATGATCGAGACGGAATATGCCCGCAAATCTATTAATGAAGCATCTAATCGTTTGAAGGCTTGTTTTGACAGCGCTGTTAATAATGGCCTTGTACAAAGAAATCCTTTTGTAGATGTGATCATTTCTACATCTAAAGTACTGTTGAAGATCCACCAGAGCAAATCCGCTTTTAGATCAAGAGCAGATAGCCGAGTTTTTAAATCAAATAGTAGACAGTTGGTGGTATGAGTGCTTTTATATTATGATCTATACAGGGATGCGCATTGGTGAGGTTGGGGGCTTAAAATGGTCAGATATTGATTATGAAAATAAATGCATTCATATTAATCGAGGTCTGCTTTGCTATTATAAAAAAGGTGAGAAAGTGATAAAGCTTGGACCGCCAAAAACATCCAACAGTTATCGGACAATCCCTTTTATTGGGAACGTAGAGACGATGTTTAGAAGACAGAAAGAAAAACTGGAAGCATATAAAAAGCGTTATAAAGGACCGATAGATTTACCGGATGATATGCAGGACCTGGTATTTTTAACACAGAAAGCAAGCCTGTAACACGCTATCCAGCAGAGCATGCTCTTACAGACATTACAAAAGCGATAGATATAAATAGAGCCTATAATGCAGCAAAAGCTGGAAAAGAGTTTGTGCCTTTTGTAAAACTTCATCCTCATGCATTGCGCCACACATTTTGTAGTCTATGCTATGAATCGGGAGTAGATGCAAAGGCTTGTCAGACTTTAATGGGGCATGCTAACATTTCCACTACAATGAATATCTACACTCATTTAAGTGGTAAAAGGATTCGTACTGAAACCCAGAAAGTAGACCAGCTCATTAAGGCAGAACCAGTTAAAGGAAAAGGTAAGAAATTACCAAAAATCAAATGTTATATAAAAGAAAGAAACTCATAGAAAATTCAGAAATCTTTCCTTGAGAAAAATGGATTTTGATGATAAGATGAAATTGGGACAGGATGCATTTTAAATCCATCCTGGCATCGACGAAGAATGGAGGTTACAGTGACGAAAGAAGAAATTGTGAAAACAGAAGCGTTGGAAGCTCGCTATAAAAGATATAAGAGTATCTTAAAAGACCTTACCATCATGAGCGATGTGTTTATGCGGAATGTATTTAAAAAGCGGGAATGTACAGAATATGTTTTGCAGGTGATCATGGAAAAAAAATCTGAGGATTATTGATCAAGTTTTGCAGAAAGATTATAAAAACTTACAGGGACGTTCAGCTATATTGGATTGTGTTGTCAGAGATTCTGATGGAAAGCAGATGGATGTGGAAATTCAGCAGGATAATGAAGGTGCATCCCCGAAGCGGGCAAGATACCACAGTGGATTGATGGATATGAACACATTGAATCCGGGGCAGGATTTTGATGAGCTCCCGGAAAGTTATGTTATTTTTATTACCAGAGATGACGCACTGGGTTATGGACTTCCAATTTATCATATACATAGAACGATTGAAGAGGTCAGTGAGGATTTTAAAGATGAGCCCATATCATCTATGTAAATTCCAAGAAACAGGATGACACGGAATTAGGACGTCTGGTGCATGATCTGCATTGTAAGAATGCAGGAGATATGCACAATAAGATATTGGCTGACCGAGTATACGAATTGAAAGAAACACAGAAAGGGGTGGAATTCATGTGCCGTGAGATGGAACAGATTTATAGTGAAGGAATTGAAAATGGTGAAAAGCTTGGTATTGCGAAGGGCGAAAAGCTTGGTATTGAAAAAGGCGAACTGAAGAAAGCGAAAACATCAGCACTGTCTATGGCTGCGGACGGAATGCAAGTTAGTAAAATTGCCCACTATCTTAATGTAAGTGTTCAAATGGTTCAGAAATGGATTGATGAGAATGTATAGGCAAATCATAAAAAGAATCAATGTTTAAAGAGCAGACACCGAGTGATTGTAGGAGCCATAGAAAAGATGGAATTCATGTGCCGTGAAATGGAACAGATTTATAACGAAGGCTTTGAAGTTGGCGAAAAACTTGGTATTGAAAAAGGCGAATTGAAGAAGGCAAAGGAAATTGCGCTTTCTCTTGCTCAGTCAGAATTTCCTATTAATAAGATTGCGCAGATAGTGCAAATCAATATTGATGTAGTTCAGAAATGGATTAATGAAAATAAGAGCGTTGCCCAGTAATTTTAACTCGGATTTTGAGTAGTATATAAAGATATATTATATATTAGTATAGCTTATATATCAAAGGAAAATTATTGTAAACTTACACGACCTGTAGTTGTGTAGTGCAAAAGAGAAGCCGCTTCTGAAGCCATTATTTTATAGAACTTTGCAGAAGAAGTTGCTAAGCAGATGGGTAAATAATCTGATAGTTGCATGAAACTTCTTAAAAAATTGACATCATGGTATAGACTGATAATGAATGATATAAGTCCGGAAACTGCGTAGGAATGCGGGTTTCCGGGCTTTTTCTTTGTCTATTTTATTATTATATGTGTTATAGATTAAATATCACAAGTTAGCAGGGAATATTGCGGGTAAATATTTGAAATTGTGTATAGGTTGTGTAGAAGTTGTGTAGTGGTTTTGAAGGTGAGTTTTTCGATTTCTTCTCTTGTCACTGACCTGCTCTTGTTATTGTCTTCCATCTGTTACTGGAAGCCGGGGCACATGCCCCGGCCAGAACCTACCCGTTGATGAGTTCATGATCTGCAACATATTTCACCATGTAATCATCAATCAGGCGGTTTTGCTTTTGAAAAGCATACATGAGCGTCTTTTCGCAAACACGGTTGATCATTCTTGGGATACCGGTTGAAATGCGATAGATCTCATCAAGTGCTTTCTCAGTAAATATCGTTTGCGAACATCCTGCATACTCCAGATGGCTGTTTACGTACTGTTCTGTTTCACCGCCTGTACTTTGTATTCATGGTCATATTGTCTGTTTCCTGCCATTTTGTCCACTCTCTTATCCTCTTGATTATATCTCAAATCCTTGAGAATGGGGTGTCATCTTTTTTTATACCACACAGATTATATTTGGGAGTAAATCGCACAAAAAGTAAGCGGACTGTTAAA
>ENA-OQIG01000887-OQIG01000887.1-human-gut-metagenome-genome-assembly--contig:-NODE-887-length-15053-cov-1.570615_pt1 | contig 15053 bp, 21 predicted proteins | sample MGYA00242576_ERZ504741 | MGnify/ENA primary metagenome ERZ504741 (study PRJEB26092, sample SAMD00036436) | human gut metagenome | host: Homo sapiens | study: EMG produced TPA metagenomics assembly of... | reverse complement strand
TGAGAAAGTATACTGACTCCGGAGGAAATCAAAGCCTGCTTTGATCCGAAGGCGATTGCTGACCCATTGTGGATGAAATTTTTGCCCGTTTCGGATTATGATAGAGGTCCTGCCCGTGCAGGAGGAGGAAAAAGCATGTCAACAGCTATGGTCATAGGAGCCAGTGGGGCGATGAAGGAAAAGGAAAAATTGTAGATTATCTGGCGGCAAAAGCCGATGTGGTGGTCCGTTCCCAGGGAGGGAACAATGCAGGCCACACCGTAGTGACAGGGGGAAAAGCTTATCCCCTGCGCCTGATGCCGAGCGGCATTATGTACCTAAAACGATCTGTGTGATTGGGACCGGTGTTGTGATTGACCCCAAAAGCCTGATTGAAGAGATGAGACGGCTGGAAGCGGCCGGGATCGATGCGGAGCATCTGCAGATCTCAACCCGTGCCCATGTGGTGTTCCCCTATCACGTCCGTCTGGATGAAGTGGAGGAATCAGGCAAGGGAAGTCAGAAAATCGGTACGACAAAGAACGGCATCGGACCCTGCTATGCAGACAAAATCAACCGTATCGGCATCCGTATGTGCGACCTCATGGATAAAAAAGTATTTGCGGAAAAACTGAAATCCAATTTGGAGCAGAAGAACAAGATTCTGGAAAGACTTTACGGTGCGGAAGCTTTGACTATGAAGCCATGCTGAGCAACTATCTCGCTATGCGGACATTCTCCGGCCCTATGTATGTGATACGAACTATACTGTGCAGAAGCTGGTGGCCGAGGGTAAGCGGGTTCTGTTCGAAGGGGCCCAGGCCTCTATGCTGGACTGCGACAACGGTACCTATCCTTGTGACCAGTTCTCATCCCACCGCCGGCGGCGCCTGCATCGGGGCCGGCATTGGACCGCACATGATGCAGAATATCTACGGTGTGGTCAAGGCATACAGCACACGTGTGGGCCAGGGACCGTTTCCGACAGAGCTTCTCAATGAGACAGGAGAACATATCCGCAGCACAGCCCATGAATACGGGACGGTCACAGGCCGCCCGCGCCGTGTGGGCTGGCTGGATACCCGGGCGGTACGCTATGCGGCGGCGCTGAACAGCTTTGATTATCTGGCAGTGACCCGTCTGGATGTGCTGGATGACATGGATGAAATTCAGGTATGCACAGGCTATGAATATGAAGGAAAGCCCCTTGAAGAATATCCGGCGGATCTGAATCTGCTGGAAAAAGTAACCCCTGTGTACCGCACCTTCCCGGGATGGAAAACAGCCATCAGCGATATCCGATCCTACAGTGAACTGCCTGAAAAAGCAAGAAACTATCTGGAAGCTGTTTCGGAACTGATCGGCGTGCCCGTGGGCATCGTCAGCGTCGGCCCTTCCCGTGAACAGACCATTGTGGTGAAGGACGTATTCTGACAGAGTCTCCGGAAAGGCGGATTATGAATCACTCAGAGACGGTACTGCGGTTCCATCACATGGGGGTTCCCGTAACAGAACCGCGGCCGGGAGAGCGGTACAGCGGACCTTTTGATATGTATACATCGGACGGGATAAACGGGGATATCCATATCCAGTTCCACCGGTTCGGGCCCAGGTGCCCTCTGCACCCGGCCATACAAAATCAGGTTCATATAGCTTTCGTGACAGATGACATAAAAGGATATCTGGAAGGAAAACAGGTGATCATGCCGCTGTATGAGCCTTCCCCGGCTATCGGGCGGCCATGATTCTCCTTGACGGATGTCCGGTGGAAATCATTGAAACCACGCTCAGTGAAGAGGAAATATGGGGAAAACCGCACAGCCGCACAGTGCTCTATCCTGATGCGGAATAAGCGGTCAAAAATGTGCCGGAAGAATTTTTCTTCCGGCACATTTTTGCGGCCTTTTTAAAGAAAAAACGGTGATTGCCGGACTTGCGGCCTGATTTATAATAGGAGGGAAGACATGTCTCCGCCTTGCGGAGCATGGATAGAAGGCCTCCCTTCCGTGAGGCCGTGCGGGACAGAGAGACGGAATCTGCAGACCTGTTTCAGGAGGCAGTATTCTTCCCGTACGGATCCCTTATAAGGGAGGGCTTTTTCTGTCAGGCTGTTTAAAAACGCCGTACACCTTCAGAAAGAAGTGTGCCAACATGATGCGGTTAAAAAGACTGTTAATAGGAAGACCTTTGAAAAGTGAAGAGGCGCAGGGACGGCATCTGTCCAAAACATCTGCGCTGGCAATTTTTTCTTCTTCCGCTTTATCTTCCGTAAGCTACGGACCTGAGCAGATTGCCCTAGCCCTGGCGGTGCCGGGCTGATTACCTACGGATATTTTTTGTATGCCCTGATTCCGATTCTGGCACTGCTGGCAGCGGTGACATATCCTATACCCAGGTGGCGAAAGCCAATCCCGGCGGGGGCGGGGCTTATTCGGTAGCCAAAGAGAACCTGGGGGAACTGCCCGCCCTGGTGGCAGGAGCGGCTCTTTTTTCAGACTATACACTGACGGTGGCTGTCAGCATCACATCCGGAACGGAAGCCCTTACATCGGCTTTTCCCGCTTTGATTCCCCACCGGCTGCTGATTGATCTGGCAGTCCTGATCGGGGTGCTCATGCTGATTAATCTGCGGGGGGTCAGTGAATCGGCCAAAGCCTTTGTGTTTCCCACCTATCTATTGTCGGGGGCATTCTGGGGGTGATCGGGCTGGGACTGTACCAGACCTGGGCCGGAACGCGCCGGTGATCCCTGCGGTCTCCGAGGAGAAACAGGGAATGAACTGGCTGATCTTTTTCCTGATTCTCCGCGCCTTTGCCAACGGGTGCAGTTCCATGACAAGGATTGAAGCCATTGCCAACGGAGTGCCCACCTTTAAAAAACCGCAGAGCCGCAATGCCGTTATTACGACCTACTGGATGTCAGGGCTTCTGGCCGTCATGCTGTGCGGCATTTCATTCCTGATTCTCCATCATCATATCCTGCCTGTTCCCGGTGTGACGATGATGTCCCAGCTGACAGAAGAAACCGTGGGGCGGGGCGCTCTGTACTACTATATCCAGATGGTGACCATGCTGATTCTTTTTCTGGCGGCCAATACAGCTATAACGGACTGCCTCCCCTTATGTCTCTGATGGCCAGGGACGGATACCTTCCCCGGTACCTGGGCGAACGGGGCGAACGGCTCAGCTATTCCAACGGCATTCTTCTCCTGACGGCGCCTCGGCGCTGCTGCTGATTGTCTTTGACGGAGATATGGAAAGCCTTATCGCCCTCTATTCCGTGGGCGTATTTATTTCCTTTACCATTGCCCAGTGCGGCATGGTTGTTCACTGGAGGCGGCAGCAGGGAGAAAACTGGAAATGGCGGCTGGCGGTCAATGCCTTCGGGGCGTTGATCACAGGCGTGGTGGTGATCATCCTGACCGTGACCAAGTTTCTGGACGGAGCCTGGATTGTTCTCCTGTTTGTGCCTCTGATGGTTATGGGGTTCCGGAAAATCCGGGTCCATTATGTAGAGATGGGAAAAGAACTGGTTCTTTCTGCAGATGAACCGCTGTCCTATATGGATCATCCCATCCGGAAGAACTGCGTGATTGTTCCTATTTCCTATCCCACGAGGAGTGCCGTGAAAGCCCTGCGCTATGCCCGTAAAATCGGGGATGAAATCATTGCCGTCCACATTGCGGAGAATGAAGAAACAGCCCGGGCTGTGGCAGCGGTATGGTCGGGCAGAGATCCGGAACTGGAACTGGTGACGCTCTATTCCCCTTACCGGCTGGTGATCCAGCCCCTGCTGGACTTTGTCCAGAAAACAGCGGATAAACAGGCCCTGATGACTGTGTGACTGTACTGATACCGGAGGTGCGTACGGAACGGTGGTGGCACCGTCTGCTTCATAACCAGACGGGACTGGTGCTCCGCACACTCCTGATCAGACGGGAGAATGTAGTGGTCACGACCATTACATTCCGGGTGCATCATTAAAAGAAAGGAGACAGACGATGGGACAGATCTATATTGCATCGGCTTCGGCAGGAGGCAAAACCTTTGTAACGGCGCTCCTGGCATCCCTGCTTAGGCGCAGCGGAAAAACCGCAGAGCCGGTCAAGCTCATTGATACGGGGGCCCAGTGGAATGAAAAGGGAGAATGGACCTCGGGAGATATGGAATTTCTCATGAAAACGGCAGGGATTCCGGCGGACCGGATTCACGAATTATGCCCGTATATCTGTGTGAATGATATGGATCCGGTTCCCGCGGGCGGCAGCGGAGGGCCTTTCTGTGGAGACCGCGTCATGGAAGCCTGCGCAGACCGTTCGGCCCGGTCCTGCATGTGGTCTCTGATTGACGGAACAGGCGGACTGGGCACAGAACTGGGAGCCGGGTATACAGCCGCTGATTTCTGCCGGAGGAAAAGCTGTCCTGTACTCCTCGTTGTGCGTGCCGGCGGAGGCATGACTGATGAAGCGGCCCGTTCGGCCGGCTATGCGGCAGGGCGGGGGGCGTCTGTCCGGGCTATACTGATCAACGGGGCGGATGCGCTCCGTCCGGAGGTTCTGGATGCATCGGCGTCCGATATGGAGCGTATCACAGGGGTTCCCGTTATCGGGAGGCTTCCTCTGTATCAGGATAGACCTGACCGTCGAAAAAATGGATGCATTTCTCCGGGCCATGCGGATATGGACCGTTTCATCCGTTCTTTTTGGGCAGGACAGAACCGTTTCCCCGGCACAGATTGTGGAAAAAGCGCTGACATCTATTCTTTCCCTGCAGGGGGCGCCCAATGAAACAGTCCCGTCTTTTATGTCAGAATCCTATATACAGATAACGGACGGACACGCCATGGACAGACGGGCTCTGACAGATCACATACAGGCGCTGCAGAAACAGTGCTGTTCCATAAAAATACATTTTCTCCGTCTGGAAAGTATGGGAGAAGCTGTTTTTTCCCGGCACCGCGCAGATGTCTGCAGACAGGACCAAACGGCGGTCTCTTTTGAAGTCATGGCCCTTTTTCAGGTCAGTAACGGGAAAATTTTGTCCTGTACAGAAACTGTAAAACAGATTTCAGGCTGTCCGGCGGACAGAAATCTGGGATCAGCCCTGTCCTGATCCGGATGCACAAAAAAAGAACAGTTCTCCGAGGACTGTCTTTTTGCGGATGGGATATTTTACAGAAGAGCGTAAATATCTCCAATAGCTGATCCGGGAATTACAGGATCCCATTTGTAATTGTTGACAGACGGGGTAAATACCGATGTCTGATTGCCGTCTTTGTCATACGTAGCGGCATTCATAATGGCGGAACGCTGATAACCGGTGTTAAACAGATACTGGACCATGTCAAAATGGCCGTCTGAATAGGTATACTTGGACCATACCTTGACATAGCCGTTGTTCCGCTTGACCGTGTCCGTATCAATATACAGACTGTAGTCGGCGCTGGATTCAACCCAGTACCAGTTAACCGCGCCGGCGGTCTCCCCGCCGGCCATACAGGCAGACAGCAGAAGAATTGCCGTGAGCAGCGCTTTTCTGAAATTTTCATCATCTATCACAGTCCTCTTCCCAAAAATCATCCGGTACAGACGCAGAAAAGGCAGACCCATAACCAGCGGCCTGCCCTGTGAGTTCTCCGGCAGTGTCTCTTATCATACCCCCTGCTGTGGGGAAATGCAATCCTTGAGTATAGAATAAAATAGGAGCAGAACTGTTCTAAAACGGTTGGTGTAAAATTTTTGTGGGAAAACTTTAAGCAGATAAAGTGCAATAGAAAAGAAGGTACTCCTGATGTACAATGAGATTTAGCACAAATCCAACAAAAGGAGACCTTCTTATGGACATTGTACAACAGATTCAGGATTTCAGCACGGAATTTTTCAATCATGCTCTGGGAAACATGCATTCCTCCAAATATTCCATGAAGGAATTGATGAAAGATGCAGAATTGTTTTCCCGAAATCTGACGCTAACCCTGGTTTCAAATATTATGGAAAAAACAGACGATGCTTTGTACGAATCAGTCAAACCCCGGCACCAGTACCAAATCAAAGAAAGAAGCCGGGAAAGGCATCAGATCACATTATTGGGAGAACTGGTTTTTCAGCGGAGATATTATCTTAATCAATTAACGGGAAGTATGAGTACCTGCTGGATCAGTGGATGGATATTTCTCCCAGGGAACGGATTGATGAGGGCTGTCAGTCAGTACTGGCAGAGCACAGTGCTCATATGGGATACCAGAAATCGGCGAGATTGTCGACGCGTGCGGACTGTCAGGCAGAGTGTAAAGAATGTAGTAGAAAAGATAGGGATTCTTCCAAATCAGGCGGCTGATCTGCCAAAAAGGAAAGACAATATCAAGGAAATCTATGTGGAAGCTGATGAAGACCACGTATCCATGCAGGAGGGGCCATCTCGACAGTTAAAATTGATCTATGTATATGAAAAGAAAGAGAAAGTGAGCAAGAATCGGAGGAAACTGATAGCAAAGAGGGTATTTACAGGATACGAAAAAGCAGAAGAATTATGGGAAGAAGTGAATGAATATATCCAACAGACATATGGGAAAAAAGTGAAAGTTACAATCATTGGAGACGGAGCGGGATGGATCCGCTGCGGCTTGGGGCATATAGGGCAAAGCCGGTTTGCACTGGATGGATTTCATGAGGCGAAATATATAAGGGAAATAGCAGGACAGGAAGAGACGAAAGAACTGTATGATTCGATCAAGGTCAATGACAAAGAACGTTTTCAAAAAGAGACAAATCGGATGCTCAAGAAAAATCCGGAGCGGGAAAAGTATATAAAAGAAGGGTTTTCATACTTGATGAGCCAATGGATGGGCGCGCAGGTGAGGATACAAAATAAAGAAGTGGCAAGCAGTACAGAAGGACATGTGAGCCATATACTTTCGAAGAGACTGAGTACTGTGGGAATGGGATGGAGTGAGGCGGGATCAGAACGGATAGCGCGTTTGAGGACATTAGAAGAAAATGGAGGGAATATCCGGGAATACATTCTGCAGGGAAGGAAGAGTAAAAAGGAAAAAGGAAAGGAAATTTGTGTAATAAGAGAAGAAGTAAAGAGACATCTAGATAAGAAACGGCTGACATACTGCAATTACCGGGGAGATATGGCATACCGCATGCCAGGGAGTGAGTCGGCAGAAAATGGATGGATGAGAGCGATAGAAAACAGTGGATTTTATACTATAGCATAGGATATTTTTACATTAGGATACCTTGTCCAGAAAATTCCCACAATAACTTGACACTGTCTCTAAAACGTATACAGGATTGACAGGGTTTGGGAAGCGTGCTAATATAATGATACATTTTCATAAACGTTCATCAAGAGCGGAGGAGGGACTGGCCCTGTGAATCCGCGGCAACCATTCGAAAGAAAAGGTGCCAATTCCAGCGGGGATTGCCCGGAAGATGATTCTGCTCGCACAGCTTTTTATCTTTTGGGATAAAGAGTTTTTTTTATGGCTCTTTTACAGAAGCGGAACCGGGGAAGGCAGATCTCTCCTGATGAATAAAAAAAGGAGGAAAAAATATGAATTTCAGAAAAATTGTATTGGCTTCAGCGGCGGCAGCTGTTTTTGCAGGGCTGCTGACAGGCTGCGGGAGCTCTTCATCGGGCGGACAGGCTGCATCCAAAGCGGAAAAAACAGAAATCACTGTGGGCATTACACCGGGCTCCAGCGACCAGATTATGGAGGTTGTGGCCAAAGAAGCGGCTAAACAGGGACTTACGGTCCATCCCAAAGTCTTTTCGGACTATATTACACCTGACCAGGCGCTGGCTAACGGGGACATTGATCTCAATGCCCTTCCCAGCATCAGCGTTCCTGGATGCATTTAATGAAAAGAACGGGACGAAGCTGGTCAGCATCGGGAAGACCTATCTGGCGCCCCTGGGTCTGTATTCCAAAAAATACAGAGACGTGAAAGATATTCCTGACGGAGCCACCATTGCCATCCCCAATGATCCGTCCAACCGGAGGCCGTGCCCTTCTGCTGCTTCAGCGGGAAGGCTGGATCAAACTGAAGCCGGATGTGCCGTCCACCAAGGTGACGCCCCAGGATGTCGTGGAAAACACGAAAAACCTGAAGATTATTGAACTGGAAGCGGCCCAGCTGCCCGGTCTCTCGACGATACAGATGCTTCTGTAATTAATGCCGGCTATGCCATCTCCGCAGGCCTGAACAGCCAGAAAGATGCCATCGCGGTGGAAGACAACACCAGCCCTATGTGAATATCATTGCCGCCCGTCCGGAAGATATCAACATCCGGCCTACCAGAAATTTGTGAAAATTTTCCAGTCAGAGGAAGTCAAAAAATATATCAATGACACCTTTGCGGGAGCACTCGTTCCCGTATGGTAAGAAAAACCGGAAAAAAGAGAAACGGTCCTTAAACGGCCGTTTCTCTTTTTTGCGGTTCTCTGTTTTCCGATACGGGCGAAGCAGCAGGTTTTCTGCTGACAGAGGCGATGAATCCCATATGACTGTGCCATTTGGAAAATACTCGTCGCATACCCAGAAAAGCAGCTCTGTTTTCACGCTGCATTCCCCGGCGCAGAATCTGAAGAGTGCGCATCCACCTTCGTCCGCGGAGAAGCCCCGGAAGACTGAGAAGCGTCATGGCGCCGGTATAAGTTTCGGTACCGGCAAAGCCGGCATCCCGGAACAGAGCGCGCCAGCCGTCCTCTGTATACGGCAGCGGCGTGATATGAATGGCACGGCCCAGCTCTCCGGTCAGATCACGGATTTCGGCCGGTGTAAGATCCTTCAGGACAATATCATGGGTCAGGAGAAGGCCGCCCGGCTTCAGAACCCGCAGATATTCCTTCACAGCCTGTTCCTTGGCGGGGGCGGGCAGCATGGTCAGCATGGCTTCATTAATGACAACATCGAATGTGTTATCGGAAAAGGAAAGATGAAGGGCATCTTCCTTCCGGAAAGAAACAGCCGGCGCCGCCGGATGGAGAGCCTGGTTTTCCCGGGCGCGGGAGAGAGCTTCTTCGTTCAGGTCACAGGCTGTGACGGAACAGCCGAAACGGCGTGCCATTTCCAGAGAGGTGGTTCCCATATTGCAGGCCACCTCCAGGACTTTCATTCCGGGGGCCAGCTTTCCCTGCCGGAACAGCCATTCCGTGGCCAGGCGTCCTCCCGGACGGAGCCGTGTTTTTCCCAGACGGGCTAAAAAAGTATGACCGGCTTCCATGTCAGGCCTCCTTTTCCGCGGGGAACACCACAGTGAGAGCCATCTTCATGCATTCCTCCGCATAGACGGCGTGGGGAATGCCGGCGGGCATCAGGACAGTCTGTCCCTGAGAAAGCTCATGGACACCTTCCCCGATGGTGATCCGTGCTTTCCCTTCGAGTACGGTCAGGAGCGCATCGCCGGAAGATACATGACGGCCGATTTCTTCGTTTTTGTCAAAAGCAAACAACGTCAGGCTGACCGCCGCATTCTGTGTCAGCGTTTTACTGGCGACCTGCCCCGGCTGATAACTGATTTCTTCAGGAAGAGACAGGACCTCTTCCGATTTTATATGGGTGATTCCGTGAAAACTCATAGAACAGACCTCCTTCGGTGAAAACAATCAATCCTATATGGACTTTCAGGACTTCCGGCCCAGCATGACAGCCATATCCGATTGGGGATCACTGATGGGTGTGAGCTGGAAGTGCTCTGATAAATATTGAAGAATATGGGGAGATACAAAAGCCGGCAGGGACGGTCCCAGATAAATATGGCGGACGCCAGGGAAAGCAGGGTCAAAAGGACAGCCACAGCCTTCTGCTCATACCAGGACAGAACCAGAGTGAGAGGCAGATCATTGACGCCGCAGCCGAAGGCATCAGCCAGAGCCAGTGCGGCGGAAATGGCGCTGTAGGCATCATTGCACTGTCCCATGTCCATGAGGCGGGGCAGTCCGGCGACAGTGCCCAGATCCATATCATTGAACCGGTACTTACCGCAGCCCAGGGTAAGGACCAGTGTATCCTCCGGAGTCTCCCGGACGAATTCTGTATAATAATTCCGGCCCGGAGCGGCTCCGTCACAGCCTCCAACGAGGAAAATATGGCGGAGCTTTCCCTCTTTTACGGCAGAAACCAACTGACCGGCGGCCGACAGTACGGCATTCCGGGCAAACCCTGTGGTGAGGGTCTCCCCGCCGTTAATGCCGTGCATGACATGATTCTCCGGATATCCGCCCAGAGCCAGCGCCTTTTCAATCACAGGCGAAAAGTCTTTATCCTCTCCGATATGGACCATGCCGGATAAGCGACAGATTCAGCGGTGAATACGCGGTCACGGTAGCTGTCACGCACCGGCATGAGACAATTTGTCGTGAACAGAACAGGAGCTGGAATATGGTCAAATTCACGCTGCTGATTCTGCCAGGCCGTTCCGAAATGCCCCTTCAGATGAGGATAAGCTTTCAGCTTGGGATACCCGTGGGCCGGCAGCATTTCTCCGTGGGTATAAATATTGATTCCCCGGCCTTCTGTCTGTTCCAAAAGGAGTTTCAGATCACGCAGATCATGGCCTGTGACCACGATGAAGGGGCCCTTTTCTATGGTCATGGATACATCAGTCGGAACCGGAGAGCCGTAGGTCTCCGTATTGGCCCGGTCCAGCAGGGCCATGCAGGACAGATTGACCTTGCCCGTTTCCATGACCAGCGGCAGAAGCTCTCCGGCAGAAAGGGGAGAACCGACGGCAGCCAGACCCCGGCAGAGAAAGCGTGACACCAGGTCATCGGTGTATCCCAGAACAAAGGCATGATATGCATAAGCGGCCATGCCGCGGAGTCCGAAGAGAATGAGGGATTTGAGAGACCGGATATCCTCCTCTTCCTGCCACAGGGCGCGGGTGGGGGACATCTGTCCCAGCTTTGCCGGCGGCTGTCCGCTGAGGCGGCCTGCCTCAGCCAGAACCCTCTCAGTCACACGCTGTACTTCATCGGCATCAAACTGACATTGGTCACAGTAGTGAAAAGACCTTCCATAAGAAGCTTCTCCGAGCCGGGAGACGGTGTTCCCCTGACCGCCTGGGCGAGAAAAATCAGGCATCGGTGAGGCGGTCCTGACGGAGTGCGGTTTCCTCTGTTTTGCCGCATACGCCGGCAGATCCGCAGCATCCTGTGCCGCCGGATGTCTGTTCACATTGAAAACAAAACATATTTCCATAGAAAATCCTCTTTTCCTGATGTAATCATAAAATTCCCAAATGCCGGATCATGCCTCCGGCTCACTTGATAACCGGAGTATACTATAAGAAAAAGGGGAATTCGGTTGTAACGGCAACGAAAGGAAAAGAAATGGAACATCTGGAAGAGTTTCTTCGGGGTACGGCGCTCTTTAAAGGGGTGCCCGGGGAGGGGATGGCCCGGCTCCTCCGCCATCTGCAGGGAGCGGTTCATACCTATGAAAAACAGCAGGATGTACTGCATGAAGGGCAGCACGCGCTTCCGCGGGCATTGTGGTGTCCGGCCATATCCAGATCATACGGCGGGACTTTACGGGAAACAGAGATATCTTGGCTGATATCGGAACAGGCGATCTCTTCGCAGAAGCCTATGCCTGCGCAGGAACGGCACATCTTCCCGTGAGTGCTGTGTCGGTGGAAAAAAGCCGGGTATACTGGATCAGCCATGCCCGTCTGTTCCAGCCCATGAGGAAGGAAAAGACTGGCGTTCGGTCATGCTGGAAAACATGGTCCGGATCCTGGCGGTTAAAAATATCCGTCTGAATCAGAAACTGGCTTTCATTTCTCGGCGGACCATCCGGCAGAAACTGCTGTCCTACCTGTCTGAGCAGGCCCTGGAACAGGAAAGCCGCTCATTTTCCATTCCCTTCAGCCGTCAGGAACTGGCGGATTTTCTCTGTGCCGACCGGAGCGCCTGTCGTCAGAACTGGGCCGGCTCCAGCGGAGGGCATACTCCGGTTCAGAAAAAATAAATTTATTCTCCTCCGCAGCAATCCGGAATAAGACATAAAAAAAGAGTTCTCCGTCCGTTTTTATGGATACAGAGAACTCTTTTTTCTAGGGCCAGTTTTTTTACGGGAGACAGTCAGGAGCGGACATGATATGCCTGGAGAACAGGCGGCTTTTCCCTGAATCCGCGGGTGGAAATGACAGATGAAGCAGGCCGGCCGCTGTCCACAGAAGGCCTACCGTGAGACAGAGAGGGGACAGGTGGATCCATAAATAAAGGCATACCACGGCGCCTGTGAGAGGAAACAGGAGATACCGGAACAGGCGGTGCTCCTGACGCTTTACATAATAATAACGGATCACGCGGCATTGACACAGATAAATCCGAAGAGGCCGCCGAAATTGATGAGCTCCGCCACCAGAGGAATATTGAGGACAATGGCCCCGGCCATGCCGATCACACCCATCAGGATCACATTGAAAGACGGCGTATCATAGACCGGATGGAGATGGGCAAAGAAAGGAGCGGGGATGAAATGATCCCGTCCCATGCTGAACAGCAGGCGGGCCGCACTGGACTGGCTGGCGATGCCGCAGGTAAAAGATGCCACAACCACGGCAATTGTATAAAGGGCGGCCGTTACAGCCCCCCCTGCCGCGCCGGCGATCTCAAACAGGGCGGCGTCAGGATCTTTAAAAGATGTATAATCCGGCCATACCAGCTGGGACAAATAACTCTGGAGAAAATAAATCAGGCCGCATGTCAGGCAGGCCAGCACCGTAGCCGCCCGATATCCCGGCGGGGATTGACCGCTTCCTCGGCCATGGTGGAAATGGAATCAAATCCCATATACGACAGACAGGTAATGGCGGCGCCTGACACCAGGGCATCCCATTCAAATTTCGCCGGATTATAAATCGGCGTCATGGACCACAGAGTGGCCTCCCCGGTCCCGGACAGAAGAGCCCGGATGCACATAAAAATGAAGAAAAGAACCACCAGAAACATAAAGCCCACCAGAATCAGATTGGTCTTCGCCGCCAGATCCACACCCCGCACGTTGACGGCGGTAACCGTGATGCCGATGACCAGGACCCAGGCCCAGTAAGGAATCTCCGGAATGAGGCATTTCCGTAAGTGGCGCCGGCCATAAACACAATCAGCGGACAGAGCACATAATCCAGCATCATGAGCCACCCGGCGAAAAAACCGGCATACGGATTAATTCCTTTTTCCGCATAAGAAAAAGTAGAAACCGGCGGAAGGAAAAGCGGAAGACATATGGCCGTAGCTCATGGCGGTGAAAATCATGGCAGCCAGTGCCAGCAGATACGCCGAAGCAGCATGCCTCCTGATTTATCGGAGGCAAACCCGTAAATATAAGCGGGAGCAATGGGGAGCATAAAAGCAATCCCGTAAATCCATAAATCCCTCAGGGTCAGGACACGTTTCATGGACGGGCCCGGATGATCTGTGTCTGTTGTATTCATTGATCAGAAGCCTCCTCTGTTTTTTCTGCGGAAACAAAAAAGGAGCTTCGTAAAAGAAGCTCCTTTGCGCAGACTGTGATATTGACATCATTATAGCATGAACCCTGCGGCAGTCAATGCGGAAAGATGTGAAACGGCGGTGTCATGTCATAGATCTTTTCTATAGCGCATAGATAAACAGTTATTCCAGTAATAAATCACAACTTCTCTTTCAGATCCTGAAGGACAGGCGGTTTATCCCGGAATCCCTTGGTGAAAAGGAGAAGATAGACAAATCCGGCAGCCATCCAGGTGAATCCGACGGCCAGAGCCAGGGAAGACAAATGAATCCACAGATAAATACAGACCACTGCACCGATAAGAGGGAACAGAAGATGGCGGAAAAAACGGTGCTCGCCGCGGACGATATAATAATAACGGATGACGGCGGCATTGACGCAGATGAATCCGAAGAGGCCTCCGAAATTAATCAATTCCGTAACAACGGGAATATTGAGGACAATAGCGCCGATCATGCCGGCCGCTCCCAGCAACAGAACATTGAAAGCAGGCGTTCCGTACAGGGGATGGATGTAGGCAAACCAGCGGCGGGGCAGCAGATGTTCCCGGCCCATGCTGAACAACAGGCGGGCAGCGCTGGACTGGCTGGCAATGCCGCAGGTAAAAGATGCAGCCACGACAGCGGCTGTATACAGGGCGGCCGTCAGCTGTCCTCCCGCGGCGCCCGCCACTTCAAACAGAGCGGCGTCAGTATTGGCGAAAGAAGTATAGTCAGGCCAGATCAGCTGGGATACATAGCTCTGGATGAAATACACGGCGCCGCAGGTTACACAGGCCAGCACCGTAGCCCGTCCGATATCCCGGCGGGGATTGACTGATTCCTCGGCCATGGTGGAAATGGAATCAAAACCCATGAAAGAGAAACAGGCAATAGCGGCCCCTGATACCAGAGAGTCCAGACTGAAAGAGGCGGGATTATAAAGCGGTGCCAGGGAAAAAAGTGTGCCTTCGCCCGTGCCGCCCAGAAGCGCCCGTACGCACATAATCACAAAAAACAGAACCACGATAAACATGAATCCCACCAGTACCAGATTTGTTTTTGAGGCGATCTCCACACCGCGGATGTTGGTGGCGGTTACGACAGTTCCGATGAGCAGCACCCATACTCCGTAAGGAATTTCAGGAATCAGCATTGCCGTAGGTGGCGCCCACCAGAAACACAATGAGGGGCAGAGCACATAATCCAGCATCATGAGCCACCCTGCGAAAAAACCGGCATACGGATTAATGCCCTTTCCCGCATAAGTGAAAGTCGATCCTGCAGAAGGGAAGGCAGCCGACATATGTCCGTAACTCATGGCAGTGAAAATCATGGCGCCCATAGCCACCAGATAGGCAGCGGCCAGCATGCCTCCTGAGGTCTGGGAAGCAAATCCGTAAATATAGCCGGTGCAATGGGGAGCATAAAGGCAATCCCGTAAATCCAGAGATCCCGCAGGGTAAGAACCGTTTCATAGCAGGGGCCGGAGTGGTTGATGCAGTTTCATGAACCAAAACCTCCAATAAAGATCAATTTAAATTTCCGCGATAAAACTTCAATGCAGCCTGCTGAAAACTTCAACGATA
>ENA-OQIG01000886-OQIG01000886.1-human-gut-metagenome-genome-assembly--contig:-NODE-886-length-15070-cov-2.364585_pt1 | contig 15070 bp, 23 predicted proteins | sample MGYA00242576_ERZ504741 | MGnify/ENA primary metagenome ERZ504741 (study PRJEB26092, sample SAMD00036436) | human gut metagenome | host: Homo sapiens | study: EMG produced TPA metagenomics assembly of... | reverse complement strand
CCGTTAAATAAAATCAGCCCGTCTCATCCGCCAAAACCTGCACCGTGGCGGTGCCGGAAGAGACGGAGAAAAAAGCGCGAGACGTCAACGAGAAAACAGCGCTGCTGAAGAAGAAATCCGCCACCGAGCTTGGCGAGCTGGCAACCAGTATCAACACCATTGCCCGTGATGCGCATATGGAAGCGAATCTGGAGATGGAGATTGTTCCCCAGGGATTGCGCGTGCTGATTAAAGATGACCAGAACCGCAATATGTTTGAACGCGGCAGCGCGAAGATTATGCCGTTCTTTAAAACGCTGCTGGTGGAGCTCGCGCCAGTGTTCGACTCGCTCGATAATAAAATTATTATTACCGGGCATACCGATGCGATGGCCTACAAAAACAATATCTACAACAACTGGAACCTTTCGGGCGATCGCGCGCTTTCGGCTCGTCGGGTGCTGGAAGAGGCCGGAATGCCGGAAGATAAAGTGATGCAGGTAAGCGCAATGGCGGACCAGATGCTGCTGGACGCGAAGAATCCGCAAAGTGCGGGTAATCGGCGCATCGAGATTATGGTGCTGACCAAAAGTGCGTCCGATACGCTGTATCAATACTTTGGTCAGCATGGGGATAAAGTGGTGCAGCCGCTGGTGCAAAAGCTGGATAAGCAGCAGGTGCTTTCGCAGCGAACGCGCTAAATGCTGAATCTTTACGCATTTCTCAAACCCTGAAATCACTGTATACTTTACCAGTGTTGAGAGGTGAGTAATGCGTAAAATCATTCATGTGGATATGGACTGCTTTTTCGCCGCAGTGGAGATGCGCGACAATCCCGCCCTGCGCGATATCCCTATTGCTATTGGCGGCAGCCGCGAACGTCGGGGGGTGATCAGCACCGCCAATTATCCCGCGCGTAAATTTGGCGTACGTAGCGCTATGCCTACTGGGATGGCGCTCAAATTATGCCACATCTCACCTTGCTTCCGGGGCGCTTTGACGCTACAAAGAAGCCTCAAATCATATCCGTGAAATCTTCTCGCGCTACACCTCGCGCATTGAACCGTTGTCACTGGATGAGGCTTATCTCGATGTCACCGATAGCGTCCATTGCCACGGTTCTGCGACCCTCATCGCCCAGGAAATCCGCCAGACGATTTTCAACGAGCTGCAACTGACGGCGTCTGCGGGCGTGGCACCAGTAAAGTTTCTCGCCAAAATCGCCTCCGACATGAATAAACCCAACGGCCAGTTTGTGATTACGCCGGCAGAAGTTCCGGCATTTTTACAAACCTTACCGCTGGCAAAAATCCCCGGCGTCGGAAAAGTCTCGGCGGCAAAACTGGAAGCGATGGGGCTGCGGACCTGCGGTGATGTGCAAAAGTGTGATCTGGTGATTCTGCTTAAACGCTTTGGCAAATTTGGCCGCATTTTGTGGGAGCGTAGTCAGGGGATTGACGAGCGCGACGTTAACAGCGAACGGTTGCGAAAATCCGTCGGCGTGGAACGCACGATGGCGGAAGATATTCATCACTGGTCTGAATGTGAAGCGATTATCGAGCGGCTGTATCCGGAACTTGAACGCCGTCTGGCAAAGGTAAAACCTGATTTACTGATTGCTCGCCAGGGGGTGAAATTAAGTTCGACGATTTTCAGCAAACCACCCAGGAGCACGTCTGGCCGCGGCTGAATAAAGCTGACTTAATCGCCACCGCGCGTAAAACCTGGGATGAACGCCGCGGCGGGCGCGGTGTGCGACTGGTGGGGCTGCATGTGACGCTACTGGATCCGCAAATGGAAAGACAACTGGTGCTGGATTATGATGTATACTATTATGTCTATTCTGGTGTGCATTATTATGAGGGGATCACTGTATGCATCGAATTCTCGCTGAAAAATCGGTCAATATCACTGAGTTACGTAAAAACCCAGCTAAATACTTTATTGATCAACCGGTTGCGGTTCTTTCTAATAATCGCCCCGCAGGATATCTCTTAAGTGCCAGCGCATTCGAAGCGTTAATGGACATGCTTGCTGAACAAGAGGAGAAAAAGCCCATAAAGGCGCGCTTCCGTCCAAGTGCTGCAAGATTTGAGGAAATTACACGCCGCGCTGAACAATATCTTAATGATATGACGGATGATGATTTCAATGACTTTAAGGAATAAGGATGCGGGTATTCAAAACAAAACTTATTCGCCTGCAACTTACAGCAGAGGAACTTGATGCGTTAACGGCGGATTTTATTTCCTATAAGCGTGACGGTGTTTTGCCAGATATATTTGGTCGCGATGCACTCTACGACGACTCGTTTACCTGCCATTAATCAAATTTGAGCGAGTTGCTCATATTCATCTGGCAAATGTGAATAATCCATTTCCGCACAGTTGCGCCAATTCAGCAGAACGAATGACGAAGCGCATTTGGTATATTGTCAGGGTGCGTTTGATGAGCAAGCATGGTTGCTCATTGCCATTCTGAAACCTGAACCTCATAAACAGGCTCGAGATAACAACCAAATGCATAAAATTGGGAAAATGGCAGAAGCGTTTCGCATGCGTTTTTGAATTTATATTATGAATAACATACAAATAAGAGACTATCAGCCTGGCGATTTTCAGCAACTATGCGCTATTTTCATTAGAGCGGTTACGATGATCTCCAGTCAGCATTATTCACCACAACAAATTGCCGCCTGGGCGCAGATTGACGAATCTCGCTGGAAGGAGAAACTCGCGAAATCACAAGTGCGGGTTGCCGTCATTAATGCACAACCGGTTGGTTTTATTACCTGCGTTGAACGTTATATCGATATGTTATTTGTTGACCCTGAATACACCCGCCGCGGGGTTGCCTGCGCTTTGTTAAAACCTTTGATTAAGTCTGAATCCGAACTTACGGTGGACGCAGCATAACCGCAAAACCCTTTTTTGAACGTTATGGTTTTCAGACAGTTAAGCAGCAGCGCGTTGAATGCCGGGGAACGTGGTTTACTAATTTTTATATGCGATATAAACCGCAATATTAAATCCAGCTTGCAATGAAAATAACGCCCGCCTGGTATGTGCGCATTTTCTTATTCCACAAACTGCAAGGAGGTAAATCATGACAAATCCTTTATCAATGACTCTTTGCAGACCTTTCCAGGATTAATTCTTTTTTTCTTGCCCTGGATTCGTCTGCCATTTCCTGATTTTTAATATTTATATACTCTAAATAATTTGAGTTGCAGGAAGGTGACAAGCGAGTGAATCGCCAGGAGCTTACTAAAGTAAGTGACTGGGGTGAACGAACGCAGTCACAGTACATGCAACTTGAAGTATGACGAGTATAAATGGAATGGTACATGGGCAAATATATTCGTCCCTTATCCGATGCGGTATTTACCATCGCATCTGATGACCTGTGGATCGAGAGTTTAGCGATCCAACAATTACACACCACGGCAAATTTACCCAACATGCAGCGCGTAGTGGGGATGCCAGATTTACATCCCGGACGCGGCTATCCGATTGGCGCAGCGTTCTTCTCTGTTGGTCGTTTTTACCCGGCAAGACGTCGCGGTAACGGTGCTGGAAACAGAAACGGGCCGCTACTCTGACACGCTGCGTTCGGCGCTGATTTCTCTGGATGGCGACAACACATGGGCATTAAGCGAAAGTTGGTGCGGCACTATTCAGTGGATTTGTCCGAGTCCGTATCGGCCTCATCATGGGCGCAAAAACTGGTTTCTGGGCATTGGGCGTTTTACCGCTGATGAGCAGGAACAATCGGATGCAATCCGTTATGAGACGTTGCGTTCGTCGGGGCCGGGCGGTCAACATGTCAATAAAACCGACTCGGCGGTACGTGCCACGTATCTGGCATCCGGTATTAGCGTGAAGGTTCAGTCAGAGCGCAGCCAGCATGCTAACAAACGGCTGGCGCGATTGCTGATTGCCTGGAAGCTGGAGCAGCAGCAACAGGAAAATAGCGCGGCGCTGAAATCGCAGCGGCGAATGTTCCATCACCAGATTGAACGTGGCAACCCGCGACGGACATTTACAGGGATGGCTTTTATCGAAGGATAATGAAGGATGAAACTGCCGGAAGGCGATTAAACGCCATCCGACAGCAAATCAAATAATTACTTCGCCGGAATTTCTTTCAGCAGTTCAGTCAGCAGTGTCCAGTAATGACCTACGCTTTTGATGTGAACTTGCTCATCCGGAGAGTGTGGACCGGTGATAGTTGGCCCGATAGAAACCATGTCCATTTCCGGATACGGTTTTTTAAACAGACCACATTCCAGGCCCGCGTGGATAATCTGGATGTTCGGCGTCTTGTTGAACAGGCGCTGATAGGTTTCACGTACCAGATGCATCACCGGAGAATTAGCGTCCGGCTGCCAGCCAGGATATGCGCCTTTCGCTTCGGTTTTCGCGCCAGCCAGTTTACCCAGCGAATCCAGCATGCTCACCACGTAGTCTTTACCGCTGTCGATCAGTGAACGGATCAGGCAGTGAATTTCTACGTTATTGTCAGTCATGGTCACCACACCGACGTTCAGGGAGGTTTCGACCACACCTTTTGCCACGTCGGAATTGCGGATCACACCGTTCGGGGTGGCGTTCAGCAGACGAATAAAGGTATCGCGAGATTTCGCAATCAGAGCAGCTTTATCGTTCGCTACAGAGTCCAGCAACAAGGCCAGATTCTTCTCTTTCTCTGCCAGCTCGTTTTTCAGGATGTCCTGATAGGTATTCACCAGAGATTTCAGGGCGTCGACTTTATCAGCTGCGACAGCAATGGTCGCAAAGGCTTCACGCGGGATGGCGTTACGCAGTGTGCCACCGTTGAAATCGATAAGGCGCAGGTCCAGCTCTTCCGCATGACCCGCCAGGAAGCGCACCAGCAGTTTGTTGGCATTACCCAGGCCAACGTGGATTTCACCGCCGGAGTGACCGCCTTTTAGACCTTTTAAGGTTAACTTCAAGGTTTCAAAGCCAGCTGGAACCGCTTCACGATCCAAATGCAGGTTGGAGGTGAAGTCGATACCCCCCGCGCAACCCATGTAGATTTCACCTTCTTCTTCGGAGTCGGTGTTAATCAGAATATCAGCCTGCAACCAGTTGCTCTGTAAGCCAAAAGCACCGTCCATACCGGCTTCTTCGGTCATGGTCAGCAGCACTTCCAGCGGGCCGTGAACCACGTTTTCGTCAGCCAGAACCGCCAGTGCAGAGCCATACCAATGCCGTTATCCGCACCCAGCGTGGTGCCGCGCGCTTTAACCCATTCGCCATCAATATAAGGCTGGATAGGATCTTTCGTGAAGTCATGCACGGTGTCGTTATTTTTCTGCGGCACCATATCGAGGTGGGCCTGCAAGACGACCGGTTTACGATTTTCCATACCTGCGGTAGCAGGTTTACGAATCAGGATATTACCTACCTGATCGCGTTCGACATGGAAACCTTTCTCTTTTGCCCAACCAACAATGTATTCAGCGAGTTGCTCTTCATGATAGGACGGGTGAGGAATAGAACAGATTTTGGCAAAAATATCCCACAGCGGCTGTGGAGATAATTGAGACAGTTCAGACACGTTAAGTCTCCTTGTCGATCACCCGCAAAACAGTATTGCAGGTCACAGGGTTAGCAGAAAATGTTGTCAACACAAGACAGGCTTGCGAGATATGTTTGAGAATACCACTTTATCCCGCGTCAGGGAGAGGCAGTGCGTAAAAAGACGCGGACTCATGTGAAATACTGGTTTTAGTGCGCCAGATCTCTATAATCTCGCGCAACCTATTTTCCCCTCGAACACTTTTTAAGCCGTAGATAAACAGGCTGGGACACTTCACATGAAGCGAAAAATACATCGTCACCTGGGACATGTTGCAGATCCATGCACGTAAACTCGCAAGCCGACTGATGCCTTCTGAACAATGGAAAGGCATTATTGCCGTAAGCCGTGGCGGTCTGGTACCGGGTGCGTTACTGGCGCGTGAACTGGGTATTCGTCATGTCGATACCGTTTGTATTTCCAGCTACGATCACGACAACCAGCGCGAGCTTAAAGTGCTGAAACGCGCAGAAGGCGATGGCGAAGGCTTCATCGTTATTGATGACCTGGTGGATACCGGTGGTACTGCGGTTGCGATTCGTGAAATGTATCCAAAAGCGCACTTTGTCACCATCTTCGCAAAACCGGCCGGTCGTCCGCTGGTTGATGATTATGTTGTTGATATCCCGCAAGATACCTGGATCGAACAGCCGTGGGATATGGGCGTCGTATTCGTCCCGCCAATCTCCGGTCGCTAATCTTTTCAACGCCTGGCACTGCCGGGCGTTGTTCTTTTTAACTTCAGGCGGGTTACAATAGTTTCCAGTAAGTATTCTGGAGGCTGCATCCATGACACAGGCAAACCTGAGCGAAACCCTGTTCAAACCCCGCTTTAAACATCCTGAAACCTCGACGCTAGTCCGCCGCTTTAATCACGGCGCACAACCGCCTGTGCAGTCGGCCCTTGATGGTAAAACCATCCCTCACTGGTATCGCATGATTAACCGTCTGATGTGGATCTGGCGCGGCATTGACCCACGCGAAATCCTCGACGTCCAGGCACGTATTGTGATGAGCGATGCCGAACGTACCGACGATGATTTATACGATACGGTGATTGGCTACCGTGGCGGCAACTGGATTTATGAGTGGGCCACCCAGGCGATGGTGTGGCAACAAAAAGCCTGTGCGGAAGAAGATCCGCAACTCAGTGGTCGTCACTGGCTGCATGCGGCTACGTTGTACAACATTGCCGCTATCCTCATCTGAAAGGAGATGACCTGGCCGAGCAAGCGCAGGCTTTGTCAAACCGCGCCTATGAAGAGCCGCTCAGCGTCTACCGGGCACGATGCGGCAGATGGAGTTTACCGTACCCGGCGGTGCGCCCATCACCGGCTTTTTGCATATGCCGAAAGGCGATGGCCCGTTCCCGACGGTATTAATGTGTGGTGGTCTGGATGCGATGCAGACGGACTATTACAGCCTGTATGAACGTTATTTTGCGCCGCGCGGCATTGCGATGCTGACTATTGATATGCCGTCGGTGGGCTTTCATCAAATGGAAGCTCACCCAGGACTCCAGCCTGTTGCATCAGCACGTCTTAAAGGCGCTGCCTAACGTACCGTGGTGGATCACACTCGCGTCGCGGCCTTTGGTTTCCGTTTCGGCGCTAACGTTGCCGTGCGTCTGGCATACCTTGAATCGCCGCGTCTGAAAGCGGTTGCCTGTCTTGGTCCGGTAGTTCATACCCTGTTGAGTGATTTTAAGTGCCAGCAACAGGTGCCGGAAATGTATCTTGACGTTCTGGCGAGTCGTTTGGGGATGCATGATGCTTCCGACGAAGCGTTGCGCGTGGAGCTGAATCGCTATTCATTAAAAGTGCAAGGATTGCTGGGACGTCGCTGCCCAACGCCAATGTTATCAGGCTACTGGAAGAACGATCCGTTCAGCCCAGAAGAGGACTCACGCTTAATCACCTCATCATCTGCTGACGGTAAATTATTAGAGATCCCATTTAACCCGGTGTATCGGAATTTTGACAAAGGTCTTCAGGAAATCACAGACTGGATCGAAAAACGTTTGTGTTAAAAATTTGCTAAATTTTGCCAATTTGGTAAAACAGTTGCATCACAACAGGAGATAGCAATGACGTTACCGAGTGGACACCCGAAGAGCAGATTGATCAAAAAATTTACCGCACTAGGCCCGTATATTCGTGAAGGTAAGTGCGAAGATAATCGATTCTTTTTCGATTGTCTGGCTGTATGCGTCAACGTGAAACCGGCACCGGAAGTGCGTGAGTTCTGGGGCTGGTGGATGGAGCTTGAAGCGCAGGAATCCCGTTTTACCTACAGTTACCAGTTTGGTCTGTTCGATAAAGCAGGCGACTGGAAGAGTGTTCCGGTAAAAGATACTGAAGTGGTTGAACGACTGGAGCACACCCTGCGTGAGTTTCACGAGAAGCTGCGTGAACTGCTGACGACGCTGAATCTGAAGCTGGAACCGGCGGATGATTTTCGTGACGAGCCGGTGAAGTTAACGGCGTGAGTGAAATGTGCCGGATGCATCACATCCGGCAATAATCATTAAACTGATAGGTCATGCCAACCGCGACAATATCATCATTATTAATATTCAATTTGTTATCGCTATCCAGTTGGTTGATTTTATAATCTACAAACGCTGACATATTTTTGTTGAAATAATATGTAGCACCGACATCGATATAATTGACCAGATCTTCATCACCGATACCTTCAATATCTTTCCCTTTCGATAAGACATAACCCAGCGATGGACGCAGACCAAAGTCAAACTGGTATTGAGCGACCGCTTCAAAGTTCTGTGTCTTATTGGCAAAGCCGCCAGTTATTGGCGTCATTTTGCGTGTTTCAGAATAAAAAGTTGCCAGATAAATATTATTGGCATCGTATTTCAGACCTGTTGCCCATGCTTCTGCTCGCTTGCCTGTGCCACGGCTTTGCAGGTTCTGCTCGTTGGTGCGATCTGAGTTGGTATAGGCCCCACTAATGGCGAAATCGCTGCCGCCAAAGTCATATGTCAATGACGTGCCGAAGCCATCGCCGTTTTGCTTTTTAACGTCGCGGTTTTCGTTTTTCCCTTGATATTGCAGGGTTAAGTTCAGGCCATCGATAACGCCGAAGAAGTCGGTGTCCGATACGTCGCCAGACCGCTGGCGCGTTTGGTCATAAGTTGTCGGTCTGCGCCGAGGAGTCGCCACCAAATTCCGGGAACATATCGGTCCAGGCTTCCACGTCATACAACGCGCCCAGGTTACGACCATAATCGAAAGAACCCAAATCTTTATATTTCAACCCGGCAAAAGCGAGACGCGTTTTTTGCTGTGCAGTATCACTCTCTGCTTTATTACCGGCAAATTCTGCTTCCCAACGACCATAACCAGTCAGTTGATCGTTAATTTGTGTTTCGCCTTTAAAACCAAAACGGATATAACTCTGGTCGCCATCTTTACTGTCGTTATCACTCATATAATGCATGGCTTTAACTTTGCCATAGACATCCAGTTTATTACCGTCTTTGTTATATATTTCTGCGGCCTGTACGGATGCAGATGCCACAATGCCCATCACCACTAATGCCAGAGTGCTCTTTTTCATTTTCATTCCTGATTTTAATTAACGCGCGAATATTCAGCGGGAGAGTCCCGTTGAAAACAGGAAAGTTTTTAACCTGAGATTGTTAAAGATATATTACAGATTAATAATATTCTTAAAATGTGGTAATTTATTAAATCTGTAATAAAAGCGTAAACAACTGCCGCTAGGCTTGCTGATCCCGCGCAACAAAACGCCATGCTTTGCTCGCAGATGGTTGGCAACCGACGACAGTCTGCTAAAACGTTCGTTTGATATCATTTTTCCTAAAATTGAATGGCAGAGAATCATGAGTGACAGCCAGACGCTGGTGGTAAAACTCGGCACCAGTGTGCTAACAGGCGGATCGCGCCGTCTGAACCGTGCCATATCGTTGAACTTGTTCGCCAGTGCGCGCAGTTACATGCCGCCGGGCATCGGATTGTTATTGTGACGTCGGGCGCGATTGCCGCCGGACGTGAGCACCTGGGTTACCCGGAACTGCCAGCGACTATCGCCTCGAAACAATTGCTGGCGGCGGTAGCAGAGTCGACTGATTCAACTGTGGGAACAGCTGTTTTCGATTTATGGCATTCACGTCGGCAGATGCTGCTGACCCGTGCTGATATGGAAGACCGTGAACGCTTCCTGACGCCCGCGACACCCTGCGTGCGTTGCTCGATAACAATATCGTTCCGGTAATCAATGAGAACGATGCTGTCGCTACGGCAGAGATTAAGGTCGGCGATAACGATAACCTTTCTGCGCTGGCGGCGATTCTGGCGGGTGCCGATAAACTGTTGCTGCTGACCGATCAAAAGGTTTGTATACCGCTGATCCGCGCAGCAATCCGCAGGCAGAACTGATTAAAGATGTTTACGGCATTGATGACGCACTGCGCGCGATTGCCGGTGACAGCGTTTCAGCCTCGGAACTGGCGGCATGAGTACCAAATTGCAGGCCGCTGACGTGGCTTGCCGTGCGGGTATCGACACCATTATTGCCGCGGGCAGCAAGCCGGGCGTTATTGGTGATGTGATGGAAGGCATTTCCGTCGGTACGCTGTTCCATGCCCAGGCGACTCCGCTTGAAAACCGTAAACGCTGGATTTTCGGTGCGCCGCCGGCGGGTGAAATCACGGTAGATGAAGGGGCAACTGCCGCCATTCTTGAACGCGGCAGCTCCCTGTTGCCGAAAGGCATTAAAAGCGTGACTGGCAATTTCTCGCGTGGTGAAGTCATCCGCATTTGCAACCTCGAAGGTCGCGATATCGCCCACGGCGTCAGTCGTTACAACAGCGATGCATTACGCCGTATTGCCGGGCACCACTCGCAAGAAATTGATGCAATACTGGGATATGAATACGGCCCGGTTGCCGTTCACCGTGATGACATGATTACCCGTTAAGGAGCAGGCTGATGCTGGAACAAATGGGCATTGCCGCGAAGCAAGCCTCGTATAAATTAGCGCAACTCTCCAGCCGCGAAAAAAATCGCGTGCTGGAAAAAATCGCCGATGAACTGGAAGCACAAAGCGAAATCATCCTCAACGCTAACGCCCAGGATGTTGCTGACGCGCGTGCCAATGGCCTTGGCGAAGCGATGCTTGACCGTCTGGCACTGACGCCCGCACGGCTGAAAGGCATTGCCGATGATGTGCGCCAGGTGTGTAACCTCGCCGATCCGGTGGGCAGGTAATCGATGGCGGCGTACTGGACAGCGGCCTGCGTCTTGAGCGTCGTCGCGTACCGCTGGGGGTTATTGGCGTGATTTATGAAGCGCGCCCGAACGTGACGGTTGATGTCGCTTCGCTGTGCCTGAAAACCGGTAACGCAGTGATTCTGCGTGGCGGTAAAGAAACCTGTCGCACTAACGCGGCAACGGTGGCGGTGATTCAGGACGCCCTGAAATCCTGCGATTTACCGGCAGGCGCAGTACAGGCGATTGATAATCCTGACCGTGCGCTGGTCAGTGAAATGCTGCGTATGGATAAATACATCGACATGCTGATCCCGCGTGGTGGCGCTGGTTTGCATAAACTGTGCCGCGAACAGTCGACGATCCCGGTGATCACAGGTGGTATAGGCGTATGCCATATTTATGTTGATGAAAGTGTAGAGATTGCTGAAGCATTAAAAGTGATCGTCAACGCGAAAACTCAGCGTCCGAGCACATGTAATACGGTAGAAACGTTGCTGGTGAATAAAAACATCGCCGATAGCTTCCTGCCCGCATTAAGCAAACAAATGGAGGAAAGCGGCGTGGCATTACACGCAGATGCAGCTGCGCTGGCGCAGTTGCAGACAGGCCCCGCGAAGGTGGTGGCTGTTAAAGCGGAAGAGTATGACGATGAGTTTCTGTCATTAGATTTGAACGTCAAAATCGTCAGTGATCTTGACGATGCCATCGCCCATATTCGTGAACACGGCACACAACACTCCGATGCGATCCTGACCCGCGATATGCGCAACGCCCAGCGTTTTGTTAACGAAGTGGATTCGTCCGCTGTTTACGTTAACGCCTCTACGCGTTTTACCGACGGCGGCCAGTTTGGACTGGGTGCGGAAGTGGCGGTAAGCACACAAAAACTCCACGCGCGTGGCCCAATGGGGCTGGAAGCACTGACCACTTACAAGTGGATCGGTATTGGTGATTACACCATTCGTGCGTAAATAAAACCGGGTGATGCAAAAGTAGCCATTTGATTCACAAGGCCATTGACGCATCGCCCGGTTAGTTTTAACCTTGTCCACCGTGATTCACGTTCGTGAACATGTCCTTTCAGGGCCGATATAGCTCAGTTGGTAGAGCAGCGCATTCGTAATGCGAAGGTCGTAGGTTCGACTCCTATTATCGGCACCATCTTTTCTAATAAAATCATCTGGTTACCGTTGCATTGTTTTGCTTTTTTTAACACGAATGTGCATTTTTGCGCGTTGTGCGTGTGGCAAAATTGTGGCAGGTACAGTGAGATTGTGTGTGGCGCAATGCAAGGGTATGCTAATAGCATGTGTTACCTTGTAGCCCCGCCTGTCTTGTCTTTTGGGCAGTATTGCTACTTTGATGGCTTCTGGTTACAGATATTTTCAGTTCAGTTCACTGATTGCACGGATGGGTCGAAAGGATGTTACTACAAAAACATACATTCAAACACGTTTAGTAGATCATTTGGGTATTTGCATTCACTTGACTACCCACTTACATTTTACTTGTGTCATCTCTGACAAAATAATGCATCCAATATCCTGCTAAATTGACAGGCGTCTTTGAGCGAGAAGCGGAAGTTCACTAAATCCTGAATCATCAGGAATGGGCGCAGGCCCATAGATCTCTATGCTCGCTTCCAAGGTAGCGTAACCACTCTCTAAAAGAGAATGGTGCGGATTTCAGGGTTACTTACAACACCATGCCCTGCGTTCGTTTTAATACAACTTTAATCACAATAACCTACATGCAAATTCATTCACACTAGACATACTTACAAAATATGATGTAATTCATATTGTTGAATGATTTTTGATTCAGAGTTTTACCTACACACACTAAACAGGAATGTTGAAAATGGGCGGAGAGACCTCTTCAATACAGCATGTTGACAATAAGATAACCCAAGATATTTTTAAAATTTTCAAATGGCAACGAGCTACTAGTCAAGATATGAACTGGGATTGCGACCTAGGGAAGGTGCGAACAAGTTCCTGATATGAGATCATCATATTCATCCGGAGCGCATCCCAGAGGACATCATGAGCCATCAACTCACCTTCGCCGATAGTGAATTCAGCACTAAGCGCCGTCAGACCCGAAAAGAGATTTTCCTCTCCCGCATGGAGCAGATTCTGCCATGGCAGAATATGACCGCTGTCATCGAGCCGTTTTATCCCAAGGCGGGCAATGGCCGACGGCCCTATCCGCTGGAGACCATGCTGCGTATTCACTGCATGCAGCATTGGTACAACCTGAGCGACGGTGCCATGGAAGATGCCCTGTACGAAATCGCCTCCATGCGCCTGTTTGCCCGATTATCCCTGGATAGCGCCCTGCCGGATCGCACCACCATCATGAATTTCCGCCACCTGCTCGAGCAGCATCAACTGGCCCGTCAATTGTTCAAGACCATCAATCGCTGGCTGGCCGAAGCAGGCGTCATGATGACCCAAGCACTTTGGTGGATGCCACCATCATTGAGGCACCCAGCTCTACCAAGAACAAAGAGCAGCAACGCGATCCGGAGATGCATCAGACCAAGAAAGGCAATCAGTGGCACTTTGGCATGAAGCCCACATTGGTGTCGATGCCAAGAGTGGCCTGACCACAGCCTGGTCACCACCGCGGCCAACGAGCATGACCTCAATCAGCTGGGTAATCTGCTTCATGGAGAGGAGCAATTTGTCTCAGCCGATGCCGGCTACCAAGGAGCGCCACAGCGCGAGGAGCTGGCCGAGGTGGATGTGGACTGGCTGATCGCCGAGCGTCCCGGCAAGGTAAAAACCTTGAAGCAGAATCCGCGCAAGAACAAAACGGCCATCAACATCGAATACATGAAAGCCAGCATCCGTGCCAGGGTGGAGCACCCGTTTCGCATCATCAAGCGGCAGTTCGGCTTCGTGAAAGCCAGATACAAGGGGCTGCTGAAAAACGATAACCAACTGGCGATGTTATTCACCCTGGCCAACCTGTTTCGGGTGGACCAAATGATACGTCAGTGGGAGAGATCTCAGTAAAAACCGGAAATAACGCCAGAAATGGTGGAAAAAATAGCCTAAATAGCTGATTCGATGTGTTTGCGGGAAAAAAATCGGCCCAGATCCGCGAAATTTTAATCAACGAGTCAGCTTGGGAAGACATGACCTGCTTATTCGCACCTTCCCTAAAGGCGTCTTTGGCTTCGGTCAGCGAACACTGCTGTTTTTCTTTGCAGGACGGTGAATCTTTGTAGTCCGTCATCTGCGCCAGCAGCTGATAGCTGTCGTCAAGCTGCATCTGACTGCGCTCTTTTTCCATCGCCTGCACCGCTTTCTGCTAAACGCCGCAGAGTCATCGGTGATCACCGGATTAAACGTTGGGTCCATCGTGCCCATTTTTTTCCTGATGATGTACCGGAATGTCGCACCCAGGGAAAGCGCCGGTGATAAAGAATTGTGCCGTCGCAACGGTGCGTTGCAGACTGTTGGCATAGGTATATACCGTGTCCGGCGTCGGGCATTCGCCTGACGTGACCATCCCCAGCTCCGCCAGCCATTCTCGCATGTAGTGGCCCATATAAATTTCCAGCACACCGCCTTTCGTGGTGAGCTGCCCGCCGGGCACATCCCACTCCGGCCACTGATTCGGCGTGGACTGCTCCAGCACGCTGCCATTATTGGCCAACGGCGCGCGCAAGTTGTGTCGGCTCATCATCAACACTTGTTGCAGTTGATAACCTTCCGGCGTTGTCTGCGCTTGCGCGGCGGACGACAATAAAACAGCCCCTGCCACAGCGGCGGCGAGTATCAATTTTTCATCCCTACAACCTCTTGTTGTTATCAATCCTCATAGAGTGTGACAGAAATATGACATTTTTCCGGGAACGGTTTCGCAAAACGGGAGATTCCAGAAGATAACCGGCAGGTCAGCGTGTTCCGGTTACTCCGAGATAAAAACCTCATACTTAATATTGCGGGCGCAATAAAAAGTGCCGTCCGTCAGATACAGTTCACGAAATCGCGTGTTATCAGAGATGTTGTCCAGCAGGGAACGTTCCGTATCGACAAATTCTTTTTGCACGCGGTAATGAACGGCGTTCTCCGTTTCAAAAGAGACATATTCCGTGGTGGCGTAGGGCTTATTTTTTGATTTCACGTACACGATATATTGCACGGTACTGGCCGTCAGCCCCGTTTTCGCCGCGATCTCTTTGAGACTCAACGTCTCAGAGGCATAAAGCGCCTGAA
>ENA-OQIG01000885-OQIG01000885.1-human-gut-metagenome-genome-assembly--contig:-NODE-885-length-15073-cov-2.910411_pt1 | contig 15073 bp, 15 predicted proteins | sample MGYA00242576_ERZ504741 | MGnify/ENA primary metagenome ERZ504741 (study PRJEB26092, sample SAMD00036436) | human gut metagenome | host: Homo sapiens | study: EMG produced TPA metagenomics assembly of... | reverse complement strand
TTGAACTCTCTTTCCAAAATTTACCGTACTGATGAGATTGAAACGGTAGCGTTGGAAAATGTGAATCTGACGGTAGAACGTGGAGAATTCCTAAGTATAATGGGACCTTCCGGGTGCGGAAAATCTACATTGTTGAATATAATGGGATTACTTGACGCACCTACCATGGGAATAGTGGAAATCAATGGAATACGTACCGAAGGAATGAAAGACAAAGAATTGGCAATTTTCCGTAATAAAACGCTTGGTTTTGTGTTTCAGTCTTTTCATCTGATTAATTCGTTAAATGTGACGGATAATGTGGAGTTGCCTTTACTTTATCGCCGTGTTGGCAGTAGTGAGCGAAAGCGGTTGGCGCAAGAGGTATTGGAAAAAGTAGGGTTAAGCCATCGTATGAGACATTTTCCTACACAACTTTCCGGTGGGCAGTGCCAACGTGTAGCTATTGCCCGTGCTATTATCGGTAATCCCGAAATAATCCTTGCCGATGAGCCGACAGGTAACTTGGATTCAAGGATGGGAGCCGAAGTCATGGAACTGCTTCACCGACTGAATAAAGAAGACGGACGCACCATCGTCATGGTTACCCATAATGAAGAACAGGCGAAGCAGACTTCGCGTACCATCCGTTTCTTTGACGGACGTCAGGTGCAGTAGAACCTGCGTTTTATACATGAAACTAAATAGAAAAACAGATTAATATTTCTCTAAATTAAAAACCACCATGACAAAGAATATTTTCATCGTTGCGATAGCTGTCCTGTTAAGTGTTGCTTTTTGTTCGCTATCGGCACAAAATGTGAGTAAAGATTATAATGTAGGCGACTTTTCTGCCATCAACCTGCAATCTGTCGGAAATATTATTTTCGCTCAATCGGCAGAATGTACCTGCCGTTTGGGAGGGCCTTCTGAATTTGTAGAGAAAACCCGGGTAACGGTGAAGAACGGTACACTGGTTATCGATTATAAAGAGAAGAACGTAAAGAATGTCAAGAATCTGATTTTTTACATCACTGCTCCCGATTTGAGTAAAGTGAAAATCGACGGGGTAGGGAACTTTGATGCAAAGGAAAAATTGAATCTTAAAAATATAGCTTTCGAACTTGACGGAGTGGGAAATTGCAACGTGAAAAATCTTCATTGCGATGAACTGAAACTCGATGTCGACGGAGTAGGCAATATGAAAATGAATGTTGACTGTGGCCTTATCAAGGCTAAAGTGGATGGAGTAGGTAATATCACTTTATCGGGTAAGGCTGATACTGCTTTCTTTAAAAAGGATGGTGTTGGTAAAATCAATCACAAAAACCTGAAATGTAAGGATATAACAAAGAAGGGATGGAATTTCTAATATGGAACGTTCTTTGACGAACTTCTGTGGAACCTAATCGAAGAAAAATAAAAAAGACGAGTAAGAAATATACTGAACTCTATACTGGTAACGATCATGATAAAACTCTATTTTAAACAAGCATTCCATCTGTTGGGAGAAAATAAACTGCTTTCATCTATTTCCATTATTGGTACAGCTTTGGCTATTGCTATGATAATGGTAATTGTGATTACTTTACGTGCGACTATTGCTCCCTTTGCACCGGAAACCCATCGTGACCGGATGCTTATTTTCCGGTTTGCCGGACTTCAAAATAAGTCCAACGTGAATTGGCAAAGCAATGGCCCTATCGGATACAATACGGCAAAGGCTTGTTTCAAAGCAATGACAATTCCCGAAGCAGTTTCCATAACCAATATCTGGCAGGAAACAATGCTGGCTGCTAAACCGGCAGGTGAGATGGAAAGTTGTAGTGTGTTGCAAACAGACGATGCTTTCTGGAAAATATTTGAATTTGAGTTTCTATCCGGTAAACCGTATGATAATGCCGATTTTGATGCCGGAGCAGCAAAAGCTGTGATTTCCGAAGATATGGCTCGCCGTTTGTTCGGAACGTCAGAAGTGGTTGGAAAGACATTCCTTCTGAATCATTCGGCTTATATTGTTTGCGGAGTGGTACGTCCGGTCTCTAAACTGGCGAAATACGCCTATGCGCAAGTTTGGATTCCTTTGAGTTCAACAAGTGCCTTCACAGCCACTTGGGGCGATGACAATATCATGGGTATGACTGCCGTCTATATACTGGCTAAATCGAAAGACGATTTTCCGGCTATTCGTCAGGAGGCAGACCGCTTGCGGGCTATCTTTATGGCAGGGCATCCCAATTTCGATTTACTCTATCGCGGACAGCCTGATACTTATTTCGTAGCCGCGCAACGCTATTCCGCCAACAATCCTCCTGCTGTGAAAGAAGCAGTACGGCAATACATACTGACATTACTTGTCTTGTTGATTGTTCCTGCCGTCAACTTGTCCGGACTTACTTTGTCACGCATGCGTAAGCGTATCTCCGAAATAGGAGTGCGAAAAGCCTTTGGTGCCCCCAGACGGGAGCTTATGATGCAGGTACTATCTGAAAATATGCTTTATTCCCTGTTCGGAGGAATTCTCGGACTGGTATTAAGTTATGTCGCCGCTTTCCTTTTGGGAGGAATGCTTTTCTCCGTAGACTTTGTATCCAATGGGGTGGAAGATTTGCGGACCATGTGTGTAGACTTACTGTTCGATCCTACCGTATTCCTGCTGGCATTTCTGGCTTGCTTCCTACTCAATTTATTAAGTGCCGCCATTCCGGCATGGAGAGTAACTCGCACCAATATTGTGGATGCCATCAACGAAAGATAATTCTTCAACTCATCTAAATTCTAAAGAAAATGCAACTATTAAAACAAATATGGAACGAGCGCCGGTCAAACGGGTGGTTGTGGTCAGAACTATTAATTGTTTTTGTGGTCCTGTGGTATGTGGTCGACTGGACGTATGTGACAGCGCGTACTTATTACGAACCGGTAGGATTTGATATTACCGATACGTATTATTTGGAACTAAGCCTGAAAAACGACAAGAGTAATTCCTATCTTTCGAAAGAGCAAAAGAGTACATCTTTAGGACAAGATATTATCGAGTTGACTAATCGTCTCCGGAGATTGCCGGAAGTGGAGGCCGTTTCAATATCCAATAATGCGCGTCCCTATATCGGGAGTAACTCCGGTAGTATGTTACGTATCGATACATTAGTTAGTAATCCGCTACGGCGTTCGGTAACCCCTGACTTTTTTCAGGTCTTTCGTTATCAAAGTGCTGATGGGAGTGGTTATCAGCCGTTGGTGCAAGCTTTAAGGAATGGCAATGTCGTTGTTGGTGAAAATTTCTTGCCCAAAGATTATAAAGGCGATCGTACGCTGTTGGGTAAAGAAATGGTCGATGTGGATGATTCTACGAAAGTGTACAAGATAGGGGGAGTTTCGAAGAAGGTGCGTTACAATGACTTTTGGCCTAACTACAGTGATCGGTATGTAGCCATTGAACTTCCTGAAAAGATAATGGTCGAACTTGACGATGAACTTTATCCTTCAAGTGTAGAAGTTTGTCTGCGTGTGAAGCCGGGGACTTCTAAAGACTTTGCGGAACATTTGATGAAATTGTCTGTCAACCAGTTGAGTGTCGGCAACTTATTCATCTTGAAAGTGCATGATTATGAAGATATACGGAATGATTTCCAGCAAGAGAGCTATAATCAGGTACAGGTACGTTTCTGGATGATGGGATTCTTATTGCTTAATATCCTATTGGGCATTGTCGGCACCTTCTGGTTCCGTACGCAGCACCGTCGTGCCGAGTCTGCGCTTCGTATAGCAGTCGGGGCCAGCCGGATGCAGCTTTGGCAACGTTTAAATAAAGAAGGATTGCTATTGTTGACTCTGGCTGCTTTGCCTGCCGCCGTCATCTGTTATAATATCGGCCATCTGGAGTTGACTGAAGGGTATATGGAGTGGGGAGTAGTGCGTTTTCTTATTACATTTGTCATAACCTATTTCCTGATGTCTTTAATGATTCTCGTTGGCATTTGGTTTCCTGCTCGTCAGGTAATTCGCATACACCTGCCGAGGCGTTGCGCGAAGAATAAAAAACTTGGGCTATCTGTTTGTTTTCAATATAATTAACGTATCTTTGTCTGCATAATATTGAAAACACCGCAGGCTTTAATTATATGAATCGACGCTACTATTGTTTGCTTATCGTTCTGTTTTTTGCTGTTCTTATTCAGGCGGCAGCAGCGGAACGTACATACAATATCCTGTTTATACAGTCATACACCTCACAGACTCCTTGGCATAGCGACCTTAATCAGGGGTTGGTCAAAGGATTTAAAGAAAGTGGCCTGAAGGTGAATATAACAACGGAGTATCTTGATGCCGATTTTTGGGCATTCAACTCCGAGAAAGTAATTATGCGTCGTTTTTGTCAGCGTGCTCGTGACAGGCAGACCGATTTGATTATAACAGCAAGTGATGAAGCTTTCTATACTCTTTTTGCCTGTGGAGATTCGTTGCCTTTGCAGATACCGGTCGTGTTTTTCGGCATTAAGTATCCTGATATGGAGCTGATTGCTACTCATCCCAATGTTTGCGGGTTCACTGCCAATCCGGATTTTGATGTCATATTGCGTCAGGCGCAAAAGATATTTCCCCAGCGGAAAGAAGTGGTATGTGTGATAGATAACAGCTTTTTGAGTAACAAAGGCCTTGAAGATTTGAAGAAGAGTGGAAAATCTTTCAAAAAGACAATCCGGATTATAGAATGAAAGTCTATAATACCCAAAATCATACAACGAGTCACATCATTGCTGCTATTTGTTACCCTCGTAACAGCTACGAACGTCTGGTGGTTGCTCCTAAATGGTCGCCTTTCCTTTCATTCGTTGGCAAAAACTCAAAAGCTCCCGTATTTTCGAGTCAGAATGTGGGGTTAACTAATGGCGTATTCTGTGCATACGATTCCGATAGTTATGCTTCAGCATTATCGGCAGCTCAAAGGGCTGCTTTAGTCTTAAAAGGTACATCTCCCCAAGAAATAGGAGTGACAGAAATCACGCAGGGATTCATCTATGACTATAAACAGTTGGATTATTTTCATATTGACCCTGATAAAGTATCCTCTAGCGGAACCATCGTCAACGAACCGTATTGGGAAAAATATAAATACCTTTTTATACTGCTCTATCCGTCTATCCTGGCGTTGCTGATAGCTTCTATCGTGTGGTTGATGCGTGCCAACCGGCGTGAGTCCAAACGACGGATTCAGGCACAGACCCGTCTGCTCGTGCAGAATAAACTTGTGGAACAGCGTAATGAGTTTGATAATGTATTTCATTCCATCCGTGATGGTGTGATAACGTATGATACCGATTTGCACATTCATTTCACAAACCGCTCCTTATTACAAATGCTGCATTTGCCGTATGAGTCAGGGGGCCGTTTTTATGAAGGAATGATGGCAGGCAGCATCTTCAAGATATATTATAACGGTCAGGATATTCTTCATTCTATGCTGAAGCAGGTAGCTGCTAAAGGAGAAAGTGTGAAGATACCCCAGGGAGCTTTCATGAAAGAAGTGCATAGTGATAAATACTTCCCGGTGTCGGGGGAAATAGTCCCGATCCGTTCAAAGGATACGATTACCGGTATGGCACTTTCCGCACGGAATATTTCGAATGAAGAAATGCAGAAGCGTTTCTTTGATATGGCAGTAGACGAAAGCTCCATCTATCCGTGGCAGTTTGATATGGAAACCAACTGTTTCATTTTCCCGCAAGGTTTCTTGAAACGTCTTGGATACGATGAATCGGTTACTACCATCCCCCGTGATGAAATGGATCGCACTATCCATCCTGACGATTTGAAAGAAATAAGTCCGTTATTTAATAGAGCATTGACAGGAGAAGATTCCAATACCCGTCTGAATTTCCGTCAGCGGAATGTCAACGGAGAGTATGAATGGTGGGAATATCGTTCTTCCGTAATCACGGGATTGACACAAGATTCATTGTACAATATATTAGGTGTTTGTCAGAGTATCCAGCGATATAAGACTGCCGAGCAGGAGATGAGAGAGGCCCGTGATAAAGCCCTCCAGGCTGACAAACTGAAATCGGCGTTCCTTGCCAACATGAGTCACGAGATTCGGACTCCGCTGAATGCGATTGTAGGTTTCTCCGATTTGCTAAGCGATACGAGTGGTTTTACAAGCGAAGAGATTGCCCAGTTTATCGGAACCATTAATAAGAATTGCGGCCTGTTACTGGCTTTGATTAATGATATTCTTGATTTGTCACGTATCGAATCGGGAACCATGGAATTTATGTTCGCCGAGCATAACCTGCCGCTGTTATTAAAGACCGTCCATGATTCTCAACGCTTGAATATGCCACCGGGAGTAGAACTGGTGTTGCGTATGCCCGAAAGTGATAAGAAATATCTTACGACAGATAATGTACGCTTGCAGCAAGTCGTGAATAATCTGATAAATAACGCTGCTAAATTTACGAGCAGCGGTTTCATTACTTTCGGCTATGAAGATGATGAGGTTCCCGGCTACACCCGCATCTTTGTGGAGGATACCGGAGTCGGTATTTCTGAAGAAGGTATCCGTCATATATTCGAACGATTCTATAAAGTCGATAATTTCACCCAAGGAGCAGGTTTGGGATTAAGTATTTGTCAGACCATCATCGAACGTCTGAATGGTACCATCTCCGTCACCTCCGAAGTAGGTAAAGGCACTCGTTTCACTGTGCGCCTTCCTAACTACTGCGAATAATCGAACGTTCACTTTTGGGCATAGTGTCCGAAAATGGACACTTTTCTTATTTTCTAATCTGTTGATAATAAAAACTTTACTTTTTTGGCACATCGTTTGATTCTCTCATAGTGGAAAATACTGTGTATAATGAAAAAGAAAAGTATATTGTTTGCTCTTGCTGCCGTTTGCCTGCCGTTGGCATTGTCGGCACAGAAGGAAAGGGAAATAACCTTGAATGAAGCTATTGCTATGGCGCGTATTCAATCTGTTGACGCTGCTGTTGCTTGAATGAATTGAAAACGGCCTATTGGGAATTTCGTACCTTTCGTGCCGATCTTCTGCCGGAAGTCAACCTGACCGGAACCCTGCCTAATTATAACAAATCGTATAGTTCCTATCAAAATTCGGACGGTTCTTACGGTTTCGTCCGTAATAACACATTGGGGCTTACCGGTGATCTTTCTATCGATCAAAATATCTGGCTTACCGGTGGTAAACTCTCGCTGACTTCCTCTCTCGACTATATCAAGCAATTGGGAACCGGAGGAGACCGGCATTTTATGTCGGTTCCTGTCACATTACAACTTACACAACCCATCTTTGGAGTCAATAATATAAAGTGGAACAGACGTATCGAACCGGTTCGTTATGCCGAAGCGAAAGCAGCTTTTATCACTGCTACCGAAGAAGTGACGATGCGTGCCATCACTTATTACTTTAATCTTTTGTTGGCAAAAGAAAATCTTGGCACGGCGAAACAGAACCAGACAAATGCCGACCACCTTTATGAAGTAGCCCTTGCCAAACGCAAAATGGGGCAAATTTCCGAGAATGAACTCTTGCAGTTGAAGCTTTCCGCTTTGAATGCGAAAGCAGCATTGACGGAGCAGAGAGTGATCTCAATGCCAAGATGTTCCAGCTCCGTGCTTTTTTGGGAGTGGGAGAGGATGAAGTACTAAACCCGGTTCTTCCCGAAGCTGTGGATGGCCCGAGGATGGAGTACAATCAGGTGTTAAATAAAGCATTGGAACGTAATTCTTTTGCACAGAATATCCGTCGCCGCCAGTTGGAAGCCGATTATGAGGTAGCTACTGCACGCGGAAATTTGCGTAGTGTCGATTTGTTTGCAAGCGTAGGATATACGGGTGAGAACCGGAATTTTCCGGCCGTTTACAGGAACCTGCAGGATAATCAGATTGTTCAGGTAGGCGTTAAGATTCCGATTCTCGATTGGGGAAAACGCCGTGGGAAAGTCCGGGTAGCAAGAGTAACCGGGATGTAGTGCTTTCAAAAATTCGTCAGGAACAGATAAACTTCAATCAGGACATTTTTCTGTTGGTGGAGCATTTCAATAATCAGGCACAGCAATTGGACATAGCCAAAGAAGCCGATGCGATAGCCCAGCAACGATATAAAACAAGTATTGAAACTTTCCTGATAGGTAAAATCAATACCTTGGATTTGAATGATGCGCAGAACTCTAAAGATGATGCGAGACAGAAACATATTTCCGAACTTTATTATTATTGGTATTATTATTATCAGATTCGCAGTCTGACACTATGGGATTTTCGTACCAATACCGAACTTGAAGCTGATTTTGATGAAATCATCCGGCAATAGAAAGGGGAGGAAAAAGCTTTTGAATCTTATGGAGGAACTTGCCGAAGATTATGGGAAAAGTTTTTCAAGTCTGCAAACAGACTATTGCGTATTTATGCCTGATTCATTTGGTATTACGAACTATTTATAGTACCTTTGAAACTCGATTTTAACACTCGGGAAATGAAAAATACGTAAATAATACAGAAAAATTCATCCCCCATTATAAATAAAGAAAGAAATAAAAAAAGAAATACTTCTTCTTGGAAGATTGAAAAAACAGAAGAAGAAGTTTTCTTGGTAGAGGAATCTTGCAATTTTAACTATGATTCTGATAATTGATGACGACAGCGCAGTGCGTTCTTCGCTTAGCTTCATGTTGAAGCGGGCAGGATATGAAGCACAGACCGTTCCCGGTCCGCGGGAAGCTATGGAAGTAGTACGTTCCATAGCTCCGGATTTAATCCTGATGGATATGAACTTCACTCTTTCTACAACGGGTGAGGAGGGTTTGACCCTACTCAAACAAGTAAAAATATTCCGTCCCGAAACACCAGTGATATTGATGACCGCTTGGGGAAGTATCCAACTTGCTGTGCAAGGAATGCAGGCAGGAGCTTTTGATTTCATAACGAAGCCCTGGAATAATGCTGCCTTGTTGCAACGCATCGAAACGGCACTCCAACTTTCGGGCACTCCACAGGAACCAACGCAGGAACAGAGCGATTCTTTCGACCGCAGCCACATCATCGGACGTAGCCAGGGATTGATGGATGTGTTGAACACGATTGCCCGCATAGCAAAGACCAATGCCTCTGTCCTCATTACAGGGGAAAGCGGGACAGGTAAGGAATTGATAGCCGAGGCCATTCATATCAACAGTCAGCGTGCCAAACATCCCTTTGTGAAAGTGAATCTTGGAGGTATCTCCCAAAGCCTGTTCGAAAGTGAAATGTTCGGGCACAAGAAAGGAGCTTTTACCGATGCTCCGCAGACCGTATCGGACGTTTTGAAATGCAAACAAAGGGACGATTTTCCTGGATGAAATAGGTGATCTCGACCCTTCGTGCCAGGTGAAGTTACTGCGTGTATTGCAGGATCAGACATTTGAAGTGCTCGGCGACAGCGTCCGCGCAAGACGGATATCCGGGTAGTATCAGCCACCAATGCCGATTTGCGCAAAATGGTAGGCGAACGTACTTTTCGTGAAGACCTCTTCTATCGTATCAATCTGATAACAGTGAAACTGCCGGCCCTGCGCGAACGTCGTGAAGATATTCCTTTGCTGGCACGTCATTTTGCCGACCGTCAGGCGGTAACCAACGGATTGCCCCGTACGGAGTTCTCTGCCGATGCCCTGCAATTCTTGAGCCGATTGCCTATCCGGGGAATATTCGTGAATTGAAGAACTTGGTGGAACGTACCATTCTGGTAAGTGGTAAACCGCTGCTTGATGCTTCCGATTTTGATGCGCAGTATATTCGCCACGATGACGCAAGAGTGACCGAAGGCGCAGCTCTGACCGGTATGACTTTGGATGAAATAGAACGCCAGACCATTCTTCAGGCGTTGGACCGTTACAAAGGAAATTTGAGTCAGGTAGCTACGGCATTGGGTATCAGCCGTGCAGCACTCTATCGTCGTCTCGAAAAATATAATATAACAATGTGATAAATTTAGGCACGTGCCTAATAATATTAAGATTAACCGTTAACCACAGATAACGTGCGTATAAAAGGATTCTTTTACATACTAGTCTTTCTGCTGCTGGCATTAGGTAGTGTATTGCTGTTCCTTTCCAGTCAACTGAATACAATCTTTTTCTACATAGGGGAGGGGCTGATACTTTTCATCCTCATTTATCTGACCTTTTTCTATCGTAAGATTGTGAAGCCGTTGAATACAATCGGAAGCGGTATGGAACTGTTGCGTGAGCAAGATTTCAGTAGCCGTCTTAGTCCCGTAGGCCAATATGAGGCCGATCGTGTGGTGAATATCTTCAACCGCATGATGGAACAACTCAAGAATGAACGTCTCCGCCTGCGTGAACAGAATAATTTTCTTGATTTGCTGATTAAAGCTTCTCCGATGGGAGTGATTATAACTTCCCTTGATGAAGACCTTTCGGAATTGAATCCGATGGCTCTGAAAATGCTGGGTGTTCGTTTGGAAGACGTACAAGGCAAGAAGATGAAAGAGATTGATTCTCCGTTAGCGGTGGAATTAGCCAACCTCCCGAAAGGAGAGAAGGTAACCGTCCGTCTGAACGACTCGAATATCTACCGGTGTACTCATTCTTCTTTCATTGATCGTGGATTTCAGCATCCCTTCTACTTGGTAGAAACCCTCACCGACGAAGTGATGAAAGCGGAAAAGAAAGCATACGAGAAAGTGATCCGCATGATTGCCCACGAAGTGAACAACACGACTGCCGGCATTACTTCCACACTGGATACGGTAGAACAAGCCCTTTCCAGCGAAGAAGGAATGGAAGACATCTGCGACGTGATGCGTGTATGTACCGACCGTTGTTTCTCAATGAGCCGTTTCATTACCCGCTTTGCCGATGTGGTGAAAATCCCCGAACCGACACTTTCTTCTGTCAATCTGAATGATTTGGTTTTCACCTGCAAGCGGTTTATGGAAGGAATGTGTAATGACCGTCGCATTACACTCTGCATGGAAATAGACGAAGTCTGAAAGATGTGATGCTGGATGCCGCTTTGTTTGAGCAAGTACTAGTAAACATCATCAAAAATGCAGCGGAAAGCATTGAAACCGATGGGGAAATAATAGTCCGCACCCTCGCTCCGGCCACTGTTGAAGTGATAGATAACGGTCAGGGAATCAGCAAAGAAACAGAAGCTAAACTGTTCAGTCCTTTCTTCTCTACCAAACCGAACGGTCAGGGAATCGGACTTATCTTTATTCGCGAAGTACTGATGCGTCATGGGTGCACATTCTCTTTGCGAACCTATGCCGACGGACTGACCCGATTCCGTATTACTTTCCCCTAATTGTGTCAAATAAGAACATTTCTTCCGTCAAATAGACCTTTTTTTGTCTTGAAATCACTCCTACCTTTGCCCCGCTCAATTCAATAGGATTTAAGGTATGAGATTAATGAAAAAAGGCACATTGACGCTCTTTCTTTTATTGGCTATCAGTATTCCGCTAAGTGCGCAGTATGTGGTACAAGGGGTGGTGACTGATTCTCTGACCAAAGAACCTTTGCCTTATGCATCTGTACGCTTAAAAGACACGACCGAAGGAACTACTACCGGAAGCGACGGACGCTTTTACTTCAAAACCCACCGCTCCGAAGCAGTGCTTGTAATCTCTGTAATCGGATATAATGACTATGTCCGCACCATTCGCCCTGCCCGTAATGCATCCTATAAAGTAGCGCTTGCGCCTACCGAATACGCGCTTGGTGAAGTGGTAGTCAAACCCAAACGTGAACACTACCGGAAGAAAGATAATCCTGCCGTAGAATTTGTCCGCCGTATGATTGAAAGCCGTGACAACTACTCTCCCTACGAGAAAGACTTCTGGCAACGCGAACGGTATGAAAAGACCACCTTTGCGTTGAATAACTTCGATGAAGAGAAACAGAAAAAATGGCTATATCGTAAATTTGATTTCCTGACGGATATGTAGATACTTCTGCCGTTACCGGTAAACCGATTCTGACGGTATCAGCCCGTGAACTGCTTGCCACAGACTATTACCGGAAATCTCCCCGTTCCGAGAAGCAATGGGTGAAAGGACGCAAACAGGCCGGTGTTGATGAATTTCTCTCTAAACAAGGGATGCAGGCAGCTATCAATGAAGTCTTTAAAGACGTCGACATCTATGAAAACAACATTTCCCTGTTTACGAATAAGTTTGTCAGCCCCTTGTCCCGTATCGGTACAGGCTTTTATAAATATTACCTGATGGACACGTTGCAGATTGCCGGAGAGCCTTGTGCAGACCTTGCTTTCACGCCTTTTAATTCCGAGTCTTTCGGTTTCAACGGACACCTGTATGTGACGCTCGACTCTACTTACTTTGTCAAACGTGCCGTATTCAACTTTCCCAAAAAGATAAACCTGAACTTTGTAGACTACATGTTGCTCGAACAGGAATTTAAGCGCGCTGAAGACGGCACACGTCTGCTCGATCATGAAAGTATCACTGTTGAGTTTAAACTGACCGAAGGACAGGACGGTATTTTTGCCCGCCGTGTAGCGGATTACAGCAACTACACCTTTACGCCGACTGCCGAAGCCGACAAAGCCTTCACCAAACCCGAACGTATTATTGAAGAGACGGAAGCCCTGTCGCGTCCCGAAACATTCTGGGCGGAGAATCGTCCGCAAGCCGCTATCTCCCAGCAGGAAAACTCGGTAGACCGCCTGATGACACAATTACGCAGTTATCCGGTATATTACTGGACGGAGAAAGTACTCTCCATTCTCTTTACGGGATATATTCCTACCTCCAAAGAAGCGCCGCTTTTCTATATCGGCCCGATGAATGCCACTATCAGCGGTAACACATTGGAAGGTCCCCGTATCCGTGCCGGAGGTATGACTACCGCCTGGCTCAATCCGCACCTGTTTGGCAAAGGATATGTGGCTTACGGGTTTAAAGATGAAAGAGTGAAAGGATTGGCGGAACTGGAATATTCTTTCAAGAAGAAGAAAGAATACGCCAACGAATTTCCCATCCATTCATTGAAATTGCGTTACGAATCAGATGTGAACCAGTACGGACAAAATTACCTGTATACAAGCAAAGACAATGTGTTCCTGGCCTTGAAACGTGAGAAGGACGACCGTATCGGCTATTTCCGGCAGGCGGAGATGACCTATACCAATGAGTTTTATTCCGGCTTTTCTTTCCAGTTGACAGCGCGTACACGGAAAGATGAGTCCTCCTACCTGATTCCTTTTTTAAAGAAAGAAGGAGATACCTACACCCCGGTAAAAGATTTCTCTGTCAGTGCGGCAGAGTTGAAACTGCGTTATGCTCCGAACGAGAAATTCTTCCAGACCCAATGGAACCGTTTTCCCGTATCGTTGGATGCACCGGTGTTTACCTTGTCGCATACCATTGCCGGAAAAGGAGTGTTGGGCAGCGATTACACCTACAATCATACCGAAGCCGGTATTCAGAAACGCTTCTGGTTTTCCGCGTTCGGCTATACGGACGTTATACTAAAAGCAGGTAAAGTGTGGGATAAAGTACCTTTTCCGTTGCTTATCATGCCTAATGCCAACCTTTCTTATACCATCCAACCGGAATCTTACTCGTTGATGAATGCGATGGAGTTTATGAACGATGAGTATTTCTCGTGGGATGTTACTTATTTCCTCAACGGATGGTTGTTCAACCGGGTGCCGTTGTTGAAAAAACTTAAATGGAGGGAAATAGTTTCCTGTCGTGGATTATATGGACATTTGAGCGATAAAAACAATCCGGCTTTGAGCGACGGTTTGTTCGCTTTTCCGATAGAGAACACACAAACAATGGGAAAAACACCTTATGTGGAGGCGGGTGTCGGTATTGAAAACATTTTCAAGGTGTTACGTTTGGACTATATCTGGAGCTCACTTATCGTGGTTCGCCCGGGATTGACAGATCAGGCTTGAGAATAAGTCTCCACATGACCTTTTAAAAGTTAAATCCTGCTAATTGCAATGTTTATATGACAAATAAAGACTGTATTAGTAATTAATTAATCTTATTTTTGCATCAATTTTAGTTTAATTTTAATAGAATAGAAATGAAACAAGAAATTAAACCCGCTACTGGACGTCTTGGCGTGTTGGTAGTTGGAGTAGGTGGTGCGGTTGCCACCACAATGATTGTAGGTACACTAGCCTCTCGCAAGGGACTGGCAAAACCGATAGGATCTATTACACAGTTAGCCACAATGCGCATGGAAAACAACGAAGAAAAACTCATCAAGGACGTTGTGCCCTTGACTGATTTGAACGACATTGTTTTCGGTGGATGGGATATCTTCCCGGACAACGCATATGAAGCTGCTATGTATGCCGAGGTTTTGAAAGAAAAAGACCTGAACGGTGTGAAAGATGAACTGGAAGCTATCAAGCCGATGCCTGCAGCTTTCGATCACAACTGGGCAAAACGTCTGAATGGTACACATATCAAGAAGGCTGCTACCCGTTGGGAAATGGTAGAACAACTCCGTCAGGACATCCGCGACTTTAAGGCTGCCAATAACTGCGAACGCGTTGTTGTACTGTGGGCTGCAAGTACCGAAATCTACATTCCGTTATCAGACGAACACATGTCACTCGCTGCTTTGGAGAAAGCAATGAAAGATAACAACACAGAAGTTATCTCTCCGAGTATGTGTTATGCATACGCTGCTATCGCAGAAGATGCTCCGTTTGTGATGGGTGCTCCTAACTTGTGTGTAGATACTCCGGCCATGTGGGAATTCTCTAAACAGAAGAATGTTCCTATCTCCGGTAAAGACTTCAAGAGCGGTCAGACACTGATGAAAACCGTATTGGCTCCGATGTTCAAGACTCGTATGCTGGGTGTGAACGTTGGTTCTCTACCAACATCCTCGGTAACCGTGACGGTGAAGTGCTGGATGATCCGGACAACTTAAGACAAAAGAAGTTAGTAAGCTGTCTGTAATCGACACCATCTTCGAACCGGAAAAATATCCGGATCTCTATGGAGACGTTTACCACAAAGTACGCATCAACTACTATCCTCCCGTAAGGACAACAAAGAAGCATGGATAACATC
>ENA-OQIG01000884-OQIG01000884.1-human-gut-metagenome-genome-assembly--contig:-NODE-884-length-15085-cov-4.872643_pt1 | contig 15085 bp, 14 predicted proteins | sample MGYA00242576_ERZ504741 | MGnify/ENA primary metagenome ERZ504741 (study PRJEB26092, sample SAMD00036436) | human gut metagenome | host: Homo sapiens | study: EMG produced TPA metagenomics assembly of... | reverse complement strand
TAGAACGATGCACACGCACAAATCCTGCTGATGGCAGATGGGCATCAAAATACTTCATGGTCTGCTCCTTGACATATTGTCCCGAAGGGGTCACCAATGTGACATAATCGCCACATGCTGTATGTAAAGCAACTCGTCGGTACGGATCAGATGAATGTGTGTACCATCTTTCACCGTGATGCGGTCAATACATTCCGCCTCTTCCGGCAACGCTTTATCTTCGCGGCATTCAATCTGCCTCAATTCTTCACGAAGGGCTTCCTCTCTCGAAACAGCCTCTTCTAATATCTCTTCCTGAACGGTATTCAGCGACTGCAAGCGATACCACAACATCATCACTCCCCAGGCCAATGCTCCAAACAATATACGGAAAGGAAGCGTCTCACCAAAAGGAGCATATACTTGTCCCATATTCTGTTCCAGCACATATTGCACGGCAAAGCCTCCCGCCAACCAGAAAAGCAGAGCCAAAGCAGCTATCAGCAAGTCAGTCTGCAATATAGAGACAAGGCCAATGACATACCATGCCAGATAGGCCAGGAGCAAAGCAATCCGACAGATAAAATCCCGTCTATTGCAGCCGGAAGCGTGTCGGCTCCGGCATAGCCCCAAAGTAGAGTTGTTTGTATCCCTGCTGCTACAACGGCCAATATCAATGCCGTCATCCACCGCCGGGAAGATTCTTGTATAGGATGTATATCCATGTTTTATTTTCAACTTTTTATATCAATACCTCCGAATGTCAAATCACCCCGGATCACCAATATCCGGTTCTGATCGATCATACCCCCGCCAAAACGTTTGTCCTGACAACCGCCCAGACAGGTAGTACACCGAAACACTACTTTCCAATCGGAAGGCACATAAATTTCTATTCCACCAAATGTACAATCAATATCGAGAAACGTTTCTCCTTCGGGAAGAGTCGTACGCCGCAAGTCGATAACCGTCCCGCCAAAAGAGTTTTGTATAGTTCCGCCTTTAAACACTTCATCGAGCACCACCTGCCTGATGCCGCTAAATGTGTTTTCGGAGTGCAGCACTCCATCTGTTGAGTTATATTGGCTACTGGCAAAGTTCCCTCGGTGCGAACGCTCGTGCCGGGCACGTTTCGGCCTGAACAGAAAAGCAAGTCCGATAACAATCAGGACAATCGGGAAAAGAGTGACATGAACTCCTGCAGGCATCCATCCCAAATACGGACTGATCAGATAGCACCGATAGCAAGCAGTATCCCGCCCCGCAAAATCTGACGCCGCAACATCAAGTAAATTCCTAAAAGAATCAGTAACATTTGCCAGGAAACCAAAATACCAAACAAGGTATAAGAAATCCATCCCAGATTGCGAGCCAGCAAAAGCACTCCTGCCGTTATAAAAATAAAGGCGATAAAAAACTTACCGTATCTCCGAGCAGGAGATGAAAACTCTTTCTTTTCCATATATTATTTCATTGTTAATTATTTCTTTTAATCTTTGTGGCAAAGATACGCCATTTACCACCTCCCGGAAATACTTTTTCGTCAATAACAGTACGCCAACCGATGAAAGGGGGATAATTCCCGATAAAACCGGACCTGTTTTTCACCGATTGCGTACAAGTTTGAACCGATATAGTCATATCTCTTTATCGGGAGACACTCCGGATTCTCTCCCCCTTGTCTCTATACACAAACAAAGCCGGTAGAGCCTCCGTTTCATAGGGACAAAGCCTCCGTTTGTGTCCCGTACAGCCTCTGTCCGTATCAAACAGAGACTCTGTTTTTTCGTTAACCAACGCTATTTCACAGATATTTTACCCCTCCTGTTTTGAAGGCTCACCGTTTATCGTTACCTTTGCGGACACATAGAAACAACCTATAAAATCATCTAAGCCAATGAAAAGAAAATTCATTTTTCTGTTTTTCTGTCTGTGCTGCCTTGCCGGCTTTGCACAAGGAGGCAAAGCGCTCGACCTGAAAGAAATTAACTCGGGCAAGTTCAGCCCCGAAAACATTTATGGTGTGGTTCCCATGCCTGACGGCGAACACTACACACAAAGAAATGCCGAAGGTACACAGATCGTGAAATATTCCTTCCGCACGGGTGAACCGGTGGAAGTGGTATTCGATGTGACAAAAGCCCGCGAATGCCCCTTTAAGAAATTCGACAGTTACCAATTTTCACCGGACGGATCAAAAATACTGATTGCAACCGAAACCAAGCCCATCTATCGTCATTCTTATACGGCAGTCCACTACCTGTATCCGGTGAAACGGAACGACAAAGGAGTGACTACCAACAATATTGTTGAAAAGCTATCGGACGGTGGTCCGCAGCAAGCCCCGGTATTCTCTCCGGACGGAAACCTGGTGGCGTTTGTCCGTGATAATAACATCTTCCTGGTAAAGCTTTTGTATGGCAACAGCGAATCGCAAGTGACTGAAGACGGCAAGTTGAACAGTGTACTGAACGGTATTCCCGACTGGGTATACGAAGAAGAGTTCGGTTTCAACCGTGCCCTGGAATTCAATGCCGATAATACCATGCTGGCCTATGTTCGTTTCGACGAATCGGAGGTGCCATCATACACTTTCCCCCTGTTTGCAGGTGAAGCACCGCGTTATGATGCACTGCAGGATTATCCGGGAGAATACACTTACAAATATCCCAAAGCAGGTTACCCCAACTCCAAGGTGTCAGTACATACGTTCGACATCAAATCGAAAGTGACCCGTCAGGTGAAGCTGCCGATAGACGCCGACGGATATATCCCGCGCATCCGTTTCACTCAGGATCCCAACAAACTGGCCATCATGACACTGAACCGTCACCAGAACCGCTTCGACATGTATTTTGCCGATCCTCGCAGCACAGTGTGCAAACTGGCCCTACGCGACGAATCTCCTTATTACATCAACGAAAATGTATTCGATAACATTCAGTTCTATCCCGAATATTTCAGCTTTGTTAGCGATAAGAGCGGATATCCTCACTTGTACTGGTATAGCATGAACGGTAACTTGATCAAACAAGTGACCAACGGCAACTATGAAGTAAAAAACTTTATCGGATGGAATCCGGATACCAACGAGTTTTATTACACCAGCAATGAAGAAAGCCCGATGCGTCAGGCGGTATACAAGATAGACCGTAAGGGCAAGAAGATGAAACTGAGCAATCAGCCGGGAACCAACAGTCCCATCTTCAGCAGCTCGATGAAATATTTCATGAACAAGTTTACCAGCCTCGATACTCCGATGCTGATTACCTTGAATGACAACACAGGTAAGGTCTTGAAGACTCTCGTAACAAATGATAAACTGAAACAGAAACTGGCCGAATATGCCATACCGCAAAAAGAATTCTTCACGTTCAAAACAACAGAAGGAGTCGATCTGAACGGCTGGATGATGAAACCGGTCAATTTCGATCCTGCCAAACGTTATCCGGTACTGATGTTCCAGTATAGCGGTCCGGGTTCGCAACAGGTTCTGGACAAATGGGGAATCAGTTGGGAAACCTACATGGCAAGCCTCGGCTACGTGGTAGCTTGTGTAGATGGTCGCGGCACAGGTGGCCGTGGCAGTGAATTCCAGAAATGCACCTATCTGAACCTAGGCGTAAAAGAAGCTAAAGACCAGGTGGAAGCTGCCAAATATCTGGGTGGACTGCCTTATGTGGACAAAGGACGTATTGGTATCTGGGGATGGAGTTTCGGCGGATATATGACCATCATGAGTATGAGCGAAGGTACACCCGTGTTTAAAGCCGGAGTTGCTGTGGCCGCACCTACAGACTGGAAATATTACGATACAGTATATACCGAACGCTTTATGCGCACGCCGAAAGAAAATGCCGAAGGCTATAAAGCAGCTTCAGCATTCAGCCGTGCAGACAACCTGCATGGTAACCTGCTCCTTGTACACGGTATGGCAGATGATAATGTTCACTTCCAGAACTGTACAGAATATGCAGAGCACCTGGTACAACTCGGAAAACAGTTCGATATGCAGGTATACACCAACCGGAATCATAGTATCTATGGCGGAAATACCCGTAACCACTTGTATACGAAGCTGACGAACTTCTTCCGGAATAATTTATAAGAAACAGTTCTCGCCACAGAGAGAACACGGAGTACACTGAGGATTATTTTAATGATTGAATTTTAAAATAAAACTCTGTGTACTCCGTGTCTTCTGTGGAGAATCATAGAATAAAAACAGTACTATATGGGAAACGATAAACGGGTGCGCAAACCCGAATGGCTTAAAATCAGCATTGGAGCCAATGAACGCTATACCGAGACCAAACGCATTGTCGAATCGCACTGCCTGCACACCATCTGTAGCAGTGGGCGTTGCCCCAACATGGGCGAATGCTGGGGAAAAGGGACAGCTACGTTCATGATTGCCGGTGACATCTGTACCCGCAGTTGTAAATTCTGTAATACCCAGACCGGACGACCTCTGCCTTTGGATCCCGACGAACCGACCCACGTTGCAGAATCGATTGCCCTGATGAAACTCTCACACGCAGTTATCACATCTGTAGACCGCGACGATCTACCTGATTTGGGTGCAGCCCATTGGGCACAAACAATTCGTGAAATCAAACGACTAAATCCGGAAACAACTACCGAAGTACTGATTCCCGATTTCCAGGGACGCAAAGAGCTTATTGACCAAGTGATAAAAGCCTGTCCCGAAATCATCTCCCATAACATGGAGACTGTGAAACGCATCAGTCCACAGGTGCGTAGTGCCGCCAACTATCACACCAGCCTGGAAGTGATCCGCCAAATAGCCGAAAGCGGTATTACGGCAAAATCGGGCATTATGGTTGGTCTGGGTGAAACTCCTGCTGAAGTAGAAGAGTTAATGGACGACCTGATTTCCGTCGGTTGCAAAATCCTCACCATCGGGCAATATCTGCAGCCAACCCACAAACACTTCCCGGTTGCAGCATACATTACTCCGGAACAGTTTGCTGTTTATAAAGAAACAGGACTGAAGAAAGGGTTCGAACAAGTGGAAAGCGCACCGTTAGTACGCTCCTCGTATCATGCAGAAAAACATATCCGATTTAATAATAAGTAGTAAGAACATAACAGGCTCCTTGTTTGTTTTACAAGTAAACGGCAAAATAATACAATAAAAACATATGGGTAACAAAGGAGTACTTTCTTCTGCATTTAATATGTCATTGGGCTTTATCCCTGTTATTGTTTCCATCCTCTTATGCGAATTTATAACACAGGACATATCAATCTATATCGGTACAGGTATCGGGCTTATCTATTCGTATAGGTCTCTGTCTCGTAAAGGGGCCCGCATACCCAATTTTATCCTCTATATCTCTACGGGAATCTTGACATTACTGACTCTGGCAAGCTTTATTCCCGGAGATTTCGTTCCGGAAGGAGCATTGCCGCTTACACTTGAAGTCAGCATACTGATTCCGATGGTTATTCTATTCCTGCACAGGAGGAAGTTCATCAGCCACTACCTGCGTCAAAATGCCCAATGCAACCGACGGTTGTTTGCTCAGGGAGCAGAATCTGCCATTGTATCCGCACGGGTCGTACTGATTTTAGGTATTCTCCATTTTGCTGTCATCAGCTGACGGTTTTGGTAGCACATCCCCTCACCCGGACTTCCATACTTGTACTTTATCACGTATTGCCGCCTACTATATTTATTCTCAGCATCCTGCTCAATCAAATAGGTATCCGTTACTTTAATCATGTAATGGCGCATACGGAATATGTCCCCATCGTCAATACCCGTGGTGATGTAATCGGAAAAAGTCTGGCTGTGGAAGCTATCAACTATAAGAATGCCTACATTAATCCGGTGATACGCATTGCTGTTTCCACCCACGGCATGTTGTTCCTCTGTAATCGTCCGCAAAGCTGCATCCTCGATAAAGGCAAAGTGGATATACCGATGGAGTGTTACCTCCGATACGGGGAGACACTGACGGCGGGAGCCAACCGCTTATTGAGCAATGCTTTTCCGAAGGCCTCTGATCTGAAACCGACATTTACCATCTCCTATCATTTGAAAACGAACAGACCAATCGTTTGGTCTATCTGTTCATTGTCGATATGGAAGACGACTCCATTCTCTGCGATCCACGATTCAAAGGAGGAAAGTTATGGACTTTCCAACAAATAGAGCACAACTTAGGTACTCACTTCTTCAGCGAGTGTTTCGAGTTGGAATACGAGCACCTGAAACAGGTTATTGGTATAAGAGAAAAATACAAGGTATCTTAGTCAGGTCGGGTACTTTTCCTTGCCACTCTTTTATGGTTTTAGTACGGATATATTCTCCCTCACAAGTGATATTCGCTGCAATACACAAGCGGGTCTGCGGACGACAATTGTGCAGAATATCCTCCACCATCTTATTGTTACGATAAGGTGTTTCTATAAATAGCTGTGTCTGATGCTCGGCATATACCCGTTGCTCAAGAGCTTTTATTTTTTTGCACGCTCACCCGGCTCTATAGGCAGATAGCCGTGAAAGGCAAAACTCTGCCCGTTAAACCCCGAACCCATCACAGAAAGAATGATAGACGAAGGTCCTACCAACGGAACTACTTTCAGGTTTTTACGTTGTGCAATAGCCACCACGTCAGCTCCCGGATCGGCTACAGCAGGACAGCCGGCTTCAGAAATCACTCCCATGGACAAACCGCCTGCCAGCGGTTTCAGATAACCGGAAATATCTTCAGGAGAAGTATGTTTATTCAGCGGGTAAAAAGTGAGTGAGTCAATATCAATCTCACGGTCTACCTTTTTCAGGAAGCGGCGGGCCGAGCGAACATCTTCGACAATGAAGTGCTTGATGCCCTGAATAATTTCTTTATTATAAGAAGGTAATACAGACTCGATCGGAGTGTCGCCCAAAGTGACGGGCAAAAGATAAAGAGCGGTATCCATGAATAGGGTATTTAATAGTTGAAATTTTACGGATTAAAACGCGATTCCGTGAACATACGTTCATAGTCGCTCATTTCAAGCAATTGCCGTAAAGTTGTTTTCTTATGATGTTTCATATATGAGGTGATGATTTTCGTACCGATCCAGGTACCTACCATCGAAGGCGCATTCTCGCCTAAAGTGTTAGTGAAAGGAGCCGGACGGGTATATTGACGTACCACCATGGATCCGTAGCATGCAAATGATCTTGCTCAAGAATATATCTCCACATCTGCTGTTGGTTCTCTTTACACCATTCCCTTTCTAAATCCGAATATCCCAACGCTTCTTCCGATGAGGAATAGTCCAACAGATGTTGTACCACATAATTGATTTTACCATAATGCATCATTACATCGAGTAATGTACGGGAGTAATCCATCGGAAAAGGATACTGGCTCATCAGATAGAACACCAAACAATCGGGGACGATCCGGTCAGGACGCATAGTACGCCGCTGATAGTTGTAATAGAAACGCTTGTAAAGCGGATAGTCTTCACCCATATACTTGTCAAGGCTAATACCCAACACGCTGTCAGACAGAACAATGGATTCATTGAATGCCGAGATCTGCGTATATATCATAGGAATCATGATATCCGGAATCTCCTTTTGTAATTTCCCGAACCCTTTGGTCAGATTTTTTTCAACCGATTCCAATTCCGGGTATTTGGCCTCCACATCTTCTATAAGACGGACCAAGGTTGTATCCGAATAGAAAGTTTTCAATCGCTGGAAAATATGGTCATCGCTCACCTGGCCAATAGCCAATACATCTTCAATCAACAATTTGGTGGGCAAGGCATACTCCAGGTTCATTTTTTGTAAAGCAGAAAAGCTGTTGAAACGAACGTATTCGTCCAACAGCTTATCATATCTGACTACGGAAATTCCCTCTTCTTCCATAGGGTCCGCCACAGGTTCCGCTTTCCCCACCCGGCAGGATGCGAAAAGCAGACTCAGCAAAATAAGAAGAATATCGTCTTTCCGTATTTTCATTACCTTAACCGTAAATGATATTACCGTTTTCGTCTTTATATTCGTCCAGCCCCTTTTCGTAAGTAGCCATTGCACGCAGACTCATACCAACACTTGAAAAACCTCCATCGTGAAACAGGTTCTGCATAGTTACCTTACGGGTAAGATCGGAGAACATTACGATACAGTAATCAGCACATTCGTCGGCTGAAGCATTACCGAGCGGAGACATACGATTAGCAAAGTCATACAGTTTATCCATACCCTTCACACCAGAACCGGCAGTTGTAAAGGTAGGCGACTGGGAAATAGTATTCACACGCACGTTGTGCTCACGACCATAGATATAACCAAAACTGCGGGCAATAGATTCAAGTAATGCTTTTGCATCCGCCATATCGTTATATCCGTAGAAAGTACGCTGTGCAGCTACATAACTCAATGCCACGATAGAACCGTATTCTGCAATTGCATTTTGCTTCTTGGCAGCCTGAATCATTTTATGGAACGAAACAGCTGAAACATCCAGCGTAGTATTCAACATATTATAATCGAGATCATCATAAGTACGTTTCTTACGAACATTCGGCGACATACCGATAGAGTGCAATACAAAATCAATTTGTCCGCCCAAAACTTCCATCGAGCGCTTGAATACGTTCTCCAAATCTTCTACGTTGGTGGCATCAGCAGCAATCACTTCGCAATTGAGCTTTTCTGATAAAGCAGAAACCTGTCCCATGCGAACAGCAACAGGAGTATTTGATAATGTAATAACAGCACCTTCTTCAACGGCTCTTTCGGCTACTTTCCAGGCAATAGACTGCTCGTTTAATGCACCGAAAATAATACCTCTTTTTCCTTTCAACAAATTGTAACTCATACCTTTTAATGTTAAATTAGGTTGCAAAGATATAGATTTTCTGCATAAAAGCACGAAAAGTGTGCAAAGAAAAGAGGAAAACCACAAAAAATACAGTGAATTTGATTATTTATTAATAGATAATAGAGTCTCCTACAACAAAATGACAATTCTTACTCCCGAAATATAAAGCAATTGTCTATCATCTCAATGACAACAGTATTCCTTATTTATATCAAGCGTACTTTGAATCACTATATAAATAGCCAGAGAGAGTCGACAGGTTGCCGCAATCGTTTGTCGGAATACATATAAAAAAGATCAGTCTAAACAAAAAGAAAAAAGTAGTAATTCAAAAATAGAAAAGGCAAAGTTCTGTTGGTACTTTACTTCAATAATTTTGCATTAAAATACATTTTCTAATATTAAGTTAATAATCACATCATATTTATAATGCAAAAGAAGATAACGGGACAAAGATAATAATATCTTTTAATAAATCATAAATTCAAGGTTTATTTTTTCATGTATATTATGAAATACATTTTAGCTTAAAAACAGGAATATACTTCTTTGGCAAATATAGTAGACTATAAGTAATACTCAATAATATTGGAACCTAATCCCTCTACCGGTCAGTCAATATCTACTATAACCAACTAATAAACAACAGATAACATTATTGAGGTCCATGGTATATCTGTACGCCTATTACAACATATCAGACTGTCATAATCAATTAAGTACCAACAGAACTAAGCCTGAAGCAACAATGTAAAGATAGATCATAAAACACAATAAATAGAATAACCCTAATTTAAAAAGCTTATGAGATAAAAAACAGAGAAATGACCTCACACAAACTCCGGAAAACCATTTTTCCGGGAAACCTAAGAAACAAACTATTCAAAATGAAGTTTAACCGAACAATTTAGTGTATGACAAAAAAAATCAACCTATTTCCAAGCCTTATACGGTTTCGGGAAACCAATCGCCTAAAAATGGCAATTGCTGCATCTATCATGCTATGGTGTATGGCACCCCAACAAGCAGTTGCAGATACGTATGAAAAACACGAAGTTGCCAGTATTCAGCAGCAAAAGGTAAAAGCGAACGGTACTGTAGTAGATCAGACCGGCGAACCTCTAATCGGCGTTTCTGTAAAAGTAAAAGACGCGCCTAATGGAACAATCACCAATTTAGATGGTAAATTCTCCATCGATGTAGCCAAAGGTGCTACACTTGAAATATCCTATGTGGGATATAAAACCGTCATTGTAAAAGCCGAATCAACCCCAATGCACATTGTCTTAAAAGAAGATAGTGAAATGATAGATGAGGTAGTGGTAGTTGGTTATGGCTCACAGAAAAAGGTTAATGTCACCGGTGCCGTAGGCATGGTCAATTCCGAAGTACTTGAAGCTCGTCCGGTACAAAATGTATCGCAAGCTTTACAAGGTGTGGTACCGGGTTTGAACCTCTCCGTCAACAACGGTGGTGGTTCACTGGATAGTGAGATGAGTATTAATATTCGTGGTACAGGTACCATCGGCGACGGCTCCGGATCGTCTCCATTGGTATTGATCGATGGCATCGAGGGCAGCCTGAATACAGTAAACCCCAATGATATTGAATCGGTATCGGTACTAAAAGATGCTGCATCAGCTTCTATTTATGGTGCACGTGCCGCATTCGGTGTGGTTTTGGTAAAAACCAAAAGCGGACAATCGGGAAAACCCAGAGTGACCTATTCGGGTAATGTGCGCTTCTCTGATGCGACTAATATTCCTGAAATGCTGGATTCTTATACTTTCGCACAATACTTTAACCGTGCAGCGGCAAATGATAATGGTGGTACTGTTTTCAGTAAAGAGCAACTGGAACGCATCAAAGCATACCAGGATGGTACCTTAAAATCATCAGCTACCTTTAACGAACAATCACGCCGATGGAACTACTATACGGGATCGAATGCAAATACCGACTGGTTTAAGGAAGTGTATGAAGATTGGGTTCCTTCCATGGATCACAATCTTAGCATCAGTGGTGGCACAGATAAAACTCAATATATTGTCAGTGGAAGCTTTCTCGATCAGAAAGGTTTGATCCGCCATGGCAAAGACACCTTCCAGCGCTACACTTTAAATGGTCGAATCACAAGTAACATCACAGACTGGTTTACATTGGGATATTCAACCAAATGGACACGTGAAGATTATGATCGTCCAAGTTACCTGACGGGATTGTTCTTCCACAATGTGGCACGCCGCTGGCCGACTGTACCTGTCTATGACGATAACGGATACCTGACCGAACCATCCGAACTGATCCAGCTGGAAGACGGAGGCAGACAAATCAACCAGAAGGACCTCTTCACACAACAACTGCAACTGACCTTCGAACCAATCAAGAACTGGAAAATTTATGTAGAAGGAAGTTTGCGTGTGACCGCCAATAACCAACATTGGGAAGTACTGCCTGTTTATCAGCACGATGTAGACGGTAACCCGGTAGGTATGACATGGGATGCAGGTGTAGGCAGCTATCCGGTAGGCGGTTCAAAAGTGTCTGAATATGCTTATAAAGAGAATTACTATTCTACCAATATCTATTCAGATTACTTCAAGCAACTGGATAACGGGCACTATTTCAAGGCAATGGTAGGTTTCAACGCCGAGCTGTACAAAGACCGCAGTGTAAGTGCGGACAAATCAACCTTGATTACTCCATCCGTACCGACAATTAATACCGCAGTAGGTGAACCCAGTGTAGCAGGTGGATACAGACATACCTCAGTGGCCGGTTTCTTTGCCCGTTTAAACTGGAACTACAAAGACCGCTACATGCTGGAAGCCAACGGACGCTACGATGGTTCTTCACGCTTTATCGGTGACAAACGTTGGGGATTCTTCCCGTCATTCTCAGGTGGTTGGAACATCGCCCGTGAAGCATTTTTCGAAGAAACCGCCAACAAGTTGAAAATTGGTACACTGAAACTGAGAGCATCGTGGGGACAGTTGGGTAACACCAACACCAATGAAGCCTGGTATCCTTCTATCAGACTTTACCGCAAGGACAGAACTACGGATGGTTAGTAAACGGTGTACGCCAGAATTATGCCAGCAATCCGGGTATCGTCAGTAGCGAAAAGACCTGGGAAACCATCGAAACATGGGATGCCGGTCTGGACTGGGGATTATTCAACAACCGTCTGACCGGTTCATTCGACTATTTCGTACGTTACACATACGACATGATTGCCACCGCTCCGGAACTCCCCTCTATTCTGGTACAGGTGTTCCTAAAATCAATAATGCCGACATGAAATCGTATGGTTTCGAGTTGGAAATCGGCTGGAGAGACAGAATCAAAAACTTCTCTTATGGAGTGAAATTTGTCCTCTCGGATGCGCAACAAAAGATTCTGAAATACAACAATCCCGACAAGAGTCTTAGTAATTCTTATTATGAAGGACAGAAGTTAGGAGAGATATGGGGATACAAAACAATTGGAATCGCACAAAGCGATGAAGAAATGAACCAGCATCTTGCCAATGCCAAACAGCCGATGGGGCAGAAATGGGCAGCAGGTGACATCATGTATGCCGATCTCGACAATAGCGGCTCAGTGGACCAAGGTAACTACAAAGTAGGTGATTCGGGCGACTGGCAGATTATCGGAAACAACACCCCTCGCTTCAACTATGGTATCACGATAGATGCTGCTTGGAAAGGTTTAGACTTCCGTGCCTTTGTACAAGGTATCGGCAAACGTGATTATTGGCTGAACGGCCCGTACTTCTGGGGATTCTCCGGAGGTGGCGAATGGGCTTCCGCCGGATTTAAAGAACATTGGGATTTCTGGCGTCCGGAAGGTGATCCTTGGGAGCTAACACCAATTCGTACTTCGCACGTGTCATCCGCGGTACATCGAAAAACCAGCAACGTCAGACACGTTACTTGCAAGATGCTTCGTATTGGCGCTTGAAAAACATCCAGATCGGATATACATTACCCAAAGTATGGACAAAGAAAGCAGGAATGGAATCAGTACGTGTTTATGTATCGGGCGACAACCTGCTGACTGTATCAGACATCACCGGAGTATTCGACCCCGAAAACCTGGGAACCCAATGGACCGATCCGGGTAAAGTATATCCGTTACAGAAAGTAATTGCAATTGGTTTAACCGTAAATTTCTAAAAAACGAATCATTATGAAACTAAAAATAGAATCATACAATTATGTGTACTGACAGGGGGAGTATTACTTTTCCCATCATGTAACGACTTCCTAGACAGGGAGCCGCTGGATCAGGTAACACCGGAATCGTATTTCCAGAATGCAGATCACTTGGCAGCTTATAGTATTTCAAAATATCAGAATCTGTTCTCTACTCATAGCGGATTTAGTGCGGGTACTGTAAACAATGACGGTGCTACCGACAATATGGTTTCAGGCGGCAGCAGCGGTAGCGGACTCCAGAATTACTACACCAAGGATGTTTGGAAGACAGAAGCAGCCAATGACAACTGGATTTCTCCTTTTTTCGTTATTGCAATTACTTCTTTGAAAAAGTACTCCCCAAATATGAGGCAGGAGAGATATCAGGTAACGCTGACGATGTGAAGCATTATATCGGTGAAATGTACTTTATCCGTGCCTGGAAATATTTCCAGAAGCTGAGGATGTATGGAGACTATCCGATTATCACAGAAGTATTACCGGATAATGCGGAAATATTGATAGAAAAAGGTGTACGACAACCACGTAACAAGGTGGCGCGTTTCATTCTTGAAGATCTTGACAAGGCCGCCGAGTACATGCACGACCATGGTTTTGCCGGCAACAACCGCTTGAACAAGCAATGTGCTTTGTTAATCAAATCACGTGTAGCACTCTACGAAGCTACTTTCGAGAAATATCATCAGGGTACGGGACGTGTACCGGGTGATGCCAACTGGCCGGGTAAGCGAGTGCATCCTGATTATAAGTATGATGCCAATACCGAAATAAACTTCTTTCTGGACCAGGCGATGTCCGCAGCAGAACAAGTAGCCGATGTCATTAAGCTGACACCTAACAGCGGTGTGTTCAATCCGGCAAATGACAACGACATTTCGGGATGGAATGATTATTTCGATATGTTTTCAGCCGAAGACATGAGTGGATTTGAAGAAGTGCTCTTCTGGCGTGATTATTACTCCGGCGACTTTACCATCGCACACGGCGCTACAGCTTATGTAGCTTCGGGAGGCAACAACGGTATGTTGCACAACTATGTACAATCTTTCCTGATGAAAGACGGTATGCCTTGGTATGCAGCCACAGCCGCATATCCTTTTAAAGGTGACGAACGGGTAATGGATGAAAAAGCCAACCGCGACGAACGTCTGCAACTCTTCTTATTTGGTGAGGAAGATATGATACCGGCCGTATCCAACGCTGCAACCAATGCCATGAAAACATATCAGGACGCAAACTACCCCAATATAATTGTAGCCGAATCGGAAATCAAAGACTTAACAGGATATCGTATTCGTAAATGTCTCTCTTACGACCAGAAACAATATGTTTCGGGACAGGCTCAGTCTACAACCGGTTGTGTGATTTTCCGTGCAGTAGAAGCTTATCTAAACTATATGGAAGCTGCCTGCATGAAGAATAACGGGAATGTTACGGGAAAAGCTGCCGAATATTGGAGAGCTGTACGCATACGTGCAGGAGTTGATCCGGACTTCACTAAAACCATTGCCGCAACAGACTTGAGCAAAGAAAATGATTTGGCTAAATACAAAGGCGAGAATGAAATGATCGATGTGACACTTTTCAATATCCGCCGCGAACGTCGTTGCGAATTCATTGGCGAAGGCATGCGTATGGATGACCTGATTCGTTGGAGATCATTAGACAGACTGTTGGTCGAACGATTTATTCCCGAAGGATTTAACTTCTGGGGAAGTGACGCTTACAAACGTTATGAAGGAGAAGATGCCAAGTTCGAATATATCGAAGGCCCGGACAACGCTATGGCAAATGTTTCATCCAGAAAATTATCCAACTATTTACGTCCTTATTCTGTTGTACAAAAGAATAATGAAATCTATGACGGTTATACTTGGGCTAAAGCGCATTATCTCTATCCCGTACCTATCCGACAGATCGAATTATTATCACCGTCAGGCGAAATAGCTTCATCGGTTATCTATCAGAACCATACTGCCTGAAGAAAGAAACACAGCAGCTAATAAGAATAATTATATCAAATAATATAAA
>ENA-OQIG01000883-OQIG01000883.1-human-gut-metagenome-genome-assembly--contig:-NODE-883-length-15090-cov-2.386687_pt1 | contig 15090 bp, 19 predicted proteins | sample MGYA00242576_ERZ504741 | MGnify/ENA primary metagenome ERZ504741 (study PRJEB26092, sample SAMD00036436) | human gut metagenome | host: Homo sapiens | study: EMG produced TPA metagenomics assembly of... | reverse complement strand
GCCAAAGGAATCTGGTAAATAACCATATTTTCATCGGCTCGCCAAACGCGAGGCAGTCACGCATTCCGTACATCAGATTACGGACGATGGATTCCGCAGAAACAATCGTGGTATCGGTCTGGGTATACCAGGGGCCGATAATCAACTTGCCGGCTTCTACCTGTTTCTTCACACGGTCTTTGTTTTCCGGTTTCACCGCGAAATAATCTTCGAGGATCGCCGTTTGCCCGTCGAGTACGTAATATTTGTATTCGTTGTCCTGTTCCAGTCGGCACAGGATCTCTTCCATATTATTGACCAGCAGAATACGTGACTCTTCGGTGGTGAAATACCACTCTCGATCCCAGTGCATATGCGGGGTGATGTGAACGCGAGATACTGCTTTCATCGTCGTTTCCTTTTTGTTTATGGCATTACGCCATCAGCCAGATAGTTGCCATGCTTAACCGCGTGACGCCGCCACATCAGGAGAATCGCAGTCGAGATTGCAGCCCCCACCAATGCCGCGCCAAACCAGCCAATTGCCGCCATAACACCGCCCGCGCCATTATCATGAAGTAAAAAGAGCGAGAAAATGCCGGCACCGGGTGTCGAAAGGCCGATATTCATCGCACCGACAATAGCGCCCGTTACCATAGAGCCCAGCACAAACGAACCAATAACCCGCAGCGGATCTTCAATCGCCATCGGGATCGCCCCTTCGGTAATACCTGCCAGCCTAACAGCCAGGTGGATTTCCCGGTCTCAATTTCAAACTCTTTAAACAGGCGCGGTGCGAGCATCGTGGAAGCGGTTACGGTAAATGCCGAAACCATTTTGACGGAGGCGAAAATGGCATACGGGCCGTAAACGCCGTTCGCCATTGCGCCCAGGCAGAATGCATAAGCGGCTTTATTCACTGGCCCTCCAAGGTCAAAGGAACACATAAAACCGAGAATGGCACCCAGCAACAGCGCGTTACTTCCTGACAGACCGTTCAGCCAGGCGGTAAGCGAGTTATTGATCCAGGCGACAGGTTCCCCCACCACAAACAGCATCAGACTGCCCGCTCCCAATGTACCGAGCACCGGGTAGAGATAAAAAGTCAGGAAGCCATTGAATTTACTGCTAAGACGCAAGTGATTTTTCACCCAGCGCATCAAGTAACCGGCTATCAATCCGCCAACGACCGCGCGAGAAACCCGGAACCGATCATGTTGGCGGCAAGTCCAGCCGCAAAGCCTGGCGCTAACGCCGGTTTATCACCCAGTGAATAGGCGGTATAGGCCGCGAGCACCGGCACCATCAAAATCCCGAGCATCCCGCCGCCCAGTTTGCGGTACATCCACAGCCAGGAGTTTTCTTCATTAAACAAATCTTGTAGCCCGAAGATTTGCGACAGTAATACTGCAACCGCCAGCACCGTGCCCCCCGCGACAATCAACGGTACGGCAAAAGAGATTCCGCTCAACAGTGCCTGTTTCAGCTCCGTTTTGACACTTTTCACCGGTTGCGTATCTTGCTGTACGGTACGCGTCTCATCGCTACGCTTGAGGGTAAGCGCTTGTTGGATCAACGCTTCTGCATGGCGAATCGGCTCGGCAACAGGCACTGAAAGCGCGGGAATGCCATTAAAACGCTCACTCTCCTTGATGGCGACTTCAGCCGCAAAAATACAGGCGGTTGCACTATTGAGTTAATCCGCCGTTAAACGCCCTTCAATGCCGTTAGCACCTTGCTTTTCAACGTAGACATTCACGCCGAGTTTGCGTCCGGCTTTTCCAGATACTCCGCAGCCATGTAGGTGTGAGCAATACCCGCCGGGCAGGCCGTTACGCAGACAATAGTTGGCGCGTTGGAAAAAGAGGCAGAAGGTTGCGTGCATCCCTTGTCATCCAGCGCCGAGAGCAATTCATCAGGCGTCGTCGCCGACTGTATACGCGCCGAATCTCATCATCCGCAAGGCGCGTGGTCAGCGCTGTCAGCAGTTGCATATGCGTAGTACCCGCTTCATTGGGGGGAATCGCCAGCAACACCACTAAATCAACTGCTTCTGGGCCATCAACGCCTTCCCACTGAAGCGACTCGCTGAGTGTGGCGACCGCAAACGCCGCTTCTTTTACCGCAGCAGTTTTGCCATGCGGCACAGCCAACCTTCACCTAAGCGGTCGGGCCAAGGCTTTCACGGCGATACACTTCTTCCAGAAATTGCTCAGTACTGGAAATTTTCCCCAGAGCAGCAAGACGTTGAGTCAACGCGTGGATGGCCTCTTCACGGCTGGTAAAGCGCGCATTCAGACACAACGCATCGCGGTGGGTCAGAGTCGTCAGATTCATCATGATCCTCACTTGATCGTTTTTATAGTCGCGCAGTGTGCCCGATAAAACAATACTATTATGTGATCAATTTCACTTGATTGAAATTATTTGCATTGTATTTGTATTATTTACAGGATGAATTTATCGGGCATAATGGCTAAATTCATATTAATGAGATACTAAAAATGGGACACAAGCCCTTATACCGGCAGATTGCCGATCGCATTCGTGAACAAATTGCGCGTGGCGAGCTTAAACCTGGCGATGCGTTACCCACTGAATCAGCGCTACAAACAGAGTTTGGCGTCAGCGGGTTACGGTGCGTCAGGCTTTGCGCCAGCTAGTCGAGCAGCAGATCCTCGAAAGCATTCAGGGCAGCGGGACTTACGTCAAAGAAGAGCGGGTCAATTACGATATTTTTCAGTTAACCAGTTTTGATGAAAAACTGTCGGACCGTCACGTCGATACACACAGTGAAGTCCTGATATTTGAAGTGATTCCGGCTGACGATTTTCTTCAGCAACAGCTACAAATCACCGCGCAGGATCGTGTGTGGCATGTGAAGCGCGTGCGCTATCGCAAGCAAAAGCCAATGGCGCTGGAAGAAACCTGGATGCCGCTTGCGTTGTTCCCGGATCTCACCTGGCAGGTCATGGAAAATTCGAAATATCACTTTATTGAAGAAGTGAAGAAGATGGTTATCGATCGTAGCGAACAGGAAATCATTCCTCTGATGCCAACCGAAGAGATGAGCCGTCTGCTTAATATCAGCCAGACAAAGCCGATTCTTGAAAAAGTATCGCGTGGATATTTAGTTGACGGTCGGGTGTTTGAATATAGCCGCAACGCTTTTAATACCGATGACTATAAATTTACCCTGATAGCGCAGCGAAAATCATCGCGATAAGCACAAAAAAGGCCATCATACGATGGCCAACCATGTCGAAACCGACAGCCCTTCGCCATTCCTGTAGAGGGAAGCGGCGAGGGCTATTTCTTATTACAGATATTTATTTCAGAACAGTTTTCAGTGCTTCACCGATATCCGCCAGGCTGCGAACGGTTTTCACGCCTGCGGCTTCCAGAGCAGCGAATTTCTCATCCGCAGTCCCTTTCCCACCGGCAATGATGGCACCCGCGTGCCCATACGTTTGCCTTTCGGCGCAGTCACACCAGCGATGTAACCCACAACTGGCTTGGTAACGTGCTCTTTGATGTACGCAGCTGCTTCTTCTTCAGCGCTACCGCCGATCTCACCGATCATCACGATCGCTTCGGTCTGCGGATCTTTTTCGAACATTTCGAGAATGTCGATAAAGTTAGAGCCCGGGATCGGGTCACCGCCGATACCGACACAGGTCGACTGACCGAAACCGTAATCCGTGGTCTGTTTAACCGCTTCATAGGTCAGTGTACCGGAACGGGAAACGATACCCACTTTACCCGGTTTGTGAATGTGACCAGGCTGGATACCGATTTTGCATTCACCCGGAGTGATAACGCCTGGGCAGTTCGGGCCGATCATACGAACGCCTGCTTCGTCCAGTTTCACTTTCACAGTCAGCATATCCAGCGTCGGGATGCCTTCAGTGATGGTGATAATCAGTTTGATGCCTGCATCGATGGCTTCCAGAATGGAGTCTTTGCAGAACGGTGCTGGTACGTAGATAACAGAAGCGGTAGCGCCAGTAGCAGCAACAGCTTCACGCACGGTGTTGAACACCGGCAGGCGAGGTGGGTAGTACCGCCTTTACCTGGGGTTACGCCGCCAACCATTTTAGTGCCGTATGCAATGGCCTGTTCTGAGTGGAAAGTCCCCTGGCTACCGGTAAAGCCCTGGCAGATAACCTTGGTGTTTTTATCAATTAAAATGGACATTATTTCCCCTCCACTGCGGCAACAACCTGCTGAGCTGCATCCGTCAGACCTTTTGCTGCAATAATATTCAGGCCGCTGTCAGCCAGTTTCTTCGCGCCGAGTTCGGCGTTGTTACCTTCCAGACGTACCACGACCGGTACGTTAACACCCACTTCCGCTACCGCGCCGATGATACCGTCAGCGATCAGTCGCAACGAACGATACCGCCGAAGATGTTAACCAGAACGGCCTTTCACTTTGTCGTCAGAGAGGATGATTTGAACGCTTCGGTTACACTGTTCTTTGGTTGCGCCGCCGCCAACGTCAAGGAAGTTAGCTGGTTCGCCGCCGTGCAGTTTAACGATGTCCATCGTACCCATCGCCAGACCTGCGCCGTTAACCATACAACCGATGTTACCGTCCAGCGCAACGTAGTTCAGTTCCCACTGTGCAGCCTGTGCTTCACGCGGATCTTCCTGCGACTGGTCACGCATTTCGCGCAGATCAGGCTGGCGGAACAGTGCGTTGCCATCAGCGCCCAGTTTGCCGTCGAGGCAAATCAGATCGCCCTGTTTGGTAATGACCAGCGGTTGATTTCGATCAGCGCCAGGTCGCGCTCCAGGAAAATGGTCGCCAGGCCCATGAAGATTTTGGTGAACTGCTGAACCAGTTTACCTTCCAGACCCAGTTTGAACGCCAGCTCGCGTCCCTGATACGGCATCGGGCCAGTCAGCGGATCAAGCGCAACTTTATGGATCAGGTGCGGAGTTTCTTCCGCCACTTTTTCGATTTCCACGCCGCCTTCGGTGGAGGCCATAAAGACCACGCGACGTGAACTACGGTCTACAACGGCACCGAGATACAGCTCTTTAGCGATATCGGTCGCCGCTTCAACCAGAATCTGGTTAACCGGTTGGCCATTGGCATCTGTTTGATACGTTACCAGACGCTTGCCGAGCCAGTTTTCTGCAAAAGCACGGATGTCTTCTTTGCTGTTTACAACTTTCACACCGCCCGCTTTACCGCGGCCACCAGCGTGAACCTGACATTTCACTACCCACGGCCGGCACCGATTTTTGAAGCGGCTTCTTCTGCTTCGCGCGGAGTAGTACAGGCATAACCCACCGGTGCTGGTAAGCCATAGCGGGCAAAAAGTTGTTTTGCCTGATATTCATGTAAGTTCATGTGTTCTGTCCATCCTTCAGTAATCGTTATCTTTTAAACCGTAGACCGACACCCTATCCACGTCGGTCTACAGTGCAGGTGAAACTTAAACTACTACACGTCCAGCAGCAGACGCGTCGGATCTTCCAGCAACTCTTTGATCGTTACCAGGAAGCCCACGGATTCGCGACCATCGATCAGACGGTGATCGTAGGACAGCGCCAGGTACATCATCGGCAGGATCTCAACCTGACCATTCACCGCCATCGGACGATCTTTGATAGCGTGCATACCCAGAATTGCGCTCTGCGGCGGTTGATGATCGGCGTAGACATCAGGGAACCGAACACACCACCGTTGGTGATGGTGAAGTTACCACCGGTCAGATCTTCAACGGTCAGCTTGCCGTCACGGCCTTTGACTGCCAGCTCTTTGATTTTCTTCTCGATGTCTGCCATGCCGAGGGTATCGACATCACGCAGTACCGGTGTCACCAGGCCGCGCGGCGTAGAAACCGCCATGCTGACGTCGAAATAGTTGTGGTAAACCACGTCATCGCCGTCGATAGACGCGTTCACTTCCGGGTAACGTTTCAGGGCTTCAACCACCGCTTTCACGTAGAAGGACATAAAGCCCAGACGGATGCCGTGGCGTTTTTCAAACGCTTCACCGTACTGCTTACGCAGATCCATAATCGGCTTCATGTTGACTTCGTTGAACGTGGTCAGCATGGCGGTGGAGTTTTTCGCTTCCAGCAGACGCTCTGCCACACGCTTACGCAGGCGAGTCATCGGGACACGTTTTTCACTACGTGCAGCCAGAGCCGGTTGCGCCGCCGGAGCAGCCGCTGCCGGAGCAGACTCTTTCGCCGGGGCTTTCGCCAGATGTTTTTCCACATCTTCACGAGTCAGACGACCACCCACACCGGTGCCTTTAATGGCGCTGGCGTCGAGATTGTGTTCAGCCAGCAGGCGACGGATCGCCGGGCTTAACGCATCGTTGTTTTGCTCTTCCAGAGACGCCTGCTGGCGTTGCGCCGGAGTGGACGCTTTCTCTTCAGATTTGGCGCTGGTTTCTTTACCGGCGCTGTTGCCTTCACGCAGGCGACCAAGGATCTGACGAGACGTTACGGTTGTACCTTCATCTTCCAGAACCGCATCCAGAATGCCGTCTGCTGATGCCGGTACTTCCAGTACCACTTTGTCAGTTTCGATTTCTACCAGCACTTCATCACGTACGACTGCGTCGCCGGGTTTTTTATGCCAGGTTGCGACGGTGGCATCGGCTACGGATTCAGGCAGGTCAGGGACCAGAATATCTACGCTACTCATTGTGTATCCTTTATTTATTCGACGTTCAGCGCGTCATTAACCAGATCTTGTTGCTGTTTCTGGTGAACGGACATATACCCTACCGCCGGAGAGGCGGAGGCCGGGCGGCCTGCATAACGCAGAGAAGCCCCAAACGGAATCACTTCACGGAAATGATGCTGGCTGCAGTACCATGCGCCTGGTTGAGCGGCTCTTCCTGGCACCAGACAAAATCCTTGACGTGAGCAAACTGCTGCAACACTTCCTGCATCGCTTTATGCGGGAACGGTAGAGTTGCTCGATACGCACAATGGCGACATCGTGTTGATTGTTCTTACGACGCTGTTCCAGCAGGTCGTAATAAACCTTACCAGAACACATTACTACGCGCTTCACGCCCTTCGGATCAAGCTCGTCGATTTCACCGATGGCTGGCAGGAAGGTGCCGTTCGCCAGTTCTTCGAGGCTGGAAACCGCCAGCGGATGACGCAGCAGGGATTTCGGCGACATCACGACCAGCGGACGACGCATCCCGCGCAGCGCCTGACGACGCAGCATGTGGTAAACCTGTGCCGGGGTAGACGGTACGCAAACCTGCATGTTTTGCTCAGCACAAAGTTGCAGATAACGTTCCAGACGCGCGGAGGAGTGCTCCGGCCCCTGCCCTTCGTAACCGTGCGGCAGCAACATCACCAGGCCACACATCCGACCCCATTTCTGTTCGCCAGAAGAGATGAACTGGTCGATAACCACCTGCGCACCGTTGGCGAAGTCACCGAACTGCGCTTCCCAGATAGTCAGAGTGCGTGGTTCTGCGGTGGCATAACCGTATTCAAACGCCAGCACTGCTTCTTCAGACAGTACGGAGTCCCAGACGCGGAACGCGCCCTGCCCGTTATGGATGTGTTGCAACGGCGTGTAAGTGGAACCGTTAGACTGGTTGTGGATCACCGCGTGGCGGTGGAAGAAGGTACCGCGACCGGAGTCTTCACCCGACAGGCGAACCGGAATGCCTTCGTCAACCAGCGTGGCGTAAGCGAGGTTTTCCGCACCGCCCCAGTCGAACAGTTTCTCACCGGCAGCCATCGCCTGGCGATCGCCATAAATCTTGGCAACTCGAGACTGCATTTCAACTGCTTCCGGCACCGTGCTGATGCGTTTCGCCAGCTCCTGCAGGCGCTTCATCTCAACTTTGTTCGGGTACTCTTCGTCCCATTCGTGGTTGAGGTACGGCGACCAGGTGAAAGAGTGCATGTTCATCGGACGCCACTCTGCCACTACGCAATCGCCAGCATCCAGCGCATCGCGGTACAGGTTAACCATCTCGGTGGCATCTTCCAGCGTCGCCACTTTTTCCTGCTCCAGCTTGTCAGCGTAGATTTTGCGCGGTGTCGGATGTTTTTTGATTTTCTGATACATCAGCGGCTGGGTTGCGCTCGGCTCGTCGGCTTCGTTGTGGCCGTGACGGCGGTAGCACACCAGGTCGATGAAGACATCACGTTTAAAGGTGTTACGGAAATCGAGCGCCAGACGGGTCACAAAGGCAACGGCTTCCGGATCATCCGCGTTAACGTGGAAAATCGGTGCCTGAACCATCTTACCGATATCAGTACAGTACGGTGTAGAACGAGCATCCAGCGGATTAGAGGTGGTGAAACCAACCTGGTTGTTGATAACGATACGTACCGTACCGCCAACTTCATAACCACGCGCTTTCGACATGTTCAGAGTTTCCTGAACCACGCCCTGCCCGGTCACTGCGGCGTCACCGTGATGGTGATTGGCAGCACTTTGTTGCTGCTCGGCTCATCAAGTCTGTCCAGGCGGGCACGAACAGAACCGATAACTACCGGGCTTACAATCTCAAGGTGAGACGGGTTAAACGCCAGCGCCAGGTGCACCAGGCCGCCATCGGTCTGGAAGTCAGACGAGAAGCCCATGTGGTATTTCACGTCACCCGTGCCGAGGTGTTCTTTATGTTTACCGGCAAACTCGTCGAACAAGTCTTGCGGTTTTTTACCCAGCACGTTCACCAGCACGTTCAGACGACCACGGTGCGCCATCCCGAGAACCACTTCACGGGTGCCGCTGTTGCCAGCGTGGCGGATCATCTCTTAAGCATCGGGATTAACGCGTCACCACCTTCCAGCGAGAAGCGTTTTGCGCCAGGGAATTTTGCGCCAAGGTAACGTTCAAGGCCTTCAGCGGCGGTCAGTTTCGCTTAAGAAGCGTTTTTTTCTCTTCGCTATTGAAAGTCGCGCGACCAGACTCGATACGCTGTTGGATCCAGCGTTTTTCTTCGGTGCTGGTGATGTGCATATACTCGGCACCAATCGGGCCGCAGTAGGTTTGCTTGAGGCTTCCAGCAGCTCGCCGAGTTTCATGGTTTCTTTGCCGCTGGCAAATGAACCGACGTTGAAGGTCTCCTGGAAGTCTGCTTCGGTCAGATCGTGGAAAGACGGATCCAGATCGGCCACTTTATCTTGCTGCCACAGTCCCAGCGGATCGAGATTCGCATGCTGGTGACCACGGAAGCGGTATGCGTTAATGAGCTGCAGGACTTTTACCTGCTTCACATTGGTGTCAGGGTCGGAGATCGTTGAAGAGTAACGTGAAGCGTCTTTCGCCAGGCGGCGGAAATATTCACGCGTTTGAGAGTGGAATTGATCCGGTTTGACTCCCGTACCAGGTAACTGCTGGAACGTCGAACGCCAGTTAGCGTCAACCGAGTCAGGATCGGTTAAGAAGTCTTCATAGAGCTGTTCTATCCAGCTCTGGTTTGCGCCAGAGAGGTAAGAAGAGTCCAACCAGGCTTTCAAAGCGCTGTTCTGCATCGTGATCCCTTAAGCATCTTTTTTATGCTTACTTCGCCGTGGATACTACCACGCACAGTGATGTGCGTGCCGGGGTTCACTTGCGAGCTCTTGTCTACGTAGTGGCTCGCGAAGGAACCTTTAAAAACTGTCTTAGTGTCAGGGGCAGTTTTTAAAGATTTCCTGCATTTTCTTTGTTACGCCTGATGCGCTGCGCTTATCAGGCTACGGGTAATGACTTGTAGGCGGATAAGGCGTTCACGCCGCATCCGGCACTGGTTGCCTGATGCGACGCTTGCGCGTCTTATCAGGCCTACGGTTTACGCATTACGTTGCAACAACATCGACTTGATATGACCGATGGCGCGCGTCGGGTTCAGCCCCTTCGGACATACACTGACGCAGTTCATGATGCTGTGACAGCGGAATACACTGAATGCATCGCTCAAACCGTCGAGGCGGCTGTCAGTCTCGGTATCACGGCTATCGATCAGGAAACGATATGCCGCTAACAAGCCTGCCGGGCCGATAAACTTATCGGGATTCCACCAGAAAGACGGACAAGAGGTTGAACAACATGCGCAGAGAATACATTCATACAGCCCGTCGAGTTTTTCGCGCTGCTCTGGCATCTGTAAATGCTCGCGAGCTGGCGGATTTTGTTCATTATTCAACAGGTAAGGCTTAATTTTCTCATATTGCGCATAGAATTGTCCCATGTCTACCACCAAATCGCGGATCACCGGTAAACCTGGCAGCGGGCGAATCACAATCTTCTTGCCCGGCTGGTTGAGTGCCGAAATCGGGGTAATACAGGCCAGACCATTCTTGCCGTTCATGTTCAGACCGTCGGAACCGCACACACCTTCACGACAGGAGCGACGGAACGACAGGCTGGGATCTTTCTCTTTCAGCTGAATAAGCGCATCCAGCAGCATCATGTCGCGACCTTCATCCGCTTCCAGGGTGTAATCCTGCATACGCGGAGCATCATCAACATCCGGGTTATAGCGATAAATTGAAAACTCGAGTCTCATTTTCCTGTCTCCGCATTAGTAAGTACGAATCTTCGGCGGGAATGCCGGGCGCAGTTTCGGTTCCATGTTGACGCTTCGGCGCGTCATGGATTCCGACTCTGGCAGATACAGGGAGTGGCACAGCCAGTTTTCATCATCACGATCCGGGAAGTCGAAGCGGCTATGCGCGCCACGGCTTTCGGTACGGAAGTTGGCAGAAACAGCCGTTGCATACGCCGTTTCCATCAGGTTATCCAGTTCCAGACACTCAACGCGCTGGGTGTTGAACTCGCTGGAAGTGTCATCCAGACGGGCATTTTTCAGACGCTCGCGGATAACTTTCAACTGCTCAAGCCCTTTCGCCATCGCATCACCTTCACGGAAGACCGAGAAGTTATGCTGCATACATTCTTGCAGCGCTTTACGAATCGCCACCGGATCTTCACCGTTACGATTATTGTTCCAGCGGTTCAGACGATCCAGAGATGCTTCAACATCAGACTCGCTGGCATCGCGCAATGCGCCCTGCTCGGCGATAGACTCTTGCAGATGCAGACCCGCTGCGCGACCAAAGACCACCAGGTCCAGCAGCGAGTTACCGCCCAGACGGTTAGCACCGTGTACCGATACGCAGGCAATTTCACCTACCGCGAACAGCCCCGGAACAACCACATCTTCGCCTTTCTCATTCACAGTCAGCGCCTGACCGGTCACTTTGGTCGGAATACCGCCCATCATGTAGTGACAGGTTGGGATAACCGGAATCGGCTCTTTCACCGGATCAACGTGAGCGAAGGTACGGGAAAGCTCCAGGATACCCGGCAGACGGGATTCGAGAACTTCTTTACCCAGGTGATCGAGTTTCAGTTTCGCGTGTGGCCCCCACGGACCATCACAGCCGCGACCTTCACGGATTTCAATCATGATGGAACGCGCCACCACATCACGGCCCGCCAGGTCTTTGGCGTTCGGCGCATAACGCTCCATAAAGCGTTCGCCATGTTTGTTCAGCAGATAACCGCCTTCACCACGGCAACCTTCGGTGACCAGTACGCCCGCACCGGCAATGCCGGTCGGGTGGAATTGCCACATTTCCATATCCTGCACCGGTACGCCTGCGCGGATAGCCATGCCGACACCGTCGCCAGTGTTAATGTGGGCGTTAGTGGTGGACTGATAAATACGCCCTGCCCCGCCAGTCGCCAGCACGGTAGCGCGGGCTTTGAAATAAACCACTTCACCGGTTTCGATGCACAGTGCGGTACAACCCACCACCGCGCCATCCTGGTTTTTCACCAGATCCAGCGCATACCACTCGGAGAAAATGGTGGTGTGGTTTTTCAGGTTCTGCTGATAAAGCGTGTGCAACAGTGCGTGACCGGTACGGTCAGCCGCTGCCGCAGTGCGTGCCGCCTGCTCGCCGCCGAAGTTTTTCGACTGACCGCCAAACGGACGTTGATAGATACGACCATCATCAAGACGCGAGAACGGCAGGCCCATGTGTTCGAGTTCCAGAATCGCTTCCGGCCCGGTTTTACACATATATTCAATCGCGTCCTGGTCACCGATATAGTCCGACCCTTTTACGGTGTCGTACATATGCCATTCCCAGTTATCTTCATGGGTATTACCCAGCGCAACGGTAATGCCGCCTTGCGCAGAAACGGTATGGGAACGGGTCGGGAAGACTTTAGAGAGCAGCGCACAGGTCTGGCCGCTCTGGGAAATTTGCAGCGCCGCGCGCATACCTGCGCCGCCGGCACCAATCACAACTGCATCAAATTCTCTGACTGGCAATTTCATCACACACCCCACACCACAACGAATCCATAAATCACGTAAACCACCAGTGCAACGACAATCACCAGTTGCAGCATCAGGCGCAAAGCCAGCGGTTTAACGTAGTCGGTCAACACCTGCCACATGCCGATCCAGGCATGGATCAAGATAGAAAACAGCGCCAGCAGGGTGAACACTTTGGTGAACGCAGAGGCGAAGAAACCGATCCAGACTTCATATGTCAGCTCGCCACTGGTAGCGAAAAAACCGACCATATAAATGATGTAGAGCGTCAGGACGATAGCGGTAGCGCGAACGAGGATGAAATCATGTACGCCATTGCGTCCTAATGCGGAGGCGTTGCTTACCATACGAGGACTCCTGCGAGAAGTGAAAGCACGACAGTAATAACAAAGGAGATTTTGGCGGAGCGTTTACCCGCTTCGAATGTTTCTTCCAGATAGCCAAAATCCATCATCATGTGGCGAATACCTACGACGAGTGATACGCCAGAGCGGTAAGGATGCCCCACATGATAAATTTGACGAAGAAGCTGCCCATAATCGCGGAAGCTTGCTCGAAACCTTCAGGGGAAGAGAGGCTGGTACCCAGAAGCCACAGCAGGATGCCCACTGCAACAAAGGTGATCACACCGGAAACGCGATGGAGAATGGACGCTATCGCCGTGATGGGGAACCGGATGGTCTGTAGGTCCAGATTAACAGGTCTTTGTTTTTTCACATTTCTTATCATGAATAACGCCCACATGCTGTTCTTATTATTCCCTGGGGACTACGGGCACAGAGGTTAACTTTCTGTTACCTGGAGACGTCGGGATTTCCTTCCTCCGGTCTGCTTGCGGGTCAGACAGCGTCCTTTCTATAACTGCGCGTCATGCAAAACACTGCTTCCAGATGCGAAAACGACACGTTACAACGCTGGGTGGCTCGGGATTGCAGGGTGTTCCGGAGACCTGGCGGCAGTATAGGCCGTTCACAAAATCATTACAATTAACCTACATATAGTTTGTCGGGTTTTATCCTGAACAGTGATCTAGGTCACGATAACAACATTTATTTAATTTTTAATCATCTAATTTGACAATCATTCAACAAAGTTGTTACAAACATTACCAGGAAAAGCATATAATGCGTAAAAGTTATGAAGTCGGTATTTCACCTAAGATTAACTTATGTAACAGTGTGGAAGTATTGACCAATTCATTCGGGACAGTTATTAGTGGTAGACAAGTTTAATAATTCGGATTGCTAAGTACTTGATTCGCCATTTATTCGTCATCAATGGATCCTTTACCTGCAAGCGCCCAGAGCTCTGTACCCAGGTTTTCCCCTCTTTCACAGAGCGGCGAGCCAAATAACAAACGGGTAAAGCCAGGTTGATGTGCGAAGGCAAATTTAAGTTCCGGCAGTCTTACGCAATAAGGCGCTAAGGAGACCTTAAATGGCTGATACAAAAGCAAAACTCACCCTCAACGGGGACACAGCTGTTGAACTGGATGTGCTGAAAGGCACGCTGGGTCAAGATGTTATTGATATCCGTACTCTCGGTTCAAAAGGTGTGTTCACCTTTGACCCAGGCTTCACTTCAACCGCATCCTGCGAATCTAAAATTACTTTTATTGATGGTGATGAAGGTATTTTGCTGCACCGCGGTTTCCCGATCGATCAGCTGGCGACCGATTCTAACTACCTGGAAGTTTGTTACATCCTGCTGAATGGTGAAAAACCGACTCAGGAACAGTATGACGAATTTAAAACTACGGTGACCCGTCATACCATGATCCACGAGCAGATTACCCGTCTGTTCCATGCTTTCCGTCGCGACTCGCATCCAATGGCAGTCATGTGTGGTATTACCGGCGCGCTGGCGGCGTTCTATCACGACTCGCTGGATGTTAACAATCCTCGTCACCGTGAAATTGCCGCGTTCCGCCTGCTGTCGAAAATGCCGACCATGGCCGCGATGTGTTACAAGTATTCCATTGGTCAGCCATTTGTTTATCCGCGCAACGATCTCTCCTATGCCGGTAACTTCCTGAATATGATGTTCTCCACGCCGTGCGAACCGTATGAAGTTAATCCGATTCTGGAACGTGCTATGGACCGTATTCTGATCCTGCACGCTGACCATGAACAGAACGCCTCCACCTCCACCGTGCGTACCGCCGGCTCTTCGGGTGCGAACCCGTTTGCCTGTATCGCAGCAGGTATTGCTTCACTGTGGGGACCTGCGCACGGTGGTGCTAACGAAGCGGCGCTGAAAATGCTGGAAGAAATTAGCTCCGTTAAACACATTCCGGAATTTGTTCGTCGTGCGAAAGATAAAAATGATTCTTTCCGCCTGATGGGCTTCGGTCACCGCGTGTACAAAAATTACGACCCGCGCGCCACCGTAATGCGTGAAACCTGCCATGAAGTTCTGAAAGAGCTGGGCACCAAAGATGACCTGCTGGAAGTGGCTATGGAGCTGGAAAACATCGCGCTGAACGACCCGTACTTTATCGAGAAGAAACTGTACCCGAACGTCGATTTCTACTCTGGTATCATCCTGAAAGCGATGGGTATTCCGTCTTCCATGTTCACTGTCATTTTCGCAATGGCACGTACCGTTGGCTGGATCGCCCACTGGAGCGAAATGCACAGTGACGGTATGAAGATTGCCCGTCCGCGTCAGCTGTATACAGGATATGAAAAACGCGACTTAAAAGCGATATCAAGCGTTAATGGTTGATTGCTAAGTTGTTTACTTTCCGGACCGCTTTTAATAGAGCGGGTTCTTTTTTATATGGCTGAACATAAAAAATTGTAAAAATTAAACCAGATGCAAATACCC
>ENA-OQIG01000882-OQIG01000882.1-human-gut-metagenome-genome-assembly--contig:-NODE-882-length-15098-cov-5.228308_pt1 | contig 15098 bp, 19 predicted proteins | sample MGYA00242576_ERZ504741 | MGnify/ENA primary metagenome ERZ504741 (study PRJEB26092, sample SAMD00036436) | human gut metagenome | host: Homo sapiens | study: EMG produced TPA metagenomics assembly of... | reverse complement strand
CCCATTTTTTCTCGTAAAAAATAAGGTTGTTTCATAAAATGTTTAAACATGAGCTTCTTAAATTTTAAAAATCTTTTTCTCCCCCTTGTTTTTTCAGCCTAAATAGTTTAGAATAAGCACATAAGTGGTAGAAAGTGGTGAATAGTGGTGGTGAGTGGGGAATAACGCAGAGTCCATTACCACCTGAGAAATCTGAAGGGAGATTCAGATTTTGCGAGAGTAGGTGAGTAACATGTTCATGGGAGAGTATAACCACACGATCGACGCGAAGGGGCGTCTGATCATTCCTTCTAAATTCAGGGAGCTCTTAGGGGAAGAGTTTGTTCTGACAAGAGGGCTTGATGGCTGTCTTTACATTTATCCGATGGATGAATGGGAATCCTTTGAAATGAAGCTCAGATCTTTACCACTTACAAATAAAAATGCCAGAACTTTTTCACGATTCTTTGTAGCTGGAGCAACTACATGTGAACTGGACAGGCAGGGACGAATCCTTGTACCGCAGACACTGCGCGAATTTGCCGGTCTGGAGAAAGATGTGGTTCTGACAGGTAATCTGAACAGAATTGAAGTTTGGAGCAAAGAAAAATGGAATGAGATCTGTGATTATGATGACATGGACAGCATTGCAGAGAGCATGCAGGACATGGGAATCACAATCTGACAGGTCTCGTTTGAAGTATCTTGCAAAGTAAATCCAGACAGGAGACGGAGATGGAATTTAAACACAAATCTGTATTACTGGAAGAGACCATTGAAGGTTTGGATATCAAACCGGACGGAATCTACGTGGATGGTACTTTAGGAGGTGCAGGGCATGCCGGTGAGGTATGCAGGAAACTTTCTGCCAAGGGGAGATTTATTGGCATAGATCAAGACCAGGATGCGATAATTGCTGCGAGTGAGAGGTTAGCCCCCTATAAACAGGCGACGATCATTCGCAGCAATTATTGTTACATGGTACAGGAACTGGCAGCAAGAGGCATCTATAAAGTCGACGGGATTCTCCTTGATCTTGGAGTATCTTCCTATCAGCTTGACAATGAAGAACGCGGTTTTACCTACAGGTAGATGCACCGCTCGATATGCGCATGGACCAGCGCCAGACGCAGACAGCCGGCGATATTGTCAATGGCTATGAAGAAAAAGAATTATACCGTATTATTCGTGATTACGGTGAAGATAAATTTGCAAAAAATATTGCAAAACATATTGTTGCCGCCAGACAGGTGAAACCGATCACAACCACCGGAGAACTGACAGAGATCATCAGAGAATCCATTCCCATGAAGATGCAGGTGAAGTCAGGACATCCGGCCAAGAGAACTTTTCAGGCAATCCGTATTGAGCTTAACAGAGAGCTCGATGTGCTGCGGGATTCTCTGGATGGAATGATCGATATCCTTGATGATGGCGGAAGACTTTGCATTATCACTTTTCATTCTCTGGAGGACAGAATTGTAAAGACGATTTTCAGAAAAAATGAGAATCCGTGTACCTGCCCTTCAGATTTTCCTGTATGCGTATGCGGGAAGAAATCCAAAGGAAAAGTGATCACAAGAAAGCCGATTCTTCCGGGGGAGACAGAGATGGAAGAGAATCCGCGTTCCAAAAGTGCAAAGCTTCGGATTTTTGAGAGAGTATTATAATTAGAGAGGCATGAAATGGCGAGAACGACCAGGAGTGAAACAGCAAGAAGAAGCAGAACCAGTGCCAGAACAAACAGAGGAATGTATGTTGACGGAAATACGGTCAGACGTCTTGCAGAAGTTCCGGAGAGAAAGAGGCAGCCGGGAAGACAGAATCCGGGAAGGCAGCAGACCAATCGAAACCGAAGAGTGCAGGCGAGTCCTGCGCAGGTACCAAGGCAGAAACATCAGTTGAGTAAAGAAGCACAGAAGAACAGGCAGAAGGCGACTGCAATGAACTGGGGATTTGTAGCGTTTCTGGCAGTTGTATGTGTGGCGATATTATTCTGCTCTGTGAAATATCTTCGTTACAAATCAGAGATTACCGCAAAGATGAGTACAGTTGCATCTCTTGAGGAGGAACTGGCAGATTTAAAAGAAGACAATGATGCATATTACAGCCAGGTGACATCAAATGTGGATCTGAATAAGATCAAGCAGACTGCATTGGGGAGACTGGGGATGAAATATCCGTCAGATGATCAGACAGTAACCTATTCTACATCGGGTAACAGCTATGTAAGACAGTATCAGGATATACCAGATTCAAAGTAGGTGATTAATTGAGCAATACGGGAAGAAAGAGTCGAAGAAGACCACAGAGAAAAATAAATCAAAACATGAAAGAAAAGCTGCTGATATTGTTTGGAATTGTGTTACTGCTTCTGGTAATATTAGTGCTGAGAATTACTTATATTAATGCTACCAGTGGAAGCAAATACAAAAAACAGGTGTTAAGCCAGGCACAGCAGAAATATGAGAGCCAGGTACTGCCGGCAAAGAGAGGCGATATTTATGACAAGAACGGAAATATACTGGCTACCAGCAATAAAGTTTATAATGTGATCCTGGACTGCAAAACTGTAAATTCAGATGAGGACTATGTAGAGCCAACAATACGTGCCTTAAATGAGGTGCTGGGGATTGATGAAGAAACAGTGCGTTCTCTTTTGGCCGATTCAAGAACCAGCCAGAGTCAGTATCAGGTACTGACAAAACAGCTGTCTATGGACAAAAAGAAAGAATTTGAAAAATATAAGGCAGAGGATGAAGATTCCGGTCTTACTAAAGCGCAGGCAAAGGAACGGGCAAATATCAAAGGCGTCTGGTTTGAAGAGGATTATCTGAGAAGTTACCCGTTTAATGAAACAGCATGCGATACAATTGGTTTTGCACTGGACAGAGATGTGGCAGATATCGGACTGGAAGGGTACTATAACAGCACACTAACAGGCGTAGACGGAAGACAGTATGGGTATATCAATGATGATTCAGATGTGGAGCAGACCATTATTGCTGCGGTGAATGGAAAAAGCATTCAGACCAGCATTGACATCGGGGCACAGCAGATTGTTGAGAAATATGTTAATGGATTTAAAGAGGCAATGGGGGCCAAGAATATAGGTGTCATTGTTGAAAATCCGTCCACCGGTGAGATTATTGCCATGGATGGTGGTGACCGTTATGATCTGAATAATCCGAGAGATCTTTCCACTGTATATACAGAAGATGAAATCAAAGCGATGAATGATGTGGAAACAGTGGAGGCTCTGAATGGTATGTGGAGTAATTTCTGCGTCACAGATGCCTATGAGCCGGGATCTGTTGTAAAGCCGATCGTCATGGCTTCTGCATTGGAAAAGGGTGCGATACAGGAAACAGATACATTTGTATGCGATGGATCGCAGACTTTTGGAGATACTATGATCAAGTGTGCGGTTTATCCGAGCGCACATGGCACAGAGACACTGGGAGAGGTAATTGCAAACTCCTGTAATGATGCAATGATGCAGATTGGTGCCAAGATGGGAGCTACTCAGTTTATCAAAGCACAGAGTCTGTTTAATTTCGGAACAAGGACAGGGATTGACCTGCCGAATGAAGGCGCAGGTATTATCCATACTAAGGACAGTATGGAGGGAACAAACTTGCATGTTCTGCTTTTGGACAGGGTTTTACCTGTACCATGATCCAGGAAATCAATGCGATGAGTTCCGTTATCAATGGCGGATATTATTATCAGCCGCATCTTGTGACAAAGGTTCTTGACAGTAATGGCGGAACTATAAAAACAATCTCGCCGATACTTCTGAAGCAGACGATTTCCTCCAGGATTTCCAGTGATATCAGAAGCTATATGGCATTGAGTGTACAGCAGGTACCAGCCGTCATTCCAAAGTGCAGGGTTACAGTTCAGGCGGTAAAACAGGTACAGCGGAGAAATACCCGCGAGGAAACGGAAAATATCTGGTTTCTTTTATTGGATTTGCTCCTGTAGATGACCCGGCTGTGGTAATTTATGTAGTTGTAGATGAACCGAATGTAGAGGATCAGGCAAACAGTACTTATCCGCAGTATATTGCACAGGGAATCCTTTCGGAGTTTCTTCCGTATCTGAATGTAGTGCCGGATGAATCTGAAGATGGAACAGTGCCGGAGACAGAATTGTGGGAAGGGTTTAAGGGACATTTAAAGAGTACTTCCATATCGGACAGCGAACTTGACAGTGACGGTAATCTGGTGGATGCAGATGGCAATCTGATAGATTGGGATGGAAACCGGATTGATGAAAACGGATATCTGCTGGATGCCAATGGAGATCACATATTGGATGAGGAAGGCAATTATAAGATGTCTACAAATCTTGTCAGTGCTTCGGGAAGTACGGATGCAGATTCTTCAGGAGATGCAGTATCCAATCCTGATGCACCTGCACCTCTGGAGGATGATGAAGCTGAGACGACCGAGGATAATGACGAAGAGACAGACGGTATTACCAATGAAGAAGCAGGTCTGGAATAAAAACGTATAGTTATAGCTCCGCAGAGAATGGTCATATATTGTTATGACAATCTCTGCGGAGCTTTTTTTATGAAAAAAATATGACGTTTCACAAGAGAAAAATATGGGTGGTATTACTCTGCTGTATTTTAATGATGACAGGCCTTATCGGAAGACTGGTATATCTTATGTGTTTCAGATCAGACTATTATTAATAAGAAAGCAAAAGAACTTCACGAAAGAGAGAGAGAAGATCAAAGCGGCCAGAGGGGAGATTCTGGAATGGACAAAGGGAAAAGTTCTGGCATCAAACAGGACGGTATGTACAATCTCTGTGATCCACAGTCAGATTAAAGAACCTGAGAAAGTAATCTCCCTGCTGTCTGAAAAACTGAAAATAGATGAGGCAGAAGTGAGAAAAAGAGTGGAGAAAATCTCTTCCATAGAAATAGTAAAGACAAATGTGGAAAAAAGTACAGGTGATGAGATAAGAGAGTGCAGTCTGGCAGGGGTGAAAGTTGATGAGGATTATAAGCGTTACTATCCATGTGGAAGTCTGGCTTCAAAAGTCATTGGCTTTACGGGAGGTGATAATCAGGGAATTATCGGTCTGGAAGTGAAATATGAAGAAATCCTGAGGGGACAGCCGGGTAAAATCCTGACAACAACAGATGCCAGGGGTGTGGAAATTGATAAATTGGGTGAGACAAGGGAAAAACCGATAGAGGGGAAAAGTCTGATGATCAGCCTTGATGTAAATATTCAGGAATTTGCGCAGCAGTCAGCTTTGAAAGTAATGGAGGAAAAGCAGGCAGAACGTGTATCTATCCTGCTGATGAATCCACAGAATGGCGAAATATATGCATGTGTCAATGTGCCGGAATTTGACCTGAATGATCCTTTTACCCTGACAGATGATCTGAATATGCAGTTAAATGAATCCGGGATAACAATACCGTCGGAAGATCACAATGAACAAAGTGAACTGGCAGTGCAGACAGCATCAGGAAAAACAAATACAGAAAGAAAGCAGGAATTACTGAATCAGATGTGGAGAAATCCCTGCCTGAATGATACTTATGAACCGGGCTCCACATTTAAAATCATCACCATGGCAGCCGGACTGGAGGCTGGTGTTGTTTCACCTGGGACCGTTTTTATTGTCCCGGATATAAAGTGGTGGAGGATCGCAGAATCCACTGTGCAAAAAGAACAGGACATGGATCCCAGAATTTTGTGGAAGGTGCACAGAATTCCTGTAACCCTGTGTTTATAGAGGTGGGGCTTCGCCTTGGTGTAGAACGTTATTATAAGTATTTCAGACAGTTTGGACTTCTGGATAAAACCGGGACAGATCTTCCGGGAGAGGCAGGAACTATTATGCATCAGAAGAAAAATATGGGAGAGGTGGAACTGGCAACGGTTTCTTTTGGACAGTCTTTTCAGATTACACCTGTTCAGCTGGCTGCAACAGTAAGTTCACTTATAAACGGAGGCAGACGGGTGACACCGCATTTTGGAGTCGCAGTGTTAAATCCTGACAGAACAGAGGGTGAGAAACTGATTTTTCCGGTAAAGGAGGAATTGTCTCTGAAGAGACTTCGAAGGAAATAAGAGAAATCCTGGAAACAGTAGTATCTCAGGGCTCCGGAAAAATGCAAAAATTGAAGGATATGCCATCGGTGGGAAAACTGCCACTTCTCAGACACTGCCAAGAAGTGCAAATCGTTATATTTCCTCTTTTTTGGGATTTGCACCTGCAGAAGATCCGCAGATACTGGGACTGTGTATTATTCATGATCCGAAAGGAATCTATTATGGAGGGACAGTAGCTGCACCTGTGATACGTGGTATTTTTGAGAATATCTTGCCATATCTTGGAATTGAAAAAAAATGATGTTTCTGATTTTTCAGCAGAAGGCAATTAGGGAAATTCCGCAGGCAGGTTGATAAATAAGCAAAAAAGCCTTATACTAAAAGAAATCTGAAAGTAAAAAACTTTCAGGAAAAAACGAAAGAATGAACGAGGTGTAAGATGGAATTTCAAGTTGTAATCCCTGTGCTGATTTCTTTTGCAATCAGCGTTGTATTAGGACCGGTCATCATTCCTTTTCTTCGGAGACTGAAGATGGGCCAGACAGAAAGAACAGAGGGCGTACAGTCCCATTTAAAGAAAGCAGGAACACCTACAATGGTGGAGTGATCTTTCTGATCGCCACAGCGATAACTGCATTATTTTATGTAGGGGATTATCCGAAGATCATTCCGGTACTGTTCCTGACTCTTGGATTTGGAATTATCGGATTTCTGGATGATTATCTGAAGGTTGTGCTGAAACGCTCAGACGGACTGCTGCCATGGCAGAAATTTTTACTTCAGGTAGTTCTGACTGCGATTTTTGTCTTTTATATTGTTAAGTATACAGATATTTCACTGACTATGAGAATCCCATTCTGGAGCGGACATTTCCTGAATCTTAGATGGCTGGCAGTTCCGGTTCTTTTCTTTGCTGTGATCGGTACTGTGAATGGAGTTAATTTTACGGATGGTCTGGATGGTCTTGCTTCCAGTGTGACTCTGATCGTTGCAGTATTTTTTACAGTAGTTTCTATTGGAATGAAATCGGGAATCGAGCCGATCACAGGTGCAGTTGTGGGAGGTCTGATGGGATTTCTGTTGTTTAATGTATATCCGGCAAAAGTGTTTATGGGAGACACAGGTTCTCTGGCACTGGGTGGTTTTGTTGCAGGTACGGCTTATGTGATGCAGATGCCGTTATTTATCCTGATCGTGGGTCTGATCTATCTGATCGAAGTACTTTCCGTTATCATTCAGGTAACTTATTTCAAGGCAACACATGGAAAGCGTATTTTTAAGATGGCGCCGATCCATCATCATTTTGAGTTATGCGGATGGTCTGAAACACGTGTAGTTGCGGTATTCTCAGTTATTACAGCGGTTATGTGTATGGTCGCACTGTTGGCACTGTAAGATTTTGGCTAAGCAGATTTCAGCGTTATGCTGATAAAAGGGAGGAAAATTATTATGGAATTACAGGGAAAAAAGGTACTTGTATTCGGTTCCGGAAAAAGCGGAATCGGAGCATCTGACCTTCTGGCGAAGGTAGGAGCATTTCCGGTTATCTATGACGGAAATGCCGAAACAGATAAAGACGCAGTTGTACATAAAACAGATGGGACATATCCGGTCACTGTATATGCAGGAGAACTTCCGAAAGAAGTACAGGACAGTCTTGATCTGGTAGTTTTAAGCCCCGGAGTGCCGACAGATCTTCCACTTGTAAAGAGTTTTTATGAGCAGGGGCTTCCGGTATGGGGAGAGGTAGAACTGGCATACAGAGTAGGTGACGGCGAAGTACTTGCCATCACAGGAACAAACGGAAAAACTACTACAACAGCACTTCTTGGAAAAATTATGCAGGATGCACGTGAGTCTGTTTTTGTAGTCGGCAATATCGGAACCCCATATACTTCCAAAGCACTGGAGATGAAGCAAAACTCTGTAACTGTTGCAGAAATCAGCAGTTTTCAGCTGGAAACGATTGATGAGTTTGCACCAAAGGTATCTGCAATCCTGAATATTACAGAGGACCATCTGAACCGTCATCATACAATGGAAGAGTATATACGTGTGAAAGAACTGATCACTGAGAATCAGGGCACAGAAGATGTATGCGTGCTGAATTATGAAGATGAGGTTCTGCGTGAGTTTGGAAAACATCTGACTCCACGAGTGGTATATTTCTCCAGCGGACGTAAACTGGATGAGGGAATTTATCTGGATGGAAACAAAATCATCCTGAAGGACGGAGAAAAAGAAATCGAAGTAGTTAAGACAGAAGATCTGAAGCTTCTTGGAAAACACAATTTTGAGAATGTTATGGCCGCAGTTGCAATGGCTTACTACGATGGAGTATCCTTGGACAGCATCCGTAAGAGCATCTGTGAATTTACAGCTGTTGCACACAGAATCGAATATGTGACAGAGAAAAAAGGCGTTGTATATTATAATGATTCCAAAGGAACTAACCCGGATGCGGCAATTAAAGGAATCCAGGCAATGAACCGTCCGACACTTCTGATCGGCGGCGGTTATGATAAACAGTCCGGTTATGATGAATGGATTGAGGCATTTGGCGGAAAGGTACGTTATCTGGTGCTGATCGGTCAGACAAAGGAGAAAATCAAAGAAGCTGCTGAGAAACATGGTTTCCATGACATCATCCTCTGCGAAGATCTGAAAGAGGCAGTAAAGGTATGTGAGGAGAAAGCACAGCCTGGAGATGCTGTTTTGCTTTCTCCCGCATGTGCAAGCTGGGGACAGTTTGATAACTATGAACAGCGTGGAGATATGTTCAAGGAATATGTAAGAAATCTGTAGAATATCTATAAGTAAGAATTATAGCTGTCCGGCAGAGAAAGACGAAGCTGCAGTGACCGGCTATAGATAATTTTGCGGAGAAACAGATGGCGCGAAAAAGAGCGACAGATTTATCAAAAACAGATATGACGATGCTGGTACTGATAGTACTGCTTGTGATTTTTGGCCTGGCAGTATTATTCAGCTCCAGTGAATATAATGGCAGAGTACGTTTCGGCGACTCTGCCTGTTATTTTAAGAAACAGTTATTTGCCACAGCATTGGGTATGGGAGTGATGTATATGGTTTCTTCCATTGATTATCATTTTTTCTGAGGCTGGGACCAGTGGCATATCTGATTTCAATGTTTTTGTCCGGCGCAGTACTTTTTGTAGGTCAGGAGATCAACGGCTCAAAAAGATGGCTGAATCTTGGACCTTTATCTTTTCAGCCTTCAGAGTTTGCGAAAGTTGCTGTGATCCTTTTTCTTGCATGGCAGATCGAGCGTACAAAAAAGCAACCAGGGGCTTTGGATTTATGTGCAGGACAATATTGACCCTGCTGCCGACCATTGGTCTTGTAGGTTCAAATAATCTGAGTACAGCGATCATTATTTTGGGTATCGGTGGAATCCTGATTTTTGTATCCAATCCGGGATATCTGGAATTTATCGGGCTTGGCAGCGCAGGTGCAGGTTTCATAGCTGTTTTTCTTGCCGCAGAGAGTTATCGTCTGGAACGTCTTGCAATCTGGAGAAATCCGGAGAAATATGAAAAAGGATTTCAGACGATCCAGGGATTGTATGCCATTGGCAGCGGCGGAATATTCGGCAGAGGCTTTGGAAACAGTCTGCAGAAACTTGGATTTGTTCCGGAAGCGCAGAATGATATGATTTTTTCGATTATATGTGAGGAAATGGGAGCAGCCGGAGCTATCTTTCTGATTTTTCTGTTTGCAATGCTTTTGTGGCGGCTGGGTGTGGCTGCCATGCATGCAAAAGATCTGGCCGGAGCTCTTATCTGTTGCGGGATTATGGGGCATCTGGCTCTTCAGGTTATTTTGAATATTGCAGTGGTGACCAATACAATCCCCAATACAGGCATTACGCTGCCTTTTATCAGCTATGGAGGAACTTCGGCAGTGTTTCTTCTTGGGGAAATGGGACTTGCGATGAATGTTGGGAAATGTGACAGGATAAATTGAATTACAGGTTTCAGAATGGCGTAACATATAATAGAAAAAGCCATAAACTGTAAAGTAAGAGACTCTTTGGGAGCAAAAGGTTGGATGAAATCCATGTGACAGGTAAAGCTTCTCTCAGCGGAGAGATTTTTATACAGGGATCTAAAAATGCAGCACTTCCAATGATAGCCGCATCTCTGATGCACAGAGGACTAAGCATTCTGAGGGGATGCCCCAGAATTTCAGATGTTTTCTGTATGGAAGAGATTTTGAAAAGTCTTGGTGCAGTGACCTGGTGGGACGATCATGATCTTTATCTGGATTGTTCCTGCGCAGACGGAACAGAAATTCCTGCAGTCTATACAGGCAGAATGCGTTCTTCAATCATTCTGGCAGGTGCGGTGCTTGCAAGAAACAGAAAATGCAGGATAGGGTATCCGGGCGGATGTACGATCGGGAAAAGACCAATAGATCTCCATCTTATGGCACTGAGAGCACTTGGCGCGGATGTCCGGGAAAATGCATCAGGCTGGATGGAGAATGTGTCAGATTTGAAGGGCAGGATATTGTGTTTCCGAAATCGAGTGTGGGAGCTGCTCAACAGGCAATACTGGCAGCAGTTCTTGCAAAAGGTGTAACACATCTTTATAATTGTGCGAAAGAACCGGAGGTTTTCTGGCTCTGCAGATATCTGAAAACAATGGGAGCACTGATAGAAGGAGAAGAAACCGGTGAAATTACGATTAGAGGAGTGGATGAACTGAAAAGCGGAGACTACCGTATTCCTCCGGATCGTATTGTTGCAGGTACCTATCTGTGTGCGGCTGCGGCAGCAAGAAGTAAGATTATTCTTCATGATGTACCTGTGGAGGAGCTGCAGTCGTTTATGGAAGTATATCGGAAAATAGGTGGACAATATCAAGTAAATGGTGGTACACTAGAGGTCAATGGAAAGAATGCTGTCAGACCGGTTGTTTTAGTAGAAACGGAAATTTATCCGGGTTTTCCCACAGATCTGCAGGCTCCGTTGATGGCAGTACTGACAGGTGCGCAGGGACAGAGTACCATACGGGAAAATATTTTTGACCGGAGATTTGGCAGTGCTTTTCAGATGAAAAAATGGGCGCAGATATTTCCGTAAGCGGAAACCAGGCAATCATAAGAGGGGGAAAAACTCTTAAGGGAACACAGGTACAGGCAGGAGATCTCAGAGGTGGTGCAGCCCTGCTCATTGCCGCACTTATGGCAGAGGGAGAAACCTGTGTTACAGGAGCCGGGTTTATCAGCAGGGGCTATGAGCATATCTGTGAAGATTTACGGACTTTGGGCTGCAGAATATGGCAGCCGGGGACAGAGGATTTGAGGATTTATGAGAGAAAGTAATTATGGGAAAAGACCTCCTATGAGCAAAAGGACGAAGAAGATGCTGGCAGGTATGATAGGCGCCGGAGTTATGGTCGCTGTGATAGTATTTTTTTCCTATTATAAAGTAGATACTGTTGAGGTGAGGGGAACTTCCCATTATACAGACGAAGAAGTAAAGAATATGGTGCTTCGGGGACCGATGGCTTCCAATTCGGTCCTTGCACCACTGCTCTACAGCACTACAAATACAGAGGACATTGCATATGTAGATGCATTTAAAGTTACCCAGCTGAACCGAAATACCATCTGTATCAGTGTAAAAGAGAAAAAAACAGTCGGATGCATCCGATATCTTGACAGTTACATTTATTTTGACAGAAATGGCATTTTGTGGAGGGTTCTCAGAACAGAGATGAGACGGTTCCGTATTTTGACGGAATTCAGGTGAACAGCATCGTGATGGATGAGAAACTGGATATTAAAGGAGATACTGTACTGAATACAGCTGTAGCATTGTCTACAATCTTTCAGAAAAATGATATGATCCCCGATCATATTCAGTTTGACAGCAGCTATTCTATCAGCCTCATCTATGGGGATATAACTGTTCAGCTTGGAAAAGATGCTGATCTGGAAGAGAAGATGAACCGAGTGATAGCGATTCTGCCCAAAATTCAGGGAAAAAAAGGTATTCTTCATATGGAGAGTGTGGCTACGGAGTCCAATACCTTTGAAGAAGAACTGGAACAGGAAGAAGTTACTGCTGAGAACTGGAATGGCGGTTATGATGAAGATGGCAATTATACCGGAGACGGCGAGTATGACGAGGATGGTAATTATGTAGGTGCAAAACCGAAGACTGCTCTTGAGGAAGCAATTGAGAACTGGAATGGCGGTTATGATGAGGAAGGGGATTATACCGGAGCAGGTGAGTATGACGAATCCGGTAATTATGTGGGACCGAAGCCTACACAGGAATCTCTGGATGCGGCATCTGATGAGTCGGGAGACGGTTCAGGAGATGAAAGCTTTGCAGATGACCAGAGTTCTGAAACTTCAGAAGATGGAGAAGTGATTCATCATATGACGACGGAAACTCAGATGATTCAGATGGATATGGTGATTATACAGAAGATAGCAGTGATTATCAGGGGGATGATTCTGAGGGATATTGATAGTATATGGAAACTTTGAGATCAGAGAAGGCTCCGTACACTGATACAACATATTTACCGGAATTGCCGAAAAAGAGTGAAAAAAGTATAAAAAAACAAAATTAATGGTTGATTAATTCCCAAAAAAAATATATGATATATCTATATGTAACTTTGATATAAATCACTGAAAAGGATATCAGGTATAAATAAAGGAGGAAGTACGTTGTTAGAGATTATGTCAAACGAGGCTGAATCATCTGCCAAGATCATAGTGATCGGTGTAGGTGGAGCCGGAAATAATGCAGTAAACAGAATGGTGGAAGAGGCCATCGGCGGAGTAGAGTTTGTAGGTGTTAATACTGATAAGCAGGCTTTAACTCTGTGCAAAGCTCCAACTGTACTTCAGATTGGCGAGAAGATTACCAAAGGTCTTGGTGCAGGAGCCCAGCCTGAGGTTGGACAGAAAGCAGCAGAGGAGAGCATTGAAGAAGTAAAACAGTTAATGGAAGGTGCGGATATGGTATTCGTTACCTGTGGTATGGGAGGCGGAACCGGAACCGGAGCTGCACCTGTTATCGCAGCAGCAGCGAAAGAAATGGGTATCCTTACAGTTGGCGTTGTTACAAAACCTTTCCGTTTTGAAGCAAGAACTCGTATGAATAATGCACTTGCAGGCATTGAGAATCTGAAGAAAGCAGTGGATACATTAATCGTTATCCCGAATGATAAATTACTGGAAGTTGTAGATCGCAGAACAACCATGCCGGAAGCTCTGAAGAAGGCTGATGAAGTTCTGCAGCAGGCAGTACAGGGCATTACAGACCTGATCAATCTGCCGGCTCTGATTAACCTTGACTTTGCAGACGTTCAGACTGTAATGACAGACAAGGGAATTGCCCATATCGGTATCGGTGAAGCAAGAGGAGACGACAAAGCTATGGAAGCTGTACAGCAGGCCGTATCTTCTCCACTTCTTGAGACAACCATCAAAGGTGCTACACATGTTATCATTAATATTTCCGGAGATATTTCTCTTATGGATGCCAATGATGCTGCAAGCTATGTACAGGAGCTTACAGGTGAGGAAGCAAACATCATCTTTGGTGCCATGTATGATGATACAGTTGCTGACTACTGCAGAATCACAGTGATTGCAACAGGTCTGAATGATGATAACCTTCAGCAGACCCCTTTCGGAAAAAGAAGCACAGCTTCTTCCTTTGGTGTAAGAAGACCTTCTTCCACAGCAACGACAGGTACAGCAACAGCCGGAACTGCAGCAGGAAGCGGTATGAACATGCCTAGCTTCAGCCTTCCAACTATGAATGCCACACCATTTGGAGCATCTAAGACTCCGTCAAGCACTGTTCAGAAGAAGGATATCCAGATTCCGGATTTCTTAAGAAACAGATAGGATTATCTGTTTTGCAGTGAAATAATTTACAGACAGACAAAAGAGACATATTCCATATAGATGGACATGTCTCTTTTTTTGACCAGATCAGGGAAGTTCATTATCCCTGATATACGGGTGAAAATCCTGTTGCCATGGTGTTGATATTATGCGCCACAATGGCACTGGAAGGTGTCACATCTTGTATCGGAAGATGCATGTGCATTAGAGCCGTCTACCTGAATGGAGGATGCTGTACATTTGCAGTTATCATTATAGGTACAGTTATGGGCTTTGCAGTCGATCTGGATTTTGTCGCAGCCACAGTCATCTGTATAGCTGTCTTTCATGGAACTGCCGGTTCTCTCTCGGAAACTGCCGCAGCTTGTCTCATTTGCAGAAGTAGCATTTTCGCCTGTCACGTCAATATCACCCTTTGAACAGAGCTGTTCTTTGTTGTAAACACAGGTCATTGCTGAACATTTAAGAATTGTCATAGAGTTACCCTCCTGAAAAAATCTGAGATAACTATTCAATACTGCTGTAGTGCAAGAGTACTGAACAGTTACATTGAATAAGCTTCGGAGATAGGATGTGCAGTTTGAGAGAAAATATACATGAGGTTTGAAAAAAATAAAGAAAATGTAAAAAGTACTTGACATAGCAGACTGAACATGGTATCTTATACAAGTACGTAAGAAAACAAAGCAGAGTTCCACTCTCACCTCAGCGCATTTAGTTTAGCGGCTTGGGTTTATATTGCACAGAGAAGGCTGATATTTAAGGTTGGCAGGAATAAGGAGATTGTTCCGCAGATTAAGAAGAAAAGATATCAGCAGTGTGATAGCGGAGTGTGGATTTTGTCCACGCTTTTTTTATGTAAATGAGGCGACGAGAAGTCATTAGAATCTATCTAACAGGTATGGAGGTGCACTACAATTAGCAATTTAATGATTAACGAACAGATCAGAGACAAAGAGGTACGCTTAATCGGTTCGGACGGAGAACAGCTTGGAATCATGTCCGCGAAAGAAGCAATGTTCAAAGCTCAGGAGGCAGGGCTTGACCTGGTAAAAATTGCCCCGCAGGCGAAACCGCCGGTATGTAAGATCATCGATTATGGTAAATACCGTTATGAGCTTGCAAGAAAAG
>ENA-OQIG01000881-OQIG01000881.1-human-gut-metagenome-genome-assembly--contig:-NODE-881-length-15101-cov-2.542674_pt1 | contig 15101 bp, 21 predicted proteins | sample MGYA00242576_ERZ504741 | MGnify/ENA primary metagenome ERZ504741 (study PRJEB26092, sample SAMD00036436) | human gut metagenome | host: Homo sapiens | study: EMG produced TPA metagenomics assembly of... | reverse complement strand
TTCTTCTTACGTTAAACATCAAAAAATTCGACTCCTTTTCAGTATTGCCTTTGTATTATTTTCAAATTGGATTTTTTATTTTTCTTTTTTAATTTTCTTTTCTCTTTTCCTTTTGATAACTACAATATACCCTCTGTTTTTGATTGCAATTGTGATGCAATTGTGTATATTTTGTGTCCTGATCTTAAGGCATGCTGGACGAACCTTCTGTCCGTGGGTATAATAGTACCATGAATACGCCATTCTGTATACACAGACTTAGGACAGGAGACGAAAATAAGATGAAGATAACCGGTATTGTAGCTGAATATAATCCATTCCATAACGGACACGCCTATCAGATCAAAAAAGCCCGTGAAGTAACCGGCTGTGATTACTGCATCGCCGTTATAAGCGGAGATTTTGTACAGCGGGGAGAAGTGGCTGTTTTCAGTAAATACCTGCGTACAAAGATGGCACTTCTGTGCGGCGCAGACCTGGTCCTTGAGATCCCTTCCATCTTTGCAGTAAGCAGTGCAGAGGACTTTGCAGCCGGTGCAGTTGCCCTTCTTGATCAGCTGGGAGTGGTGACCCATCTTTGTTTTGGCAGTGAAATGGGAGAAAGTGAACGTTTATGGAAACAGCGGCTATTCTTGCAGATGAGCCGGACTCATTTTCCACAAAATTAAAAGAAGGACTTTCAGAGGGGCTTTCCTGGCCTCAGGCAAGAGTCCGGGCTTTAGAAGCAGAAGGAATATCGGATCTTGGAAACTTCCTGGAAACGCCTAACAATCTGCTGGGTGTAGAATACTGCAAAGCCCTGATCCGGCAGAAAAGTCCCATCCAGCCGATTACTATTTTACGAAAGGGAAATGGATACCACAGCCAGGATCTTACAGGAGAACTTGCCTCCGCTTCCGCTATCCGCAGAGAAATCTTTAAAGAAGAACCGGATTTTTCCATTCTTTTATCGCAGGTGCCTGATGAAATACGTTCTCTCTTTAAGGCAGAAGTCCCTCTGCAGCCGGAAGATCTGTCTGATCTGCTAAATTACAGACTCCTGACTTTAAAGCGGGACGGGATCCCTTTTTCTGTTTTCGCAGATGTATCAAACGACCTTTCAGACCGCTTGGAAAGCAAACTCTATGAGCAGGCAGACTGGGAAGAACGGATCCGGCAGTTAAAATCCAGGCAATATACCTATACCCGCATCAGCCGGTGTCTTCTGCATATCCTTTTAGGCATTACAGATGAAATGGTCCTTGCAGGAAAAGAGGCCGGTTTTTCCCCCTATGCCCGGATCCTAGGTTTTCGCAAAAGCAAAGCAGGGGTTTTAAGCGAAATAAAAAAGCATACCCGGATCCCGCTGGTCACAAAGACCGCGGATGCATCAGGATGCTTTCTGGTACAGCAAAAATGTTATTTGAACAGGATCTGTATGCATCTCATGTGCGTCAGAGCCTGCTTTTAGGAAAAACAGGACAGCCGGTGCGTAATGAGTTTACACAGCCCATCTGTATTATATGATGATACCAGGATCAAAAGGTCGGAAATCCGATGCAAGCTTGCACACAGCGTTCTCAGTATCAGAGTTCCGGAGCCAGGAGACGGACAATGGCGGGATCTATATTCAGGAAATGGATCAGTTCCCGTATCTGCTCTCCTGTTTCTTTTTTCTTCTCTCCCTCTGAATCCCCTTCTTTTCTCAACACAGCACGCAGCAGAATATTTTTCGGTGTGTGCTCCATGTCAATAAATTCCAAAATCTGGGTATTGTAACCTCTGTATTCTAAAACCTTTGCCCGGATGCCATCTGTATACAAAGCTGCCATCCGTTCCTTAAGCAGGCCATATTCCAAAACAGGCTGCAGAACAGGATTGTGGATCTGACGGTTTAATTCATGCTGGCAGCATGGAACAGAAAGGATCACCTTCGCTCCCCAGCCAACGGCCTTTTCCAGGCATAATCCGTTGCCAGATCACAGGCATGAAGGTAACTACCATATCTACATGATCCACCCCTTCATAAGAAGCAATATCCCCACAGGTAAAGCTCAGCTTCTCATATCCGTACCGTACTGCCAGGTCAGAACAATGGCAGATCACATCTTCTTTCAGGTCCAGACCGATGATCCGTACCGGGTATCCCTTTACTTCTTTCAGATAATAATACATGGCAAAGGTAAGATAGGACTTACCGCAGCAAAATCAATGATCACATTTTCTTTGTTTTTATTTAACTGAGGAAGAATATCTTCTATAAATTCAAGGAAACGGTTGATCTGACGGTACTTATCATAGCGGCTGTGGACAATAGTGCCTTCTTTTGTCATAACCCCAAGATCTACCAGAAACGGAACCGCTGTTCCTTCCGGTAAAAGATACTGCTTTTTACGGTTATGCTCCAAAGCTGCCTGGTTGATCATACGGGCCTGCTTCTTAAATTTTACAGTCATTTTTCCTTTTTTACTTACAAGTACTGTTGCCTTGCCTCTGGCACAGGTGATCTCAGCCTGACGGAAAGGACCATTTAAGCAGTTTTCTACATAAATAACAGCTTCATCTCTGCTTAATTTTTATGAAAAGCCTGTTTGCCTTTCTGCTCCTCTGCCTGGAAGATCAGATTTCCCTTCAGGAGCAAAGGACGGATCTTTGACTTTGAAAAATGATCCGGGTCCGAAGGATTGCTTAAAAGAATCCTCTCTAAATCCTTTTCAAGGCAAAATTCCAAAGCTTCCCTTAACTGTGCATGTTCATTGGATTCTACCATTGTTGTCCCTTTCTCCTTTCAGTCTTCACCTAAAAGCTTTTTGGAAAGCTGTAAAAGTTCCCCAAACTCCCGGATCACTGCCTCTGCCCCGTTTACCTGTCCAAAACCATAGGCAGCATGGACAAAGGGGATTCCGGCATCTGCAGCTGCCTCTGCGTCCATGGCAGTATCGCCTACATAAAAACTTTGATCTAAGTGGTTTCTCTGGATCACCATGGAAATATTATCTGCCTTGAAAGACCGGTATTTCCATAACATTCAATATCTGTAATATATTCTTCCAGATTACAGGAACGCATTAAAACCTCAATATAGCCCTTCTGGCAGTTGCTTACAATAAACAGTTTATATTTCCAGCTTAACTGCTGAAGAACTTCTGCTACCTGAGGGTAAAGAATTCCCGGATGATCTTCCAGATACTGGTTTTCATATTCCATACAGGCTTCCATTACCTCTAAGCGTTTTGCAGGAGGCAGATCCGGAAATAATGCGTCTCCGAAATCTTTCATGTTCTTGCCCATATTCCGGCTGATCATATCCGGAGTGATGGGTCTTGGTCCATTTAACAGCTTTTCTGCCGCTACCTGCCAGGACTGGGCCACCTGAACAGAAGAATCCCATAAGGTTCCGTCTACATCAAAAATAATTCCCTTTTTCATCCTTTATTCTCCCCTTTTGTTATCCTTTCCAGCCGCTTCTTAAAAGTTCCGGATACTTGTCTAAATGTGCATGGTCATTAAAACATTCCAGTGTAAAGCGTTCATTCTTTTCATCCCATTGAAGTTCTGTAATACTGCAGTTTTCCAGATCTTTTCCAAGAATACGGAAACGGCTTAACGGAATTCCCGTATAATAAGCAGCCATGACCCGGATCAGCCCGCCGTGTGTTACCACTGCGATCCGTTCATATCCTGTTTTTACAAGGCCTTTTAAAACAGGATCCGCCGTTTTACCACATCGGCAGCACACTCACCGCCCGGATAAGCAAGATCTGTTTCCATTTTTGCCTGTTCCTTCTTAAAATCTGCAAACTTTACAGCAATCTCTTCATCAGAAAGACCTTCCATCTCCCCGAAATCAATTTCACGAAGTTCCGGACAGATGGTGTGTTCCACATTCCAGTATAAATTAGCCGCCTGGGCTGTCTCTACGGCTCTTAACAGGTCACTGGAATAAACCGCCTGGATCTTTTTAGGAAAAAGACGCTCACCTAAAAGGGCTGCCTGACGGTAGCCCTCTTCACAAAGATCAACATTAACATTGCACAGGCGGCTGTTCTGCCGCCCATGACGGATGAGATATAATTTCATACGTATCGAGTCCTAGTTCTTAAAGCTGTGGATCGGAGCCGGGATCCGTCCTCCTCTTGTAACAAATTTCTCACAGGAGAATGTATTAACAGGAATGATCGGTGCATAACCTAAAAGGCCGCCAAATTCTGCTGTATCTCCTACTTCTTTCCAATCACTGGGATCAGGCGGACTGCGGTAGTCTTCTGGTTGACCATACCAATGGCTGCCTCATCAGCAATGATACCTGCAATGGTAGTAGAAGGTGTATCTCCCGGGATAGCGATCATATCAAGACCTACAGAGCATACACAGGTCATAGCTTCCAGTTTTTCAATGGTAAGAGCGCCAAGGCTTACAGCATCGATCATTCCCTGGTCTTCACTGACAGGAATAAAGGCACCGCTTAAACCGCCTACATAAGAAGATGCCATAACGCCGCCCTTCTTAACCTGGTCATTTAACATAGCAAGGGCTGCAGTAGTTCCAGGAGCGCCTACACGCTCTAAGCCGATCTCTTCCAGGATCTCGGCCACACTGTCGCCTACAGCAGGGGTCGGTGCTAAAGAAAGGTCAATGATACCAAATGGGATGCCCAGACGCTTGGATGCTTCCTGGGCTACCAGCTGTCCTACACGGGTGATCTTAAAGGCAGTCTTTTTAATGGTCTCGCAGAGAACTTCAAAGTTTTCGCCTCTTACTTTTTCAAGAGCCACTTTTACAACACCAGGGCCGCTGACACCTACGTTAATGATGGCATCTGCTTCTGTTACACCATGGAAAGCACCTGCCATAAATGGGTTATCATCTGGTGCATTGCAGAATACAACCAGCTTTGCGCAGCCTAAGGAGTCGTTATCCTTTGTAGCCTGGGCAGTTTCTGTTACAATGCGGCCCATTAATTCTACAGCGTCCATGTTAAGACCTGTTTTGGTAGAACCTACGTTAATAGAGCTGCATACACGGTCTGTAGTTGCCAAAGCTTCCGGGATAGAAAGGATCAGGTTTTTATCAGCTGTAGTCATTCCCTTGCTTACAAGAGCAGAATAACCGCCAATAAAGTTGACGCCTACTTCCTTTGCTGCCTTGTCCAGAGTCTTAGCAATGGTAACAAAATCTTCCGGCTTTTTGCAGGCAGAACCACCTACTAATGCAATAGGAGTAACAGAAATTCTTTTATTTACAATGGGAATACCAAAATCCCTTTCAATATCTTTTCCGGTGGAAACCAGATTTTTTGCCAGAGTGGTGATCTTTTTGTAGATCTTTTCGTTGACAGTATCCAGATCACTGTCTGCGCAGTCAAGAAGACTGATACCCATGGTAATGGTACGCACATCCAGCTTTTCGTGTTCGATCATATTGTTGGTTTCATTTACTTCGTAGATATTAATCATGACCTGTTTTTCCTTTCAGATGTTTATCGGCTTTATTCGTATGGGGATATCACCACCTGGTGACGTATGTATTTAAATTCTGTGCATCTTTGTAAAGATCTCTTCTCTCTGGATCTTTACGGTTACACCGATCTCTTCTCCACTTTTCCAGCTCATCTGCAACCTCTCCGAAGGTCTTTTCGATAGCAGACACATCTACGATCATCATCATGTTAAAATAACCCTGTACAATGGTCTGGGAGATATCCAGGATGTTTACATGGTTCTCTGCCAGATAAGTACATACCTTTGCGATAATTCCCACTGTGTCTTTTCCTACTACTGTGATAATTGCCTTACTCATTTTTCATTCTCCTCTTCTTTTTTTATACTCACGAACCCGCGTTTTTGCGCTTTACCGCCTGCTTACGCAGGCAGTTCGTTCGTTACAAGCAAACTACTTCACTCATTTTATCTCTGGAGGCAACGGAAATGGAGAAATCCGATGCTCCATACGGGCAGTCCCCCTCGTCAATTTCCAGACGGACTGTCTCATAAGCCAGTTCCGCGTAATTATTTTCCTTGCTTAAATGGCCTAAGAAGATTTTTTTCAGATTATCATGAAGGATATTATTTAACAATCTCCCTGCATTTTCATTGGACAAATGACCGTGATCCCCAAGGATACGGCGTTTTAAATAGTACGGATAAGGCCGGTCTCCAGCATGCGCACATCATGGTTGGACTCCAATAAAATGGCATCCAGTTTCTGAAGGTGGTCGATCACATACTGATCAAAATGTCCCATATCCGTAGCTACAGCCACAGCTTTGGAACCATTTTCCACCCGGTAAGCTACAGGATTTACTGCGTCATGATCGATCTTAAAGGGCTTTACAGTCAGATCCCCTATCTGAAAATCCACATCCGGCTCTATAGGGGACAATAAACCGGTATCAAAGGTTCCCAATGTCTTGCAGGCTGCGATCTCGTCTAAAGTCTCTTTTGTCCCGTAAATAGGAAGATGATATTTTCTTGAAAGGACTCCCAACCCTTTAATATGGTCGGAATGTTCATGTGTCACCAGAATACCTGTTACATCAGAACCGGTCAGTCCGATGTCATTTAACCCTTCCTGGATCCGCTTGTTGCTGATACCTGCATCTACTAACAGATGGGTGTTGTCAGAACCTATGTAAATGCAATTGCCGCTGCTGCCGCTTGCTATGCTTACCATTCTCATGCTGTTTCGTTATCCTTCCCGCAAAGAAGTTTCTGTATCTGTAAAGAAGTTTCTTCTTCCGTTCCGCTGTTGTTGATCTCACAGTCTGTAAAGTTTCTGAATTCTTCTTCCGATGCCTGATTTGCCATGATCCCTGCGATCTTTTCGTCAGAATATCCCCGGCTTTCTTTCAGGCGTCTGATACGTTCTTCTCTTGATGTATAAAGATACCACATTTCGTCGCAGATGTCACGAAATTCTTTTGAAGGAATAGCAGCTTCTATGACCACCGACTGTCTGTTATATTCCTCTGCCTCTTTTTTCACTGCCTTCCACACAAGGGGATGGGTCAGACTGTCTACCTTTGCTCTTTTGGAAGGATCTTTAAAAATGATCTCTGCCATGGCGCTGCGGTTGATCTGTCCGTCCTCTAACAGGATCTTCGGCCTAAAAAGGCGCATACCGCCTCATAAGCCTCTTTTCCCGGTTCCATAAGAGCTCTTGCAACAAGATCTGCCTGGATCACATGAAAACCATATTTTTCCTGAAGAATGGACAACACCGTACTTTTTCCGGCTCCTACGCCCCCGGTGAGACCGATCACCGGGTATTTTTTTCCTTTACATGTAAAATGTGTCTCTAACATATCATCTGTTCTGTCCTGGCACATAGTTCTGATCTGCTCCTTAATCGTATCCTATACGCTTATGATCTATTTTGCGTCAAACCAGGATGCTCCTGTTTTCGCGTCAACTTCCAGTGAAACCTTTAAATTTGCAGCATGTTTCATCTTGTCTGTAAGGATCTCTTTTACCTCTTCCACTTCATTTTCTGCAGTCTCGATCAGAAGTTCATCGTGGATCTGTAAAACAATGCGGGAGGAAAGCCCTCTCTTTCGCAGTTCCCTGTCTACTGCGATCATGGCGATCTTCATAATATCAGCTGCTGTTCCTGGATCGGGGAATTCATTGCCACACGTTCCCCAAACTGGCGCTGCATAAAATTAGAGGACTTAAATTCCGGGATCGGACGGCGTCTGCCATAAAGAGTCGTCACATATCCCTGCTCTTTTCCCTGCTTTACCAAACTGTCCAGAAATTCCTTTACTTTCGGATAAGTCTCAAAATACCGTTCAATATATTCCTTTGCCTCTTTTCTGGAAATACTCAGATCCTCACTGAGGCCGAAAGCACTGATGCCGTATACAATACCAAAGTTTACTGCCTTTGCATTTCTTCTCTGAAGAGGGGTTACTTCCTCTAAAGGCACATGGAATACCTGGGATGCTGTAGTGGCATGGATATCCCTGGACTCCCTGTAAGCCTCGATCAGGCGCTCATCCCCGGACATATGGGCCAAAATACGCAGTTCGATCTGGGAATAATCGGCATCTGTAAAAATATAGCCTCTTTCGGGACAAATACCTTTCGTATCTGACGTCCCAGTTCCATACGCACCGGAATGTTCTGCAGGTTTGGCTCTGTACTGCTGATACGGCCCGTAGCTGTTATAGTTTGGTTAAATTTTCCATGGATACGGCCGTCTTCGCTGATATAAGCTGCAAGGCCTTCTGCATAGGTAGAATTTAACTTGGTCAGCTGGCGGTAATCCAGGATCTTCTGTACCACCGGATGCTCCGGAGCCAGTTTTTCCAGAACTTCCGCTGCTGTAGAATAACCTGTCTTGGTCTTCTTTCCACCTGGAAGCTGCATTTCACCAAACAGGATCTCTCCCAGCTGTTTCGGGGAATTGATATTAAATTCTTTTCCTGTTTCAGCATAGATCTCTGTTTCCAGTTTTTTGATCCCTACTTTTAGGGTATCTCCATATTCTTTTAACTTGTCCCTTTTTACAAGGACACCTTCCTGTTCCATATGCCACAAGCTGTAGATCAGAGGCATCTCGATCTCTGTATACAGCTTATACATTTCTTCCTGCTCCAAGCGGCTCTTTAAAGGCTCTGCAGCTTTCCAGCAATATAGCCCATATAGCAGGCACAGGTTACCGCCTTTTCATCCCCTGTTTCTAACAGATCGCCCAGGTTTTCTTTTCCGATCAGGTCGCTTTTAGAAGGAATGGTCATGGAAAGATAATCTCTTGCCAGATCATCATAACCATAGGTATCTTTTAAAGGATTTAAAAGAATAACCGGCAACGCCTGCGTCATAAACCGGTGCTTCGTCTGTAAGATTTAACAGAGGCAGCATGGATTTAAGATCCAGGACCCAGACAGAATGAACGGTGTCATTTTTACAGAGGTTTTGTACTTTTTCTGTCAGCCAGCTGTCTGTGATCTGAGACTCGGACACACGGATACAGTAGATTTCTTCCGGACCTGTGCAGATCGCAAGGGCTGTTACAGGAAGAAAGGCAGATTTTGCCTTTTTGCCGGAATGGACTGTTCCATCCGTATCAAAAGAGAAGGTCAGCTGTTCTGCTTCCTCCGAAACCTTTGCCCTGCTTCCGGTGATCAGCTGCAGACCTGTAACAGCGGCTTTTTCCGCTGCCTTAAAGATCTTTTCCGCCTCTTTTTTATCTGTAACTTCCTTAAATGACTTCTGTGGACCATTTTCCTTATCTTCCATGGAAGCAGAGTCAAAACGGTTTAAGATGGACTTAAATTCCATCCGTTTCATAAACTTAAAAGCTTCCGGTGTATAAAGATTGCCGATCAGAGCCTCTTCATAGGAAAATGGGATGGGACAGGTGATGCAGATCGTTGCCAGTTCCTTGCTCATCTGGGCCATGTCATAATACTCAGAAAGGGCTTTCTGGCTCTTGGAGCTTGATCTCATCTACATGGGCATAGGCATTTTCAATAGAACCATAGGATACGATCAGATTAGTCGCTGTCTTCTCGCCAATAGAAGGCACACCTGGGATATTATCAGAAGTATCTCCCATAAGAGCTTTTACATCAATAAATTCCGTTGGTGTTACCTGGTATTGTTCTTTTACATCTTCCGGATAATAATCATAGATCTGTGTGCTGCCTTTGCTGGTCTTGGGGATACGGATCTTAATGTGGGTATCCGCTAACTGCAAAAGATCCCGGTCGCCGGAAACAACAGATACTTCGATTCCTTCCGCCTGACATCTTTTTGCCACAGTTCCCAGGATATCGTCCGCTTCATATCCCTCCATTGTAAGGATAGGGATATTCATGGTCTGCAGTGCCTCCTTCATCAGAGGTACCTGTTCCCGCAGTTCTTCCGGCATCGGTTTTCTGGTGCCTTTGTATGCATCATACATCTTATGGCGGAACGTAGGCGCAGACAGGTCAAAGGCTACCGCCAGATGGTCTGCATTTTCTTCTTCCAATATCTTAAACATGATATTTAAAAAGCCATAGACTGCATTGGTATGAAGTCCTTCTGCATTGGTCAGATCCGGAACCCCATAAAAAGCCCGGTTTAAAATACTGTGTCCATCGATCAGTACCAGTTTATTGTCCATAATATAAAATCCTTTTCAATAATTTATTCTTAAAATCCAGTCTGGCTCCAGATACGGATCTGGACGATCAGTATCACAAATACAGACCAGAAACAAAGGGTATTTACTGCATAAATCGCATTTTGCAGAAGTTTCAGCGTGTGGATCCGCTGGCGGGAAAGCTCCAGTGCAGTTTCCAACGCACCTTTGATGTTGTAGCTTCCGGTACCTTCATCCAGCTGCCTGATACCCACATCTACTGTAAAGTATATCTCAAGTTCCTCCCGGCAATCCGGGCAATGATCAATATGTTCTACAAATGCTTTCAGTTCCTCATCTGTTATACTGCCATTGATATAAGGCATAACCAGACGCTCTGCCTCTCTGCAGGTCATGGCAGTCACCTCCTTTTGCAGCAAACTGCTGTACGAAATAAAACATAATTCAGATATCATCATACACTAAAATGGGGCGGTTTTCAATGTATAGAAAAATGCTTAAATATTTTTTAAAATATTTTCTAAAAAGAAAAAAACCTTAGGAACAACGTATTCACGCTATTTCTAAGGTTTCTCCCTGCCAAGGGTGTAATGCCGGCGCGGGACTTGAACCCGCACGCGGTTACCCGCAACAGATTTTGAGTCTGCATCGTCTGCCATTCCGACACGCCGGCATTTCTTCACAACGAAAATTTATTTTACCATATAGTTTTTGGTTTTGCAAGTGGTTTTGGAATAAGTTCTAAATAAGAATGTTACAGTTCAGTCATGACATAAAAACAGCGGCTGCCTCAAATTATCTGGCAACCGCTGTTTTTATTATTATGCATCTTTTCTCCTGCGTTTTGCAATGAGCAATACCAGGAGTGCCGCACTCATTACGGTGATCCCTGACATGATCTCGATGGAAGTAGAATTATCACCGGTTTTTGGGAGAATTCCTAATGGAACCAGTACATCCTCAATTGCTTTCACGATCGGATTTTCAGCTTTTGGAACATCATTGTCCGGTACGTCTACAGACTCATTTGTCTGGGCTGCGTGACGTCCTGTGGTACTGGAACCACCGCCGCCTCCGCCGCCACCACTGTGGCCACCGCCTCCAGTGGAGTCTGCTTCATACTTCGGAAGGGATCTCACATCATATACCCAGGTATTCGTTTCTTCGTTTAATACCGGAGTGTAGTCAGATACGGGCTTACAGTTACATTATCACCGGAAGTTGAACTGGCATACCAGATACAAACCGGATGAAAGTCCTGTAAACTGGATCTTTCCGGAAGCAGTTGCCTGTGTAGACAACGCTCCGATCTGATTATTTTTTATGAATTGTTCCAGAGTTTGTGCAGCTGACAGCACGCCGGTAGCAGTATGATCTCCTATATCAGCTCCGGAACCGGTAAATTCCTGAGACAGAGCATATGCTCCTTCTGCACCATTCCATTCACCTACTTTGTAAATGGAAATAGTTGCTTTTTTACTTTCCGCTTCCAGATCAATGGTCAGAGATACCGGTCTGGCCGTGTCGATACCTGCTGTTTCGCCTGCGAATGCACCCTGGCATACGCTCATGGTCATCAATATCACTGCCGCCAGAAAAGCTGCCATTTTATTTTTCTTCTTCATTCTTTTCATGGCTTCCTTCTTTCTTCTCTGCTTTGCTGTTCTGAGAGAGTTCCTTGTTTCTTTGGTCAGCGGTTTCTTCCGTTTTGCTGCTGGCTTTTCCCTTCTTCTTTCCGGAAGGTGCCAGGATTCCAAGTAAGATTGCCACTCCAAATGCAGCTATGGCAAATAGAATCCATTGTCTTGTACCCAGTTTGCGTCCCTGCTCTTCCGCCGGTCTGTCACTGACTGCCGGTGCCGGTTTTAACGGAACCTTTTCTGCGTATTTTCCATCATATGGAATACGTGTTCCCCGGATCAGAAGCCGGTGGCTGTTGATACCATAAGGAGTACAGGTAACCAGTGTCACATAATCTTTTCCCGGTTCAATGGAAAGTCCGTCTACCTCGGAAGGAAGTACAGTAACGATCTGATCGATCTGATATTCCAGGATCTCTCCTAATGTTTTCAGATAGAACACATCTCCTGTTTCCAGGCGGTCCAGATCCGTAAACAGCTTTGCTGAAGGAAGTCCTCTGTGTCCGGTGATGATCGCATGAGTGCTTTCACCGCCTATTGGAAGGAGGAACCTTCATAATGTCCTGCTGCTACCTGTAAGACGCCTTCGCTAGTACCATGATATACAGGAAGTTCTACTGCAATTCCCGGTATATTAATGATACTCATGATCCCCGAACCACCTGTGTTTAAAAGGTCTTCATAAGGACTGTCTTCCCGGTCTTTTTCTGTACTGGCTGCTTCACTGAGATTGCCAAACTGAGCAAGATATTCGTTGTAAGCCTGTGCGTCCTGCAGTTCTTTGGAATAATCCGCCTCCGGAAGTTCCTCTACTAACTTGTCGTAAGAAGCTATCGCCCGTGAGGAATGTCTCTCATTCACATACTCACTGACCGCAGGATAAAGGAGAATGGAAAGACCGATCAGGAAAATGATCACAAATATGATAGTTGAAATTCGTTTTCTCATCCGGTCTTTCCGCACCTCCTGGTTTATAGTTCCTTCATAAAACTTTTTTCACAATGTCTTTTATAAATCCATTATACGTGATAGGGATTTACGTGTCAATTAGTCATGCTTTCTGCTGCGTACTACGAAGAATACAGCGCCTGCCATTACTACGATACCTGCTGCGTAGAAGATTGTTGTACCGATGCCACCGGTGGATGGAAGGATTGTACCGGTAGAGTTGATAACCTGTACACCACCGCTTACATACTCTGTTCCATCAGTATTCAAGGTTGCATTGTTATCTGCATCTGCAACTACAACTTCTGTTGGAGTAGTTAATAAATTATAACCCTGTGGAGCTACTGTTTCCACTAAATAGTAAGTTCCATTTCCAAGACCTTTGATTTCAGTAACACCAGCTTCAATTTCTACACCAGTTTCGCCTTCTACAGCAAGACGGTATGTACCATCTGTTAATTTAACTACTGGAATTTCTTTGTTTTTTGCTGCATCTTCATATAATCTAAATTTAGCAAATTTATCGCCAGAAATTACTTTATTATTGGTATCTGTTTTTACAAGACCAAATTTATATGCATATACACTTACTTCATTTCCAGGAATATAGCTCTCAGAATAAGTAATATAGGCGCTATTCTGATTGCCTTCTGATCCGACAACTGTATCCGCACTTAATGTTGCATCATAAATAATTTCAACTTCGTCATTCTGATCTAACGCTTTTACAAAATCAGCAGATAACTTAACTTCAAATGTGCAACCTGTCTCTAAACCTGAGGTTGAAATTGTATACTTACTGCTATCAACAGCGTTCCATTCTGCTCTACTTTAATAGAAGCGGCATCCAGAGTTAACTGAGCATCCATGGTATCATGTACTGTAATTTCTTTATCAGTACCTTTTCCATCAGTCACTTTAATCTTATAAGTAACTTTATCTCCAATAGATGCTGTTGTTGCATCAACTAAAGTTTCAACCCCCTCTGCTGTTGTAACAATCTTTTTAACAATGGAAGGAAGATCGTTCTTCTCACGTAATGTCTGTGATGAGTCTTTATTTACCAAAGAGCAAACAGATCCTGTTGTAGTATTTACAAAATAATATCCTGCACCTAAACTATCAAAAGATGCTACAACTTCACCGTTAACTTTAGAAGCAGTTACTGTCTCATCTGCGCTCTTGCCAGTGCTGTTTTCTGATAAGTAGGCTGCAAAATCTCCAGCCATTACCTCTGTCATGGTTGTTGTAGTTGTTACAACTAATACATTTGCATCATTAGCACTTGGAGTCAAAGTGAATAATTTCTGTCCAGATGCATATTCATATCCTTCAACAACAGATTTCCATGCACTGTCGGCAGACATTGTATACGCATAAGAGTCACCACTTGAAGTATAATCAAAAATCTTATACGCTTTGTAAGTTTCATTTTCAAATGCACCATTTACAGTGATACTTGCTGCCATTGCTGACATAGGCATTGCCATTGCTACTGTTGCTGCCATTAACATTCCCGCTACTTTTCTCATCTTTTTCATAATCATCTTTCCTTTCTTTTTAGAAAAATTCCCCTTTTGGATAATTAATTTTTTATTATTTTTTATACGCTGCGGAGCGGGGTGCCCCGCAGTGTTTATTACTATTGTTTTTACTGTGAAGTATTATTCTTCACGCTTGCGTTTCAATGTCAGACTTAACTGTATGCCTGCATATAACACGGATGTGATAATTACAGACCATCCAACGCGGCGGATATGATCAAGTCCGGAACCACCGGTATCTGGTAAGATAACTCCTGCATAGTTGACTATTACATATGGATTTGTTACACTATACGGATCTAAACTTGTTTCAATCGTATATTTTAACTGTGAGTTATCCTTATCATATACAATCGTTATTTTTATTGGTTCAGATTTTAAGGTAAATCCTGTACTGGTTGCGGTTTCTACAAGGTAATATGTCTTTCCGTCTTGTAAATTCTTTAAAGAAATAAGACCATCTATACCAGGTGTGATATTTTCAGATATACGAGCGTTTAAATCAATTTCACCACTTGCAGTTGCTTGATATAATGAAAACTTAACCTTTAACATATTACCACTTGCGTTTTCACCGTTAGTCTTTTTAAATACTTTCTTTAAAACAATATTTCCTGACTCCGGTATATACCGTCCATAATACCAGGTTGGATTTTCTGTAACTGTTCCTGCAAAAGTTGCTTTAATTGTACACGCTTCGTCTTCATACCATCCATCAAACTTATATTTAATATCATTATAAGTTTTATCACCAACAATATCCGCTGATGTAGGTTTTAACTTTTCAATTTCTGACTCTTTTATTCCCTGATCAACTGTCCATGTATAACCTTCTAATGCGTTAAACGTTGTCGAGTCTGGATACTTGACCTTATAACCTACCGTTATTTTATTGGTG
>ENA-OQIG01000879-OQIG01000879.1-human-gut-metagenome-genome-assembly--contig:-NODE-879-length-15148-cov-6.024566_pt1 | contig 15148 bp, 18 predicted proteins | sample MGYA00242576_ERZ504741 | MGnify/ENA primary metagenome ERZ504741 (study PRJEB26092, sample SAMD00036436) | human gut metagenome | host: Homo sapiens | study: EMG produced TPA metagenomics assembly of... | reverse complement strand
ATCAAGCGGATCTTCTCCCCAAATTTTTCCACTTCAATCTCCTGTTTTATTAAAAAAATCTGCTTATTTCATATTTTAACATACCGCTTTCATTTGACAAACTATTTTCATTAAAAATAACAAATTTTCTAATAAAACATTTAATAAAAAATACCCAAGGCTTTCGTCTCAGGCACTTTTTTTGATTAAATTAATCTCCTAAACCAATACGGTGAAAGATTTCATCAACACGTTTAGTGTAGTAAGATGGGTTAAATAATTCATCAATTTCATCTTGAGTCAAACGTGAAGTGACTTCTTCATCAGCTTCAAGAAGCGGTTTGAAGTCAATTTGGTTATCCCAAGAATAAGCTGTTTTAGGTTGAACAAGGTCGTAAGCTTGTTCACGTGTCATTCCTTTTTCAATCAATTTAAGCATAACACGTTGGCTGAAGATAAGTCCAAAAGTAGAACCCATGTTGCGAATCATGTTTTCTGGGAAAACAGTCAAGTTTTTAACAATATTTCCGAAACGGTTAAGCATATAGTCGATAAGGATTGTTGTATCAGGTGAGATGATACGTTCAGCAGATGAATGTGAGATATCACGTTCATGCCAAAGTGACACGTTTTCGTAAGCTGTTACCATGTGACCGCGGATAACACGCGCAAGACCTGTCATATTTTCTGAACCGATTGGGTTACGTTTGTGAGGCATAGCTGAGCTACCTTTTTGACCTTTAGCAAAGTATTCTTCAACTTCACGTTGTTCAGATTTTTGAAGACCACGGATTTCAGTTGCCATACGTTCGATTGATGTTGCGATGCTAGCAAGAACAGCGAAGTATTCTGCATGAAGGTCACGTGGAAGAACTTGTGTTGAGATTTCTTGAGCACGGATACCAAGTTTTTCACATACGTATGCTTCAACAAATGGTGGAATGTTAGCGAAGTTACCAACAGCACCTGAAATTTTACCAGCTTCAACACCAGCAGCTGCATGTTCGAAACGTTCGATGTTACGTTTCATTTCGCTGTACCATGTTGCCAATTTCAAACCAAATGTTGTTGGTTCAGCGTGGACACCGTGAGTACGGCCCATCATGATAGTGAATTTATGTTCTTTAGCTTTGTTAGCAATGATTTCAAGGAAATTGTGCAAATCTTTACGGATGATTTCGTTAGCTTGTTTGTAAAGGTAACCATAAGCTGTATCAACAACGTCAGTTGATGTCAAACCATAGTGAACCCATTTACGTTCTTGACCAAGACTTTCAGAAACGGCACGTGTGAAGGCAACAACGTCGTGGCGTGTTTGTTGTTCGATTTCTAAGATACGGTCAACGTCAAAGCTTGCATTGGCACGGATTTTAGCGACATCTTCTTTAGGAATTTCGCCTAGTTCAGACCATGCTTCGTCAGCCAAAATTTCAACTTCAAGCCAAGCTTTGTATTTGTTTTCTTCACTCCAAATTGCCGCCATCTCAGGGCGTGAATAACGATCGATCATGTTTATGATGTTAAGGGCATTAAGTAAATTGATTAATACCCTATCTCCTTTCTTTTTTAAGTTATATATCAAATAATAACTAACGCATTTAAGTAAAATCTTCTTTACCAATTTCAACAGATGGATAATGAGGTAAGCTTGTCAAATCTGAATCAAGTGGTAAATTATAAGTAGCAAGGAAATCCCTTAAAAGTCCATTCCTTCACCCATTTCCGCGATGGTATCTGGTTCATTACTAAACAAGGTAATGTGTCCCATCTTGCGGTTATGTTTCGCCTCTAGTTTACCATAAAGGTGGAGGTGAGCGCTAGGATTTTCCTTAACATAAGCTCGTGCTTTGTCCATATGTTGTCCAAGAACATTAAGCATAACGGCTGGTTGATGCAAGTGAATCTTAGGAAGTGGCAAACCAAGAATTCCTAAAATATGTGTATCAAATTGTGAAAAATCACAAGCTTCGATTGAATAGTGTCCAGAATTGTGTGGACGTGGTGCAATTTCATTGACAATAATGTCATCTGATGTCACGAACATCTCAACACAAAGTGTCCCAGACAATTCCAATTGTTCAGCAATTTGCGTTGCCATAGCTTGTGCTTTTTTGGCAAGTTCATCAGAAATGCGAGCAGGCACGATGGTTTTTGACAAGATATTGTTACGATGAATATTTTCTTGAACTGGGAAAACAGTCATCTCCTTGCCATTACCTGACACAATCACTGAAATTTCAAGGTCAAAATTCACAAATTCTTCTAGCACACATTCACAAGAGTTGGCTAATTTATTTGCAGCTTCCAAATCATCGGCTGATTTAATGACGATTTGACCATGACCGTCGTAACCGCCAGTTGCAGTTTTCAAGACATAATTCTTAGACAAATCAATATCTTCAAGATCAAGACTTGATGTCACAACTTTATAAGACGCTACGGTAACACCAGCTTTTTGAGATAAAAAGTTTTTCTCAAAAATACGATTTTGTGAAATTCTAAGTAGATCAGTTCCTTGTGGTAATTGATTTGCTTGTACCACTGCATCCAAAGCATCCACATCGACATTTTCAAACTCATAAGTAAGCACATCACAGCGCTCTGCCAATTCGCGCATTGCATCAACATCATCATATGGTGCCACAATCATATCACTAACACGAGATGCAGGACAATCTTTCGTTGGATCAAGTGTAACCACCTTGTGTCCCATATAGATAGCTGAAATAGCATCATTTGACCTAGTTGACCACCACCGATAATACCAATTGTTTTAGTCGAGTTCATCAGTTGATGCCTCCGCAGCTTTGCCTTGTTCGATGGCAATTTTTCTAGTTTTTCTGCCAAAGCAGCATCTTCAATTGCTAAAATACGAAGGGCTGTTAGCGCAGCATTTTTAGCTCCTGATTCACCAATTGCCATTGTTGCCACAGGGACACCACCAGGCATTTGAACGATTGAATAAAGAGAATCAAGTCCGCTAAGGCACGTGATTTCACAGGAACACCAATAACTGGAAGTGTTGTTTTTGCTGCAACCATACCAGGTAAATGTGCAGCACCACCAGCACCAGCAATAATCGCCTTGATACCGCGACCTCTTGCTTCTTCGGCATGTTTAAACATCAAATCTGGTGTACGGTGAGCTGAAACAACTTTCTTTTCATAAGCCACACCAAATTCATCAAGTACTTCTGCTGTTTTTTTCATGGTAGCCCAATCTGATTTGCTTCCCATGATAACTGAAATTAATGGTTTCATTATTTTCCTTCCAATTGTTTTATATCTTCAACATCAAGAACAGGATAGCCAAGTACTTTTAACTTTTGGGCAAAAAGACCACTACCTGCTACTTTTTCACCAGAAAAGTTTCCATCGTAAATCTGATTAACACCACATGACGGGCTGCGTAATTGTAAAATAGCTAAATCAATAGACTTTTTAGTAAGCTCATAGATACAACGCTCAAGGCCTTTTTCAAACAGGTCATCGTAACAATTTCCTCTCTTATCAAGAACATGTCCATCAACTAATTCAACAGGTTCTCGTGGTGTAGGCAGACCAGCTAAAACTTCTGGACAAATGGCTACCACTTCTTTGTCAGCAACATAATCAACCAGAGCTTGATTGTAATTATGACCACCATTATACTTACACTTCTCACCCAAGAGACAAGCGCTGACTAAAACACATTTAGGTTTAACGTCCAAGAGCTTACTTCCGATATCGTTGCGATAGAAAAGACCTGTTGTATCTTGCTTAGCAAGCTCTGCATAAATAACATCTTGAGCAGATTTTACGTCAGCTTCTGTTGTAACTAACATGTATACACGTCCGCCGTTTGAAAGCAATGCTTTATCATCAGCGAACTTAGCTCCTGCGTAATAAGTAACCACATTACCTGATGTTTTTGCAGGAAGATGAACACCTTTTTCATAGGCAACAGGATAACCTTCTGAGGCAACCACTACACCAAGAGTCACACCTTTATCTGTCCATGTAATTTTTGGAACTTTTTCATCCAAAATATCAGTCATATTTTGTGCAAAATCAGATGTCAAACGTGGCAAGATAACTTGCGTTTCAGGGTCACCAAAACGTGAATTGAACTCGATAACTTTTGGTCCATCAGCTGTCAAGATAAGACCAGCGTAAAGAACACCAAGATATGGACGACCTTCAGCAATCATCCCATTAAGAACAGGTTTAACGATTGTTTCGACGGCTGTATCAACAACACTTTGTGACAAATGTGGTACCGGTGCGTAAGCTCCCATACCTCCAGTATTAGGACCTTTATCACCATCAAAAGCACGTTTGTGGTCTTGCGCAGTTGGCATGATGTCGAAGTTATCGCCATTGACAAAGGCAAACAATGAGAATTCTTCACCATCAAGAAATTCTTCGATAACCACGCGCGCACCAGAATCACCAAATTTATTATCAAGCAACATTTCATGTGCGGCTTCTACCGCTTGCTCAACTGTTTCAGCAACAACCACACCTTTACCAAGTGCCAAGCCGTCTGCTTTGACAACAATCGGTGCACCATGTTCTTCAATATAACTCTTTGCTTGTTCAAAATCTGAGAAAGTGCTGTAAGCCGCTGTTGGAACATGGTATTTAGCCATGATTGATTTAGCAAAGTCTTTAGACCATTCAAGTTCTGCTGCAGCTTTACTTGGTCCAAAAGCTTTTAAGCCAGCTGCATTAAAATCATCAACAATTCCTGCTGCCAAAGCATCATCAGGACCGATAAATGTCCAAGCAATGTCATTTGCTTTTGCAAAATCAATCAGTTTAGAATGTTCGTAAATTCCGATATTTACCAAATCAAGTCCATCAAGTGTCATTCCATCATTACCAGGTGCTACAAAAACCTGGCTCACTTGAGGAGATTCCAACAACTTCTTAGCAATAGCGTGCTCACGCCCGCCAGAGCCAACAACTAAAAGTTTCATAAGTAAAAATACCTCAATATAAAACAATCACAGGAGCCTAGGCTCCAAAATCAACAAAGCACGTAAAAACAAAATATTTTAACGAATTATCTAGATATATTATAACATATTTGTTCGGAAACATATAAAAATCCTGTGATAAGTTTAGAAAAAATAGCATAAAAATAAAAAAGTCCCAATCTAGATAGATTGGGACTTGGTTGGATTATGAAAATATGAAAAAAAGTTTATTTAGGAGTTATTATTAGTATAGTAAGCCTTACTTAAGTGAGACTTAAGCAAAACTTTCAAAAAACTTAAAGTAAAAGCATCCTGGCCTTAGCCAGGATGCTTCATGAAATATTTATTAAAAGAAGTTTGCCTATTTATCTTAGTGGCGGAAGTGACGAACACCTGTAAATACCATGGCAATACCGTATTTATCAGCCATGTCGATAGATTCTTGGTCACGCACTGAACCACCAGGTTGGATGATAGCTTTCACACCTACGGCAGCAATTTCTTCAACGTTGTCCGCAAATGGGAAGAAAGCATCACTAGCAAGGACAGCACCATCAAGACGGTCTTTGGCTTGGTCAAGTGCGATACGAACAGAAGCCACACGGTTTGTTTGACCAGGGCCAACACCAAGTGTCATGTGGTCATTTGTCACGATGATACCGTTAGATTTAACATATTTGATTGATTTCCAAGCAAATTCAAGAGCTGCTTTTTCTTGGTCAGTTGGTTGACGTTTTGTGACAACTTTCCAATCTGCTGGATTTTCTTCGATAACATCTTGGTTTTGAACCAAAAGTCCACCAACAACGCCAGTGTATTCTTTTTCAACTTGGCTAGCTTCTTGAACGTCAAATGGCAATTGAAGAATACGCATGTTTTTCTTCTTAGTTGTCAATATTTCAAGAGCTTCATCAGAATAGCTTGGAGCAATGATGATTTCAAGGAAAACAGCGTGCATTTTCTTAGCTGTTGCAGCGTCAACTTCACGGTTCAACACAACAATACCACCAAAAATTGATACTGGGTCTGATTCATAAGCATAATCCCAAGCAGTTTCAATGTCATCAGCTTGTCCGATACCACATGGGTTCATGTGTTTAAGAGCAACAACAGTTGGACGGTCTTTGAAATCACGAATGATACGGATAGCTGCATCAGCATCACGAATGTTGTTAAATGACAATTCTTTACCATTCAATTGTTTAGCAGAAGCAATTGAGTAATCTGTTGGCAATGCTTTTTGGTAGAAATCCGCGTCTTGTTGTGGGTTTTCACCATAACGCATTGGTTGTTTCAAATCGTAAGTGATGGTAAGTTTTTCAGGTTTTGTTTCACCAACTTGTTTTGTAAAGTATTCCGCAATCAAAGCATCGTATGCTGCTGTGTGACGGAAGACTTTCGCTGCCAAACGTTGACGAGTTTCAAATGTTGTTTCACCATTTGCTGACAATTCATCCAAAACAACAGCATAATCAGCTGGGTCAACGACAACTGTAACACTAGCGTGGTTTTTAGCTGCAGAGCGAAGCATTGAAGGACCACCGATATCAATGTTTTCAACCGCATCAGCGTAAGTCACATCTGGTTTCAAGATTGTTTCTTTGAATGGGTAAAGGTTAACCACAACAAGGTCAATCAATTCGATGTAATTATCTTTTGCTGCTTGAAGGTGACTATCAAGGTCACGACGAGCCAAAAGACCACCGTGGATATTTGGGTGAAGTGTCTTCACACGTCCATCCATCATTTCTGGGAAACCAGTCACATCATCAATCGCAATAGTGTCAACACCTGCTTTATCAAGCGCAACTTTTGTTCCACCAGTTGAGATGATATCCCAGCCAAGTTTTTTTCAATTTTTGAGCAAATTCAACAATGCCCGCTTTGTCAGAAACACTAATTAGTGCACGTTTTGTCATTTTTTCTCCTTTAAAAAGATGTTACTGTTATGTTTAGCCTTCAAAGTTATCATAAAATCTAACTTTTGAGATTACTTTTTCTCAACTCCCAAGCTCTCTAAAACCTCAGGATAAAGCTTATACTCATTTTTATGAATGCGAGCTTCAAAACTTTCAATGGTATCACCTGCTAGACGAGGCACACGAACTTGTTTAATCACTGTCCCTGTATCGACACCACTGTCAACCCAATGAATGGTAACGCCAGACTGGTCAACACGTGCTTCCCAAGCATCATCAATACCATGAGCACCTGGAAATTCAGGAAGATAAGCTGGATGAATATTGATAATACGACCTTCGTAAGCTTTTAACAAAGTCGGTCCAACAATTTTCATATAGCCAGCCAAGCAAACCAAACCAATGTCATATTTTTCAAGCAAAGCCACAATCGCTTCTTCATATGCTGCTTTACTGTCAAACTCTTTCAGTTCAAAAGCATGAGCTGTCACACCCAGTTTTTCAGCACGTTCTAAGACATAAGCATCTCGGTGGTCTGAAAAGACAAACTCAACCGGAAACTGCTCGGCAATAACTTGAAAATTTGACCCATTACCACTCGCAAATACTGCGATTTTTTTCATTATTTAATCACCACACTTGCATCTGCTTTTTTAACGATGCGACCAAGTTCATAAACTGGTTCGTCAAGAAGTTCCTTCACGCGTTCAACTTTGTCAGGGCTAGCTGCCATCATCAAACCAATACCCATGTTGAAGATTTCAAACATTTCTTCGTGTTTGATGTTGCCATATTTTTCAAGTGCTTTGAAATTGGAAGAACTGGGATTTTGTCTTCTTCGATTTCAGCAGCCAAGTCATCCGCGAACATACGAGGCACATTTTCGATGAATCCACCACCAGTGATGTGAGCAATACCGTTAACCAATTCTTCTTTGATAAGTGGAAGCACTGCTTTAACGTAGATACGAGTTGGTTCAAGAAGGACTTCTTTCAATTTTTTGCCTTCAAGTTCTGGAAGAACCTCTTCACCTGAATAATCAGCAAAAACTCGACGAACAAGTGAGTAACCATTTGAGTGGATACCGCTTGAAGCAAGTCCAAGAAGAACGTCGCCATCAGAAACTTTTGAACCATCAATAATTTGTGATTTTTCAGCAACACCTACTGCAAAACCAGCCAAATCATAATCATCTTCGACGTACATACCAGGCATCTCAGCAGTTTCACCACCAATAAGAGCTGCACCAGATTGGGCACAACCTTCAGCAACACCAGCAACAACTTGTTCAAGTTTTGCAGGCTCATTTTTACCAGTTGCGATGTAGTCTAAGAAGTAAAGTGGTTCTGCACCAGCAGCAATAATATCATTAACACACATTGCCACACAGTCTTGACCGATGGTATCGTGTTTGTCATATTTGATGGCAAGCATGAGTTTTGTTCCCACACCATCAGTTCCTGAAATCAAAACAGGTTCTTTAACGCCAGTTTAGTAAGGTCAAACATACCACCAAAACCACCAAGAGCACCCATAACACCAGCACGTTCAGTACGTGCCACGTGTTTTTTGATACGTGCAACAACTTCATAACCCGCTTCAACATCAACACCAGACTGAGCGTAAGCATTTTTTGTCATAATAATTTTCTCCTTTTGGGAAATAGCAGAGCTATTTAAATATTTTTCCAGATAAGTTTAATATTTTCTACCTAATAGCTAAATATGCCAAAAATGGACTAATATAAATTGCTAGATAAATCAGCGTAATCCACGGTTGATAATCAATATAAAATTCCTTAAAAGTTAATGACCACGAATGTTTTATAATAACCCAGCCAACAACATCAACAATAATAGTTAACGTTCCACAGACAATTGATGTAACAATTGCCTCATGTAATGTAACTATAGGCAAAATAGATAGATACATATAAGCAGCAATAAGGAAAATTAAAATATTATAAAGTGGATGTCAAGGTTTCGTAGCCTCATAACCTTCTCCCATACCTGGTCCATCAGCCATCAATGACATTTTTAGAACAACAATATTAAAGACCGTATGTCCCACACAAAGATAATAGTCACTATAACATAAGCCAACCAATACCATAGCATAGACAAACCAAATTCTTGCATCATATTGTCCTTCCTATAAATAGAAGCTATTTATTCTCATTAACTTCGTGAATATAGAAACTTGTTTTTTCTTCCAAGCTCTTGAGATATGCTTCTTCATAATCATAGAGTGGTGTTGGGTACTTACCGTCAAAGTATGCCACGCAAAGACCACCATTTGGAGCATCTGTATCAAGACCGATTGATTCAATCAAACCATCAATTGACAAATAAGTTAGACTATCTGCACCGATAATTTCACAAACTTCATCTTTGGTATGATTAGCCGAAATCAATTCACGACGATTTTGAATATCGATACCGTAGAAACATGGGTATTTCAACTCTGGACTACCGATTGCTACGTGAACTTCTGTTGCACCAGCTTCACGAAGAAGACGAACGATACGACGTGATGTAGTTCCACGTACGATAGAATCATCTACCATGACCACGCGCTTACCTTTAACAACACCTGAAACAGCTGAAAGTTTCATACGAACACCTTGCTCACGCAATTCTTGTGTTGGTTGAATGAAAGTACGTTGTGTGTATTGGTTTTTCACCAAGCCCATTTCATTAGGAAGACCTGATTCTTCAGCGAATCCCATGGCTGCTGAAAGTGATGAATTTGGCACCCCAACAACGATATCAGCTTCATGATGAACTCTTGTGCCAAACGTTTCCCCATATTTTTACGAGCCGTATGAACATTGACACCGTAAATATCACTATCAGGACGTGCAAAGTAAATGTATTCCATTGAACAAATGGTAAGTTGAGTGTCATTTGTGTAAGAATCATAGCGAATACCGTTATCATCGATAATCACCATTTCACCTGGTTTTACATCACGCACCCATTTAGCACCAATCACTTCAAAAGCACATGTTTCACTTGAAACCACCCAAGCGCCATTTTCCATTTGACCAATTGACAATGGACGGAAACCATTTGGATCAAGTGCGGCAATTAACTTATCTTTTGTCATCAACAAGTAAGCAAAGCCACCTTTGACAGTGTTAAGGGCTTCTTTAACTTTACCAAGGAACTCTGGATTGTGACTACGACGAATCAAATGCATCAAAATTTCAGTATCTGATGAAGCATTGAAAATCGCTCCTTCATCTTCAAGTTCTTTTTTCAATGATACGGCATTTGTCAGATTACCATTGTGGCAAAGACCAAATTGTTCATCTGTAAAGTTGTAAAGGAAAGGTTGGATATTGTTAATAGATGCTGAGCCAGCGGTCGCGTAACGAACGTGACCAATAGCTGCAGTCCCTGTCAATTTTTCCAAATCAGCAGGATTTTTAAACACATCTGAAAGGAGACCTGTATTGCGATGTTGAAGAAGTTTACCGTTATCGCTAGTAACGATACCTGCACCTTCTTGACCGCGGTGTTGAAGACTGTGGAGCCCAAAATAAGTGACGTGAGCAGCTTGAGGATGTCCCCAAATCCCAAACACACCACACTCTTCATTAAGAGATTTAACTTCGTATGTCATTCTTTTTTATTACCTAAATTTACTCGTCAGAATTATCCTCTGATAAGTTGACAAAAGGTACTCACGTACCCTGTCACTATCAATTCTATAAAATATATTTTTGTAGATATTAAGCTTTAGTGAAATACTCAACTGCGCTACGGAACAAGTGTTGGTCTTTGTTTCCTGGAATATTTTGGAAAAGACCATCTTCGTAACGTTCTGAGTGTCCCATCTTACCGATGATTTGTCCGTTCTTGCTTGTAATACCTTCAATAGCATTCACAGAACCGTTTGGATTGTATTTAGAATCCATGCTTGGTTTGCCATCAAAGTCAACATATTGACTAAAGATTTGTCCGTTATCACGAAGTTCAGCAAACTCTTCATCAGTCACAACAAATTTACCTTCACCATGTGAAACTGGGATAGCGTAAACATCACCAACTTCAACACCAGCAAGCCAAGGTGAGTTTGTATTTGCGATACGTGTTTCAACCATTTTCGCCACGTGTTGGTCAGCATCGTTGTAGAAAAGAGTTGGACTTGTTTCAGTAGCGTCTTCAAAGTTACCGTATGGAAGAAGACCTGATTTAACAAGGGCTTGGAATCCATTACAGATACCAATGATAAGACCACCTTTTTCGATGAAACTATCAATAGCTGCGCGAACTTTTTGGTTAAGCAAGATGTTCACAATGAATTTAGCAGAACCATCTGGTTCATCAGCAGCTGAGAACCCTCCAGCAAAGAAGATAATGTTAGCTTTACTGATGTTGTCAACCATTGTATCAACTGAAGCTTCAATGGCTGCTTCATTAAGTGTCACAAATGGTACCAAATTAACTTTTGCACCAGCTTGTTCAAAGGCTTTAGCTGAATCGTATTCTGAGTTTGTACCAGGGAAAACTGGGATGTAAACAAGTGGTTCAGCAACTTTTTCGCTTGCTTTAATGATAGCATCTGAAGCGACAGCTGGAACATCTTCAAGCTTAGTACTTTGTTCGAATTCAGTTGGGTAAACTTTTTCAAGTGTTCCTTCAAAGGCTGAAAGGAGTTTTTCACCAGAAAGGTTGACACCATTGACAGTAAGTGTAAAGTCAGCTGTTGTTTCACCGATTTTAACTGCATCCGCAATTTCTTCAGCAGATGTAAAGATGAAGCCACCGAGTTGAGCTGTCAAGCTAGTAGCCAGCTCTGCCAATTTAACCTTAGCACCGATGTGGTTACCAAAGCTAGCAAGTGCTAGGCTCTCCATCACACCACCGTATTTAACAGCTGATGCTGCTGTAATATGATGCGCCTTTTGAATGGCTTCAAATTTAGCAAAATTAGCTTTAATAAGGTCAAAATCAATATCTTGTGAAATAGCTTGACCTGGAATATAGTAAACATTTTCGCCAGCTGCTTTAAATTCTGGTGAAAGAACTTTACGGCTATCAGCTGTTGTTACACCAAAAGCAACCAATGTTGGTGGTACTGTCAATTCTTCAAAAGTACCAGACATTGAATCTTTACCACCAATTGATGGCAAACCAAGTTGGATTTGAGCTTCGATTGAACCAAGAAGAGCTGAGACAGGTTGACCAAAGCGTTCAGCTTTTTTATCCATACGTTGGAAATATTCTTGGTAAGAGAAGCGCGCTTTAGACCAGTTAGCCCCAGTTGCCACCAAACGTGCTGTCGCTTCAATCACAGCATAAGCAGCACCGTGATATGGTGACCATTCAGCAATGTAAGGATTGAATCCTTGAGCCATAACTGAAGCAGTTGTTGTTACACCATTTTGAACTGGAAGTTTTTGAACAGAACTTTCTGTTGGTGTGATTTGGTAACGACCACCAATTGGATGGTTAACTGTTGAACGACCAACAGAGCTATCAAAGATTGTTTGTAAACCTTTTTGGCTAGCATGGTTAAGGTCTGAAAGAACCTTAGTTGTATCAGCTTCAAGAGTTGCTGCCGAAGTTGTACGTTGTTCTGGCATATCAACTTGACTGTCAACGACATCAGCATCAACGACCACACGCACACCGTTAGTATCAAGGAAACGACGTTCAATATTGACGATTGTTTGACCATTCCAAGTCATAACAAGGTTTGGTTTTTCTGTAACTGTCGCAACAACAACAGCATCGATATTTTCTTTGTGACATTCAGCCACGAAAGCTTCAACGTCTTTTGGACGAACCACAACAGCCATACGTTCTTGTGATTCTGAAATAGCAATTTCAGTTCCGTTAAGCCTTGGTATTTAAGTGGCACTTTATTAAGGTCGATTTCAAGACCATCAGCTAATTCACCAATCGCAACGCAGACACCACCAGCACCAAAGTCATTTGATTTTTTGATGAGGCGAGTCACATTACCGTTACGGAAAAGACGTTGGATTTTACGTTCTTCGATGGCGTTACCTTTTTGAACTTCTGCACCAGCTGTTTCAACAGATTCAACTGTTTGAACTTTAGAAGAACCAGTTGCACCACCGACACCGTCACGACCAGTTTTACCTCCAAGAAGGATAACCACATCACCAGCTTCTGGTTTTTCACGAACAACATTACCTTTAGGAGCTGCACCGACAACAGCACCAAGTTCCATACGTTTAGCAATAAATCCTGGGTGGAAGTATTCTTTAACGTAAGTTGTTGCAAGACCAATTTGATTACCATATGAAGAATAACCGTGAGCTGCTGTTTTAGAAATCACTTGTTGTGGCAATTTACCAAGACGAGTTTCTGCAATTGGTGTTGTGATATCACCAGCACCTGAGATACGCATAGCTTGGTAAACATAAGAACGTCCTGACAATGGGTCGCGAATCGCACCACCAATACATGTTGCAGCACCACCAAATGGTTCGATTTCTGTTGGGTGATTGTGTGTTTCATTCTTGAACATAAGAAGCCAAGGTTCTTTAACACCATTCACATCTACTTCGATTTCAACAGAACATGCATTGATTTCATCTGAAACTTCCATGTCATCCAAACGACCATTGGCACGTTCATAACGACCAAAGATAGTCGCCATATCCATCAATGTTTGTGGTTTTTCAGAGCGACCTAGTTCATCACGCATAGCAATGTATTTATCGTAAGTTACTTGCAATTGTTTTTGGAATTTAGACGCTGAGAAATCAATATGTTTAAGCTCAGTTTCAAAGGTTGTGTGACGGCAGTGGTCTGACCAGTAAGTATCCAAAACTTTCAATTCAGTTTCAGTTGGCACGCGACCAATTGTTTTGAAATAATCTTGAATGAAAAGAAGGTCATCAACTTCCATCGCCAAACCTTGTTCAGCTTTGTATTCAGCAAATTCAGCTGCTGTATAAGTTTTAAAAAAATCAAGATTTGGAATCGTTTTGTCAGATTCTGAAAATGCTTGTGGGGCAATTCCTGTTGTAATATCTTTAAAACGAGAATCAACAGGATTAAGCAAATAATTCTTAACCGCATCAAGTTCAGCTGCAGCGATATCTTTATTAATGAGATAAAGTTGAGCAGTATTAACAGTCACGTCATTGTTGCTACCAAGCAAAAGCAAAGCTTCTTGTGATGAGGCTGCGCGTTGGTCAAATTGACCAGGAAGTGACTCAATCGCAAAGAAAGCATAATTAGCAAGTTCAGCAACCAATTCACCTTCAGCCAAAATATTATCTGTTACTTGTTCAGAAAAGATATGTTTTTCCACACGTTCAAAAAGTGTTTTGTCTAGCCCAAAAACATCATAAACTTGAATGATACGTAGATCAGTCAAACTTGTTAATTGAAGATTATGTTTAAGTTCTTTAACAAGCGCTTGAGCTTTAATATTGAAATTTGATTTTTTCTCAACGAAAATTCGTTTATCCATTTTTTACCCTTTTTAGAATTCTTCTTTTACCTACTAGCAAATGTTGTAGGTTATTTAAGTCCTTTTAGTTTTTCAAGAACAACTTCATAAACATCTGTTAAGCTACCAAGATCACGACGGAAGACATCTTTGTCCATGTGGTGACCTTCAGCATCCCAAAGACGGCAGTTATCAGGTGAAAATTCATCAGCAAGAATGATTTTACCGTCTTTATCTTTACCAAATTCTAATTTGAAATCAATCAAAGTAAGTCCGATTTGTTTGAACCAATCTTTCAAAAGTTCATTAATACGACGTGTTTCAGCTTTGATGTAAGCAATATCTTCATCACTTGCAACACCAAGGAATTTCACGTGCTCATCATTAATGAATGGGTCATCCAATTCATCGTTTTTGTAATAAAACTCAACAATCGGTGTGTCTAATTTGATACCTTCTTCAACACCAAAACGTTTTGAGAATGAACCTGCTGTAACATTACGCAAAACAACTTCAAGAGGAACAATATCAACTTTTTTATTCAATTGTTCGGTTTCTGACAATTGTTTAACAAAGTGGGTTGCTATACCTGCTTCATTCAATTTAGTAAAAATTAAAGATGAGATTTGATTATTAATAACGCCTTTACCTTTAATAGTCTCTTTACGAGCACCATTAAGCATTGTTGCTTGGTCTTTGTAGACTGAAATAATCAAGTTCTCATCTTCTGAAGTTGTGTAAATGTCTTTAGCTTTTCCCGTATAAATTAGTTGTCGTGACATGTTTTTGTTCGCCTTTCGCTTTTATTCTACTAAATTTTAACACATGCTCTAACCAATTTCAATATTTA
>ENA-OQIG01000878-OQIG01000878.1-human-gut-metagenome-genome-assembly--contig:-NODE-878-length-15152-cov-2.436872_pt1 | contig 15152 bp, 20 predicted proteins | sample MGYA00242576_ERZ504741 | MGnify/ENA primary metagenome ERZ504741 (study PRJEB26092, sample SAMD00036436) | human gut metagenome | host: Homo sapiens | study: EMG produced TPA metagenomics assembly of... | reverse complement strand
CATTATTGGTCGTGCAGTGATGACCGGACTGAAGATGCGGTGGCAGAAATGAAGCGTCTGATGCTGGAAGCGCGTGGCTAATGGCAATATTAGGTTTAGGCACGGATATCGTAGAGATCGCTCGCATAGAAGCAGTGATCGCCCGATCCGGTGAACGCCTGGCACGCCGCGTATTAAGCGATAACGAATGGGCAATCTGGAAAACGCACCACCAGCCGGTGCGTTTCTGGCGAAGCGTTTTGCTGTGAAAGAAGCCGCAGCAAAAGCGTTTGGCACCGGGATCCGCAATGGTCTGGCGTTTAATCAATTTGAAGTATTCAATGATGAGCTCGGCAAACCACGGCTACGGCTATGGGGTGAGGCATTAAACTGGCGAAAGCTCGGACGTGTAAATATGCATGTAACGCTGGCAGATGAGCGGCACTATGCTTGTGCCACGGTAATTATTGAAAGTTAAAAATAATACCGTTCTCTTTAAAAAAGTAAAACCCCCGACTGGTAAGGAACGGGGGTTTTTACTTTTTAACTTTAATTTTGTGCAGCATGCACCCTCAACAACAGCGATTATGGATCAGTGTACTTATCTTTTACAAGCAACTTGCAATCTTTAGCATAAAAACTCGAGCCTTTACGAAGAAAGCAATATTGATGGAAAGATTAACGTGACCGCCAATTCGTAAGTACATTAAAATTGGCTTCGTTATTGAAGATTTTGCTGTGCTTTACACCATGCCACAGAATTCCCCCATTGAAACGAGTGGTGTCGTCAAAGCTCTGGTGTGGAGTGCAGCATGCACCCTCAATAACTCGCACGTTCAGTTTTGGAGATGTAAGGCTAATCTGAATGGCTGCATTCCTTGTTTAAGGAAAAACGAATGACTGATTGCCGATACCTGATTAAACGGGTCATCAAAATCATCATTGCTGTTTTACAGCTGATCCTTCTGCTCTTATAACACAAGGAAACGTACTTAAGGTGCGTCCGGTGAACCAGTCGGACGCACCTTTAATAACTATAAATAAGTGTCTGGGCAGATACTATATAAATTAACTTAGTGAATGATTATGCTAATGTCATCAATTAAATAAATATAATGGCGTTAAGGCTTCCCAGTAATATAATTAATACTCTACTTCCAGAGTAGAATATTAAATTTTATCCGCGTGGTGCATCAGCACAAATTTATCCCACAACTGTTCTTCTGTCTCGACATGCGCCGGATCTTTCACAATAGTATTGGGGATCGGGCACACCTTCTGGCAGGTTGGTGTCTCGTAGTGCCCTACGCATTCGGTACACTTATCGCTGTTAATCTCGTAGATATGATCTCCCATTGAAATCGCCTCATTCGGGCATTCGGGTTCACACATATCACAATTGATGCATTTTTTAGTGATTAACAACGCCATAAGGAAACTCTCAAAACAACACAAACCGGGCGGGCATTATACGCGCATTCTTTACTCAGACCAGTTTTTTCACCAGCGCTTCACTATGACGAATACGTTCTGGTGCCAGTTCCAGATCCTGCTGAATCAGCGCAATGAACAGCAAATCCGTTAACATTCCCTGAGCGTGACAAGCAGAGATTGAAGCACTGTTTGTCGCTTGTTCTTCGGCAATGGTATACAGGCAATGAGAAGCACGCTGTTGCAGGGCATTCGGAGTAAAGCCGGTAATCGCCAGCACTTTTCCGCCCACTCGCAGCATCTCATCTGCCGCCAGGTTTAACTCGCGTCGTACACCGGTGTAGGAAATGGCTAATAACAGATCGTCAGGGGACGACGCCTGTACTGTTGCGAGTAGCGCATGCATATCGCGCACTGCGGCAGCATTGAAGCCAATCTTCATCAGCTTCCAGGCAAAGTTTTGCGCCACCAGACCCGAAGCGCCAATACCGGTCAGAATTATCCGCCGCGCAGAGCGCAACATTGCCACGCACTCATGCAGCTTCTCTTCACTATTAACGTTTAGCGTTGCGTACATAGCGGCAGTATTTTCTTTAATCAGTTTTTCGCCGACCAGCCGTAACGGATCATCACCGCGGATTTGGTTATGAATGGGCACGGAGGGTGATTCCGGCTGGCTTGCCAGCGCTTCACTCAACGCCAACTTAAGCGCCGGAAAACCTTTATAGCCGAGTTTTTGCGCGAACTTCACGACGCTGGACTGACTGACTCCGGCTTCGTTGGCCAGTTGCTGAGAGCTTAAATGGCGCGCCGTATCAGGTTGTAGCAGCAGATAATCCGCCAGTTTTTTATCACTCTGGGCAAGCCCCTGGTAACGCTGACGGATACGAAGTAAGCCGTTCATATCTTTCCTCGCGATGAAATAGTGGCGACAACAGGCAATATGAGACACACGCGAGTGAATTTTATATTCCATTGCCGCTAATTGCCATGAATTAAAAATTCCAGTTAGCCATGATGCGGTCGATTGTTGCCGGAAAAGTGATGATCTATCTGTTAGGCTATGTAGTAGCGAAAATTAATCAGGATGTTTCAGTCCAGAGGAGTATGGTTTGGCAACTCACGAGCGTCGTGTGGTGTTTTTTGACTTAGATGGAACATTGCATCAGCAGGATATGTTCGGCAGTTTTCTGCGCTATTTACTACGTCGCCAACCGCTGAATGCGTTACTTGTCCTGCCGTTGTTACCGATTATAGCCATTGCGTTATTGATAAAAGGTCGTGCGGCACGCTGGCCGATGAGTCTGCTTCTGTGGGGGTGCACTTTTGGTCACAGCGAAGCACGTTTACAGACGTTGCAGGCCGATTTCGTGCGCTGGTTTCGCGACAATGTTACCGCCTTTCCGCTGGTTCAGGAGCGATTAACCACCTACCTGTTAAGTTCCGATGCTGATATCTGGTTGATTACCGGCTCTCCGCAGCCGCTGGTTGAAGCGGTTTATTTCGATACGCCCTGGCTGCCGCGGGTTAATCTTATCGCCAGCCAAATTCAGCGTGGCTATGGTGGTTGGGTATTGACGATGCGTTGTCTGGGACATGAAAAGGTCGCACAACTGGAGCGCAAAATCGGCACTCCGCTGCGGCTGTACAGTGGCTATAGCGACAGTAATCAGGACAATCCGCTGCTTTATTTCTGTCAGCATCGTTGGCGAGTAACCCCGCGCGGTGAACTCCAGCAACTGGAATAGAGTAAAGCATAGCGTCCGTGTATAATGCGCCGCGCTTTTATAACCGGAGTTTTCTTTTTGTCTGAAGTCGAATTTAGCCACGAATACTGGATGCGTCACGCGCTGACGCTGGCGAAACGTGCCTGGGATGAGCGGGAAGTGCCGGTCGGCGCGGTATTAGTGCATAACAATCGGGTAATCGGCGAAGGCTGGAACCGCCCGATTGGTCGCCATGATCCCACCGCACATGCAGAAATCATGGCCCTGCGGCAGGGTGGTCTGGTGATGCAAAATTATCGTCTGATCGACGCCACGTTGTATGTCACGCTTGAACCATGTGTAATGTGTGCCGGAGCGATGATCCACAGTCGCATTGGTCGCGTGGTCTTTGGTGCGCGTGACGCGAAAACTGGCGCTGCGGGATCTTTAATGGATGTGCTGCATCATCCGGGTATGAATCACCGAGTGGAAATTACGGAAGGAATACTGGCGGATGAGTGCGCGGCGTTGCTCAGTGACTTCTTTCGCATGCGCCGCCAGGAAATTAAAGCGCAGAAAAAAGCGCAATCCTCGACGGATTAATTTTGTTTCTCTTCACTCCCTTTCCTGGAAAACAGCAGAGAGGGAGAATGGGTCAAATAGTTTGATGACGACTGGGAAAGAAACGAGAGAAAAGGAAATTTCTCTTTGCCCAACTCCGTAGCGATACCGCCGGATAATCCTGCGCCAGTTGCATCGCCGCTTCTGTAGCCTGCTTCTCTTTCTCTTGCAGATAACCCACCAGGCTAATCTGATACTTACGAATATTTTCGACATAAGCGTAGGCTTCATGTCCACGAGCGTAGCCGTAAGTCAGCTTGCTGTAATAGGGTTTCTGGCTAAGTAAAGGCAGACGCTGTTTTACGTCAGCCCAACTGTCAGGATTCCCTTTGGTTTTTGCCGTCAGGGCGCGGGCATCCAGCATATGCGCATAGCCCATATTGTACGCAGCGAGGGCAAACCAGATCCGCTCGTTCTCCGGCACACTTTCCGGCACTTTACTCATCATATCCTGCAAATAACGCACGCCACCGCTGATGCTCTGTTCGGCATCGGTACGATCCGTAATGCCGAGGCTTTGCGCGGTATTTTTGGTTAACATCATCATGCCGCGCACACCCGTCGGTGAAGTGGCCTGTGCATCCCAGTGCGATTCCTGATAAGCAATAGCGGCCAGCAAACGCCAGTCAATTTCTTCGGCGTATTTCTCAAACAGGGGCTTTAACTGCGGCAGTACCGCATCGACGGCGCGTAAAAATGTGCGCGTATCGACGTAATCAAAATCATCGCCATGCCCCAGGTATTTCTCTTCAATGCGTGCCAGCGTACCGTCTTCATTCATTTCGTTGAAGAAGTCGAGCAGGGCGGCGGAAAGGGTATTATCGCCATCTAACGGGCTAAACCAAGTCACCGGTTGTTCATCGGTGATATCGAGCGCTACGGCGAGCTCCGGGTGAACGCGCTGAAACAGGCTGATGGCGACAGAATCAGCAATGGTGTAATCGAGTTTTCCTTCGATGACATCTTCCATTAATTCCGCAGAGCCTTTTTTGTCGTCTACCTTCCAGCTTAATTCCGGGAATTTTGTTTCTTTCAGGGTCTGGAGATCGTTAACCACCACATGACCCGGTGCAACGGTGAGTTGCTCCGCCGTCAGGTTGCCCAGCGTACGTGGGCGATACTGACCCACTTTATAAACCAGTTGTTGTGACACGGAATAATAGGTAGGGCCAGGCTGATAATTTTTTACCCGCTCACTGTTATAGACAAGTCCTGCCGCCAGCAGGTCGGCGTTACCATTATCAAGGTCGTCAAACAGCTGGCTGATATTCTGCCGCACGGTCACTTTCAGTTTTACGCCGAGGTAATCGGCAAACTGTTTCGCCAGTTCGTAATCCAGGCCAAAAGGTTTCCCGTTGATTTCGTTATAAGTCAGGGAGTATGAATGGTGCTCACACGCAACTCTCCCCGCGCTTGAATGGCGGCGATACGGTTGTCGGCTTTACCAAACCAGGGAATGGATGGCCAGAGAGCGACCGCGAGCAGCAGTGCCAGAATGCCGATGAACAGATAATTAATCTTTAATTTTTTCAATTAGTTAATTCTCTGTGTCGTGCGCGTCCCAGCTTGAAAAAACGTAATAATAGTGAAAGGTTTACTCATAAATGAGCGGCATTTTGCGTAAACCTGCGCCAGATGGCAACTTATTACAGCCATTGGCGGCACGCGTTGCTAATTCACGATGGTGATTTTATTTCCACGCAAACGGTTTCGTCAGCGCATCAGATTCTTTATAATGACGCCCGTTTCCCCCCCTTGGGTACACCGAAAGCTTAGAAGACGAGAGACTTATGATGGAAATTCTGCGTGGTTCGCCTGCACTGTCGGCATTCCGAATCAACAAACTGCTGGCACGTTTTCAGGCTGCCAGGCTCCCGGTTCACAATATTTACGCCGAGTATGTCCATTTTGCTGACCTCAATGCGCCGTTAAACGATGATGAGCACGCACAACTTGAACGCCTGCTGAAATATGGCCCGGCACTCGCCAGCCACGCCCCGCAAGGCAAACTCCTGCTGGTGACCCCGCGTCCTGGCACCATCTCTCCCTGGTCTTCGAAAGCGACCGATATTGCCCATAACTGCGGGCTACAACAGGTAAACCGCCTTGAGCGCGGCGTTGCTTACTATATAGAAGCCGGTACGCTGACCAATGAACAATGGCAGCAGGTTACCGCTGAACTGCACGACCGCATGATGGAAACGGTCTTTTTTGCTTTAGATGATGCAGAGCAGTTGTTTGCCCACCATCAACCGACTCCGGTTACCAGCGTTGATTTGCTGGGGCAGGGCCGTCAGGCGCTGATCGACGCTAACCTGCGTCTTGGCCTGGCTCTGGCGGAAGATGAAATTGACTATCTGCAGGATGCTTTCACAAAGCTTGGTCGTAACCCGAACGACATCGAGCTGTATATGTTCGCTCAGGCGAACTCTGAGCACTGCCGCCACAAAATTTTTAATGCCGACTGGATTATCGACGGTGAACAGCAGCCGAAATCGCTGTTCAAGATGATCAAAAATACTTTCGAAACCACGCCAGATCACGTTCTCTCTGCTTATAAAGATAACGCCGCCGTAATGGAAGGTTCTGAAGTGGGCCGCTACTTTGCTGACCACGAAACGGGCCGCTACGATTTCCATCAGGAACCGGCGCATATTCTGATGAAAGTCGAAACTCACAACCACCCGACGGCGATTTCTCCGTGGCCGGGCGCGGCGACGGGTTCCGGCGGCGAAATTCGTGATGAAGGCGCCACCGGACGCGGTGCGAAGCCGAAGGCTGGTCTGGTTGGTTTCTCCGTTTCCAACCTGCGAATTCCTGGCTTCGAACAGCCGTGGGAAGAAGATTTCGGTAAGCTGAGCGCATTGTCACCGCGCTGGACATCATGACCGAAGGCCCGCTGGGCGGCGCGGCGTTTAACAACGAATTTGGTCGTCCGGCACTGAATGGCTACTTCCGTACTTATGAAGAAAAAGTGAACAGCCACAACGGCGAAGAGCTGCGCGGTTATCACAAACCGATCATGCTGGCGGGCGGGATCGGCAACATTCGCGCCGATCACGTACAAAAAGGCGAGATCAACGTCGGTGCGAAGCTGGTCGTTCTCGGCGGCCCGGCAATGAACATCGGTCTTGGCGGCGGCGCGGCGTCTTCCATGGCGTCAGGTCAGTCTGATGCGACCTCGACTTTGCTTCCGTACAGCGCGACAACCCGGAGATGGAGCGTCGCTGCCAGGAAGTGATCGACCGTTGCTGGCAGCTTGGTGATGCCAACCCAATCCTGTTTATCCACGACGTCGGCGCTGGCGGTCTTTCTAACGCGATGCCGGAACTGGTGAGCGACGGCGGGCGCGGCGGTAAATTTGAACTGCGCGATATTCTAAGCGACGAACCGGGCATGAGCCCGCTGGAAATCTGGTGTAACGAATCCCAGGAACGCTACGTGCTGGCGGTTGCTGCCGATCAATTACCGCTGTTTGACGAACTGTGTAAGCGTGAGCGCGCACCCTACGCGGTGATTGGTGAAGCGACCGAAGAACTGCATCTTTCTCTGCACGATCGTCATTTTGATAATCAGCCGATCGATCTGCCGCTGGACGTCCTGCTTGGTAAAACGCCGAAGATGACCCGCGATGTACAAACGCTGAAAGCGAAGGGCGATGCGCTGGTCCGTGAAGGGATCACCATTGCAGACGCGGTGAAACGCGTACTGCATCTGCCGACCGTGGCGGAGAAAACTTTCCTGGTGACCATCGGTGACCGCAGCGTAACCGGCATGGTGGCGCGCGATCAGATGGTGGGGCCGTGGCAGGTGCCGGTCGCTAACTGCGCGGTCACTACCGCCAGCCTCGACAGCTACTACGGTGAAGCGATGGCGATTGGCGAGCGTGCGCCGGTTGCGCTGCTGGATTTCGCCGCCTCTGCCCGTCTGGCGGTCGGTGAAGCGTTAACCAATATTGCCGCAACACAGATTGGCGATATCAAACGCATTAAACTTTCCGCCAACTGGATGGCGGCGGCAGGCCACCCTGGTGAAGATGCGGGCCTGTATGAAGCGTTAAAGCCGTGGGCGAAGAGCTTTGTCCGGCGCTGGGCCTGACGATCCCGGTGGGTAAAGACTCTATGTCGATGAAAACCCGCTGGCAGGAAGGTAACGAAGAGCGCGAAATGACGTCGCCGCTGTCGCTGGTGATTTCCGCATTTGCCCGCGTGGAAGATGTACGTCACACCATCACGCCGCAGCTTTCTACCGAAGATAACGCACTGCTGCTGATTGATTTGGGCAAAGGCAATAACGCGCTGGGCGCAACGGCGCTGGCGCAGGTTTATCGTCAGCTTGGCGACAAACCGGCAGATGTACGCGATGTCGCGCAACTGAAAGGCTTCTATGACGCGATTCAGGCGCTGGTTGCACAGCGTAAGCTGCTGGCGTATCACGACCGCTCTGATGGCGGCCTGCTGGTAACGCTGGCGGAAATGGCCTTTGCTGGTCATTGTGGCATTGACGCGGATATCGCCACTCTGGGTGACGATCGCCTGGCGGCGTTGTTTAACGAAGAACTGGGTGCGGTGATTCAGGTTCGTGCCGCTGACCGTGAAGCGGTCGAGTCCGTACTGGCACAGCATGGGCTTGCGGATTGCGTCCATTATGTTGGGCAGGCGGTTTCCGGTGACCGTTTTGTGATTACCGCCAACGGGCAGACTGTATTCAGCGAAAGCCGCACTACGTTGCGTGTCTGGTGGGCAGAAACTACCTGGCAGATGCAGCGCCTGCGTGACAACCCGGAGTGTGCCGATCAGGAGCATCAGGCGAAATCAAACGACGCGATCCGGGCCTGAATGTAAAACTGTCGTTCGATATCAACGAAGATGTGGCAGCACCGTATATTGCCACTGGCGCACGTCCGAAAGTTGCCGTGCTGCGTGAGCAGGGTGTGAACTCACATGTTGAAATGGCGGCAGCCTTCCACCGTGCAGGCTTCGATGCAATCGATGTGCATATGAGCGACCTGCTGGCTGGACGCACGGGCCTGGAGGATTTTCACGCCCTGGTCGCGTGCGGAGGTTTCTCCTACGGTGACGTGCTGGGTGCCGGTGAAGGTTGGGCGAAGTCTATCCTGTTCAATGACCGTGTACGCGATGAGTTTGCAACCTTCTTCCATCGTCGCAAACGCTGGCGCTGGGGGTATGTAACGGTTGCCAGATGATGTCTAATCTGCGTGAACTGATCCCAGGTAGTGAGTTGTGGCCACGTTTTGTGCGCAATACCTCCGATCGCTTTGAAGCGCGTTTCAGCCTGGTTGAAGTGACCCAAAGCCCGTCGCTGCTGTTGCAGGGATGGTGGGCTCGCAAATGCCGATTGCTGTCTCTCATGGTGAAGGGCGCGTGGAAGTGCGTGATGCGGCGCATCTGGCGGCACTGGAAAGCAAAGGGCTGGTGGCACTGCGCTATGTCGATAACTTCGGCAAAGTCACTGAACCTACCCGGCTAACCCGAACGGTTCACCGAACGGTATTACGGCAGTCACGACTGAAAGTGGTCGAGTCACCATTATGATGCCGCACCCGGAACGTGTTTTCCGTACTGTCAGCAACTCCTGGCATCCGGAACTGGGGCGAGGATGGCCCATGGATGGCGTATTTTCCGCAATGCGCGTAAGCAGTTGGGGTAAGTCGTCAGCCCATTGGTTTTGCAGCCCGGATGCGGCATTAAGCACCAACCACTATCATAAGCTCCCAACTCCGGGAGCTTTTTTGTGTCTGTAAATCACGACAATGGGTGGTTTGCCGTGTCGCTTTCTGGCGACACTTAACTCATTGATTTTAATATTATCTAATAAGTTTATCTTAAGTTGTCTCTTTTTAGCGACACAGTGGCTGATTTACATTCAAACAGCGGAGAAGACATAAACCCCTCAAAGCAACGTATAATCAGTACGTTACCAAACTATTTTCTTTATTGGCACAGTTACTGCATAATAGTAACCAGTGGCTCATTCACCGACTTATGTCAGCCCCTTCGGGACGTGCTACATAAAATACGAATGACGCACAACAAGGTGCCTGCTGTCCAACTTCTGATATCAGCGTAGCTATATCAACCATCGGGCGAAACGTCGAGTTAGGCACCGCCTTATTCCATAACAAAGCCGGGTAATTCCCGGCTTTGTTGTATCTGAACTTCCCCTCGGTTAGCATCAGGCTATTCGCGTCTGACGAGAGTAACACCTTGAAACGCTGGCCCGTTTTTCCCCGCTCATTACGACAACTGGTAATGCTGGCATTTTTGCTGATTCTGCTGCCCCTGTTGGTGCTGGCATGGCAAGCCTGGCAAAGCCTGAATGCGCTTAGCGATCAGCGGCGCTGGTTAACCGCACTACGCTTATTGATGCCCGGCGCAGTGAAGCGATGACCAAGCGGCGCTGGAGATGGAGCGTAGTTACCGTCAGTATTGCGTGCTGGACGACCCAACCCTGGCGAAGGTTTATCAAAGCCAGCGCAAGCGTTACAGCGAAATGCTCGATGCCCACGCAGGCGTGCTGCCGGACGATAAACTCTACCAGGCATTACGTCAGGATTTGCACAATCTGGCTCAACTTCAGTGTAACAACAGCGGTCCCGATGCTGCCGCCGCCGCACGTCTTGAAGCCTTTGCCAGTGCCAATACCGAAATGGTACAGGCCACGCGCACAGTGGTGTTCTCTCGTGGGCAGCAGCTTCAGCGTGAAATCGCCGAACGTGGGCAATATTTTGGTTGGCAATCGCTGGTGCTATTTCTGGTGAGTCTGGTAATGGTACTGCTTTTCACGCGGATGATTATCGGGCCGGTGAAAATATCGAGCGCATGATCAACGTCTGGGGGAAGGGCGTTCTCTGGGCAATAGCGTCTCGTTCAGTGGACCGAGCGAGTTACGCTCGGTTGGGCAACGTATTCTTTGGTTAAGTGAGCGCCTGTCATGCTGGAATCCCAACGCCATCAATTTTTAAGACATTTATCTCATGAATTAAAACGCCACTGGCGAGTATGCGCGAGGCACTGAATTACTGGCTGACCAGGTTGTCGGGCCGCTTACGCCAGAGCAAAAAGAGGTGGTGAGCATTCTTGATAGCAGCAGCCGCAATTTGCAAAAACTGATCGAACAACTGCTTGATTACAACCGTAAACAGGCGGACAGTGCGGTGGAACTGGAGAATGTTGAGTTAGCACCGCTGGTGGAGACAGTGGTTTCTGCTCATAGCCTGCCCGCACGGGCTAAAATGATGCATACCGACGTCGATCTCAAAGCAACAGCTTGCCTGGCGGAGCCAATGCTGCTGATGAGCGTACTGGATAATCTTTACTCCAATGCGGTGCACTACGGGGCTGAATCCGGTAACATTTGCCTTCGCAGCAGTTTACATGGTGCGCGGGTTATATTGATGTCATCAATACAGGCACGCCCATTCCGCAAGAGGAACGCGCCATGATCTTCGAACCCTTTTTTCAGGGAAGCCACCAGCGAAAAGGGGCGGTGAAGGGCAGCGGTCTGGGATTAAGCATTGCCAGGGATTGTATTCGCCGTATGCAAGGGGAACTGTATCTGGTCGACGAGAGCGGGCAAGACGTTTGTTTCCGCATTGAATTACCGTCGTCGAAAAACACGAAATAATGCTAACAGCCTATCCTATCAGGCTATTTTATTTGTCAGTTCGGCCCCGGGCAGTGCTCGAAATCTTCACGTACGATATGTACGCTCCGGTTTCTCCGCGCTGTCCATGTCCAGACTGTCTGCAACAATTACGCCCACTGGGATAGGCTTTAAGTCTGGTGAATATGCGACACATTTTTCAACGATTATTGCCCCGACGGCTGTGGCTGGCAGGGCTGCCATGTCTGGCATTGCTGGGTTGCGTGCAGAATCACAATAAGCCAGCCATTGATACGCCAGCAGAAGAAAAAATTCCGGTTTATCAACTGGCTGACTATCTTTCTACTGAATGTAGCGACATCTGGGCGCTGCAAGGTAAATCAACCGAAACCAATCCGCTTTACTGGCTGCGGGCGATGGATTGTGCTGATCGTTTAATGCCTGCGCAGTCGCGTCAGCAAGCTCGCCAATATGACGACGGCAGCTGGCAAAATACCTTTAAACAAGGGATTTTGCTCGCCGACGCCAAAATTACGCCGTATGAGCGCCGCCAGCTGGTCGCGCGTATTGAAGCGTTAAGTACCGAGATCCCGGCACAGGTTCGCCCACTGTATCAACTCTGGCGCGACGGTCAGGCGCTGCAACTGCAACTGGCGGAAGAGCGCCAACGTTACAGTAAACTCCAGCAGTCCAGCGACAGCGAGCTGGATACATTGCGCCAGCAACATCACGTTCTACAGCAGCAACTGGAACTCACCACCCGCAAGCTGGAAAACCTGACCGATATTGAACGCCAGCTCTCGACCCGCAAACCGGCTGGAAATTTCTCGCCGGATACGCCGCACGAGAGTGAAAAGCCCGCGCCATCCACCCATGAGGTCACTCCTGATGAGCCATAAACCTGCGCATTTATTATTGGTCGATGACGATCCGGGATTGCTGAAACTGCTTGGCCTGCGCCTGACCAGCGAAGGCTACAGTGTGGTCACGGCGGAAAGTGGCGCTGAAGGATTACGGGTACTGAATCGCGAAAAAGTAGATTTAGTTATCAGCGACCTGCGGATGGATGAAATGGACGGTATGCAGCTGTTTGCTGAAATCCAGAAAGTGCAGCCGGGAATGCCGGTAATTATTCTTACCGCGCATGGTTCTATTCCCGATGCCGTTGCTGCAACACAGCAGGGCGTTTTTAGTTTCCTCACTAAGCCTGTCGATAAAGATGCGCTATATCAGGCAATTGACGATGCGCTGGAGCAATCCGCGCCAGCCACCGATGAACGCTGGCGCGAGGCAATTGTCACCCGCAGCCCGCTGATGCTGCGTTTGCTGGAACAGGCGCGGCTGGTGGCGCAATCAGACGTCAGCGTTTTGATTAATGGCCAGAGCGGCACCGGGAAAGAGATTTTCGCCCAGGCTATCCACAACGCCAGCCCGCGCAATAGCAAACCATTTATTGCTATTAACTGTGGCGCATTGCCCGAGCAATTGCTGGAGCCGGAGCTGTTTGGTCATGCGCGTGGCGCGTTTACTGGCGCTGTCAGCAATCGCGAAGGTTTATTCCAGGCGGCGGAAGGCGGTACGCTATTTCTCGATGAAATTGGCGATATGCCTGCGCCGTTACAGGTCAAACTGCTGCGCGTGTTGCAGGAGCGTAAAGTGCGCCCGCTGGGCAGTAACCGCGATATTGATATCAATGTGCGGATTATTTCTGCCACTCACCGTGATCTGCCAAAAGCGATGGCGCGCGGGGAATTCCGCGAAGATCTCTATTACCGCCTCAACGTTGTCAGCCTGAAAATTCCGGCACTGGCGGAGCGCACAGAAGACATTCCGCTACTGGCAAATCACCTGTTGCGCCAGGCGGCAGAGCGACATAAACCGTTTGTCCGCGCGTTCTCTACCGATGCGATGAAACGCCTGATGACCGCGAGCTGGCCGGGTAATGTGCGCCAGTTGGTCAACGTGATTGAACAGTGCGTGGCGCTGACCTCATCTCCGGTGATTAGTGATGCGCTGGTGGAGCAGGCGCTGGAGGGTGAAAATACGGCGCTGCCAACCTTTGTTGAGGCACGTAATCAGTTTGAACTCAACTATTTGCGTAAGCTGCTGCAAATCACCAAAGGCAACGTCACCCACGCGGCGAGAATGGCGGGGCGCAACCGGACAGAATTTTATAAACTGCTTTCCCGACACGAGCTGGATGCAAACGATTTCAAGGAATGAATTGGCGTTATGTGTTACGTTTAGCAGATCAAAAGACAGGCGACCTTTTCAAGGAATAGCATGAAAAAGATTGATGCGATTATAAAACCCTTCAAGCTGGACGATGTCCGCGAAGCACTGGCCGAAGTCGGTATTACCGGCATGACGGTGACCGAAGTGAAAGGCTTTGGTCGCCAGAAAGGCCATACCGAGCTGTACCGCGGCGCGGAGTATATGGTGGATTTTCTGCCGAAAGTGAAAATTGAGATTGTCGTACCGGACGACATTGTCGATACCTGTGTCGATACCATTATTCGCACGGCGCAAACCGGCAAAATCGGTGACGGTAAAATCTTCGTCTTTGACGTGGCACGGGTCATTCGCATCCGTACCGGTGAAGAGGACGACGCGGCAATTTAAACCGCGTCAAGGGTTGCCGGATGTTTCCATCCGGCAACATCAAATTACAGCACCTTATGCGGGCCAAAGCATTCGTAATGAATGTTTTCCTGCTTCACGCCCAGATCCACTAACTGTTTCGCGGTAAACTGCATGAAGCCAACCGGGCCGCAGAGATAGAACTGCATTGTCGGATCGCTGAACGTACCTTCCAGTTTGCTCAAATCCATCAGACCTTCGCTATCAAACTGACCTTTAGCGCGATCGGCTTCGCTCGGCTGACGATACCAGGTGTGCGCGGTAAAGCGCGGCAGTGACTGCCCCAGTTCCTTAACTTCATCGGCAAAGGCGTGAACATCGCCATTTTCTGCCGCATGGAACCAGTTCACTTGTGCTGTGTGGCCTGCTTTTGCCAGCGTGTCGAGCATTGCCAGCATTGGCGTTTGACCAACACCGGCAGAGATTAACGTCACTGGTGTGTCATCTGCGACAGCCATAAAGAAATCACCTGCCGGAGCGACCAGTTTCACGACATCGCCAACATTGGCGTGATTGTGCAACCAGTTGGATACCTGCCCACCCTCTTCGCGTTTCACCGCAATATGATAGCCTTTGCCATCCGGTTTGCGAGTCAAAGAGTACTGACGAATTTCCTGATGCGGGAAACCTTCCGGCTTCAGCCAGACGCCGAGATATTGCCCCGGACGGTATTCTGCCACTGCGCCACCGTCGACCGGCTCCAGTTCGAAGCTGGTGATAAGCGCGCTGCGCGGTGTTTTAGCCACAATGCGGAAATCGCGAGTACCTTCCCAACCACCGGCTTTGCTGGCGTTTTCGTTATAGATTTCCGCCTCGCGATTGATAAATACATTAGCCAGTACACCATAGGCTTTACCCCACGCGTCCAGCACTTCCTGCCCCGGGCTGAACATTTCGTCCAGCGTTGCCAACAGGTGTTCACCGACGATGTTGTACTGTTCCGGTTTGATCTGGAAGCTGGTGTGCTTCTGCGCGATTTTTTCTACCGCTGGCAGCAGCGCAGGCAGGTTTTCAATATTACTGGCGTAGGCGGCAATAGCGTTAAACAGCTTCACGTTGATCGCCATTACGCTGGTTACTCATGTTAAAAATTTCTTTGTAGTTCTGGGATTTATTGGATGTAAACATACGTCGTAAGAAATGGCGGTT
>ENA-OQIG01000877-OQIG01000877.1-human-gut-metagenome-genome-assembly--contig:-NODE-877-length-15160-cov-2.456595_pt1 | contig 15160 bp, 16 predicted proteins | sample MGYA00242576_ERZ504741 | MGnify/ENA primary metagenome ERZ504741 (study PRJEB26092, sample SAMD00036436) | human gut metagenome | host: Homo sapiens | study: EMG produced TPA metagenomics assembly of... | reverse complement strand
TATAAATAAATATATGAATTTGTAAAAAACAACGATTTTGATAAAAAGAATGTAATTTACAGAGATATATACGTATAAAAAATAAAACGTGATTTTAATTTGCAGTGATATGGATTCTATGATATAGTGTGGTAAAGTGATGCTGTGAAAAAAAACAAAACCCCGTCGGCAAACAAGGCGGGCAGCGCAGGAAAGGGGATTATAACAATGTATATTACATGCCTGGACGTAGAAGGAGTACTGGTACCGGAGATCTGGATCGCGTTTGCAGAGGCAAGCGGAATCCCGGAACTCAAAAAAACGACACGCGACGAACCGGATTACGATAAACTGATGAGATGGAGACTTGGAATCTTAAAAGAGCACGGCCTGGGACTGAAAGAGATTCAGGCTACGATTGAGAAGATTGATCCACTGCCGGGCGCAAGAGAGTTCCTCGACGAGCTGCGCACCTTCTCCCAGGTGATCCTGATCAGCGACACCTTCACGGAGTTTGCCGCACCGCTGATGAAAAAACTCGGCTATCCGACCCTGTTCTGCAACTCCCTGGAAGTCGCAGACGACGGAGAGATCACCGGCTTTAAGATGAGAGTCGAGCAGTCGAAGCTCACCACGGTCAAAGCACTGCAGTCTATCGGATTCGAAACGATCGCAAGCGGCGATTCCTATAATGACCTCGGCATGATTCAGGCAAGCAAGGCAGGATTCCTGTTCCGCTCGACCGATAAGATCAAAGCCGACTATCCGCAGATCCCGGCGTATGAGACGTATGAGGAGCTGCTTGGAGCGATCAAAAAGGCAATGGAGAAATAAGTATAAATACGTTTATAAAAAATGCAGAGAACCGAAAAAACAGGTTCTCTGCATTTTTAATTATTTTTTTAATTCCGCAGACCGCTGCTCACCAAGTTTGATGCATTCCTGAATCCACTGCAGTGCAGCTTCTTCCCGGTACACCGCGCCGCGCAGGACGAGATAATCCGAAAACGCGCGGTCATCTGTGGAGGGATTTCATCAAACTTTTTCTGGTTTTCCAGCAGATGTTCCAGATGCTTCTGATGCTGGGAAAGCTGGTCGGCAAGAAAACGCTGCTGAAAATCCGGCGAAGCGCCGTCGAGGAAGAAGAGCCGCAGGCGGGATTCATCCTTGGATGCCGTCTGGATCGGGCAGAGCGTTTCTTCCCATTCCGAAAAATCGCGCCGTCCTTCATCGGTGATCGTATAGACCTTCTTCTCCAGCACATTTCCCGTGATTTCCACCCGATACTGGATCAGCCCCTCGCGTTCAGTGATTTCAGTTCCGGATAAATCTGGCTGTGCTTTGCATTCCAGAATTCAAATAAGGTTGTCTCAAATTCTTTCGACAGTTCATAGCCTGTCATTTCATTTCGGTTCAAAAGTCCGAGAATCGCATATTTCAAAGTTCCCATTCGCATGAAACTCCTTTTATCCAAATAATTTTTCAAAACCGTTTTGCTTTTGTGTTTTTGAGTATAGCACAGCTTCACCGGAAAATCCACAGAAAAAATAAGTAAAATAAAACATGTAAAAGTTGACATGTTTTGCGGTTGGTGATAAGATAACAAAGAATTACAATTATGAGGAAAGGATTTGAACTGCACCTATGACAAACAACAAAAAAGACCTTCTGAAACGTTACCTGATTTTTCTTGCGGGACTGTTTGTAAACTCCCTCGGGGTTGCACTCATCACCAAAGCAAATCTCGGAACGTCTCCGATCTCTTCGATCCCTTACGTATTAAGTCTTAACTTTGCATTATCTCTCGGAAACTTTACGATCATCTTCAGCATCCTGCTGATCGTTCTCCAGATTGTGATTCTCGGAAAGAATTTCAAACCGGAATCCCTTCTTCAGATCCCGGTATCCATTGCCTTTGGATTTTTCATTGATTTCAGTATGATTCTGTTAAACGCACTGAATCCGCAGATGTATGCGGCAAAAGTTGCTTATCTTCTGATCGGATGTCTGATCCTCGGCGTCGGTGTTTACATGGAAGTGCTCGCTGATGTTGTCATGCTGCCGGGCGAATCCTTTGTCCGCGCGGTTGTTGCCAGATGGGAAACGGAGTTCGGTGTGACGAAAATCGCATTCGATGTTTCGATGGCCGTCATTGCCGCTGCCGCTTCGTTCTTCCTGGCGCGTGAGCTGAACGGTGTCCGCGAGGGAACCATCGTAGCAGCCTTCTGGTCGGATTCATTGCCAGAACGATTGGCAAAAAACTGCATTTCCTTCCGGGGATGCTGTTTGAATAAAAAAAAATGGGGTATTTTACAGATTTAAAAAAGAGGAGGAAGCAAAAATGAAATACGATTACCCACACCTTTGCAGCCCGATTACCATTGCAGGAAAGACCTTCCCGAACCGCATGTTTTCCGCACCGATGGGCGGAACTGATATCACGAACGACGGATGTATCGGACCGAAGTCCGCAGCATTCTATGAGCTTCGCGCAAAGGGCGGAGCAGCAGCTGTCACCGTCAGCGAGTGCATGGTACACCCGGTAACCGATGGTTCCCATGCGTATCATCTGGATACCGCAGTCTTAAATTCCCTGGCATCTGCAACGTACGCTGCCGATGCAATTTCCCGCCACGGCGCTGTGCCGAGCCTGGAGCTGTCCCATTCCGGTATGTATGCCGGAACTTACATGACCGATAAAACGAGACAGCACGAAATGTGCCAGTGGGGCCCGTCCGACACGACACGCCCGGACGGCGTACCGGTCCGCGCACTGTCGAAAGAGCAGATTGATGAGATCGTACAGGCATACGGAACGGTAGCAGGCCTTGCCAAACGCGCCGGTTTCGAGATGATCATGATCCACGGCGGCCACGGCTGGCTGATCAACCAGTTCCTCTCCCCGTATTTCAACCACAGAACCGATGAGTACGGCGGAAGCCTGGAAAACCGCTGCCGCTTTGCCTGTCAGGTACTCGATGCCGTCCGCGCCGCTGTCGGCCCGATGTTCCCGATCGAGTTCCGTTTCAGCGGTTCCGAGCTGTTCGAGGGCGGCTATGATCTGGAAGAAGGTGTCCGCATCGCACAGACATTGGAGTCCCGCATCGATCTGCTTCACGTTTCCGCCGGAACGTATCAGAGAGGCTTCGGCGATACGCATCCGTCGATGTTCAAAGACCACGGATGCAACGTTTACCTCGCAGCCGAGATCAAAAAACACGTTTCCATTCCGGTCGCAACGATCGGCGGTCTGAATGATCCGGCGCAGATGGAAGAGATCATCGCATCCGGAAAAGCCGATGTTGTTTACATGGCAAGAGCCTTCTCGCAGATCCATTCCTGCCGCGCAAAGTCATGGAAAACCGTTCCGAAGATATCGTGCACTGCCTGCGGTGCTTCACCTGTATGGCAGAGCGTGCGGCAACCGGCACGAGACGATGCACCGTCAATCCGCTGATCGGAAGAGAGATGGAGGGCGATGAAGTACAGCCGGCTCTGGTGAAGAAAAAAGTCCTCATCGCAGGAGGAGGCCCTGGAGGACTGTATGCGGCATGGACTGCAGCAAGAAGAGGCCACAGCGTGGTGCTCTGCGAGAAAGAAGTAGCGCTCGGCGGTATCTTAAAGAGCGAAATTGCCCTGCCGTTTAAACGGGAAATGTTCGCGCTGACCGAGACCTACGAGCGTTTCGCAAGAAATGCAGGTGTGGAAATCCGCTTCAACACCGAGGTAACACCGGAGTACGTCGAGAAAGAAGCACCGGATGCCCTCATCATCGCCGCAGGCTCCCGTCCGCTTGTTCCGCCGATCAAAGGCATGGATGGAGAGCAGGTTGTCGTTGTCAATGAGCTGTACCGCAATCTCGACAAGATTTCCGACAAAGTCGTTGTCATGGGCGGCGGCCTCGCCGGATGCGAGTGTGCGATCTCTCTTGGCATGGAAGGAAAAGAAGTTCAGCTCGTCGAAATGCGCGACGCCCTCGCCCCGGATGCAAACGTCCGCCACCGCCCGCTGCTCTTAAAAGAAATCGAAAAACAGGTCAAAGCCGTCCACACCGGTTACCGCGCCGAGGAGATCACCCCGGAAGGCGTATGGTGCACCGATGCGAATGGGGAGCGCCACCTCGTAGAAGGAACCACCGTCATCTGCGCCCTCGGCCAGAGAGCAAGAACCGACGTTGTAGAGCAGCTCCGTAATACCGCGCCGTTTGTACGCGTGATCGGAGACGCAAGACGTGTATCTACCATCACCAATGCCGTATATCAGGGGTATCATGCGGCGCTGGATATTTAATCAAGAATAGAAATTTTGGAAATGCTGTACCATGGAAAAAGAATCCGTGGTGCAGCATTTTTTAAAAGATAAAGTCTACCAATCCGCGTTTTTTCCGTGTATAATGAATGTATCAGTCAGAAAAAATGTGAACAGGAGGACGCCATGGGAAGATTTTTAAATCCGGGAAATGAAGCATTTTCGGAAGTCATTCATTCGGAAATTTATGTAGATAAAACACCGCTTCTGGAATACACCAATAAAGTAATCAGTACGACATCAAAATTTATCTGCAGCAGCCGTCCCAGACGTTTTGGAAAGTCGATTACAGCGGAGATGCTGTCAGCATACTACAGCAAGGGCTGTGATTCCAGAGCACTGTTTGCAGATTATGCGATTTGCAAGGCTTCGTCTTTTGAAAAACATCTGAATCAGTACGATGTCATTCATTTTGATGTACAATGGTGCATGATGGACGCCGGGAATGCGGATCAGGTTGTGGAATATATCAATCATGGAATACTGCAGGAACTGAAGGAAAAATACGGAGAGTTGATTCCGGATACGGTAAAAACTGCTTATGGTGCGATGTCTTATATCAAGGCTGCCAGCGGAAACAAATTTGTTGTCATCATCGATGAATGGGATGTACTGATCCGTGATGAGGCACAGAATCATAAAGTACAGGAAAAGTATATTGATTTTCTGCGTGGCATGTTTAAAGGGTCAGAACCGTCAAAATATATTGCATTGGCGTATCTGACAGGAATTCTGCCGATCAAGAAATTAAAGACACAGTCCGCTCTCAACAATTTTGAAGAATTTACCATGCTGGATGCAGGAAGAATGGCACCGTATGTTGGCTTTACAGAAGAGGAAGTGCATGATTTATGCGACAGGTACGGACAGATCTATGAGCAGGTGAAATTATGGTATGATGGATATTCTCTGGAAGGGTATCAGGTATATAATCCAAAAGCCGTTGTCAGCCTGATGCTGAATGGAAAATATAAAGCTACTGGTCCAATACCGGCAGCTATGAAGCAATCGTGCCACTGATTAACATGAATTTCGACGGACTGCGGGCGGCAATTATAGAAATGATGTCGGGGGCCGCCGTGGATGTGGATGTGACATCTTTCCAGAATGATACCGTAAGCTTCGCCAACCGGGATGATGTACTGACGTATCTGATCCACTTGGGATATCTGGCTTACGATCAGGACAGGGAGCAGGTTTTTATTCCAAATGAGGAAATCAGACATGAATTAAACAATGCGGTGAAACGCAATAAATGGAATGAAATGATTACTTTTCAGAAGGAATCCGCAGATTTGCTGGATGCAACCCTGGATATGGATGAAAAAGCGGTAGCAGATGGGATAGAGCGAATTCATCAGGAGTACAGTTCGGTGATCCAATATAATGATGAAAATTCCCTGAGCAGCGTGCTTACGATAGCATATTTAAGCTCTATGCAGTATTATTTCCAACCCGTAAGAGAGCTACCGACCGGACGCGGTTTTGCAGATTTTGTTTATCTTCCGAAACCGGAATACAGAACAAGTTATCCGGCGCTGCTGGTAGAACTTAAGTGGAACAAAAGCACAGATACTGCCATAGAGCAGATCTGGGATAAAAAATATCCGGATTCTATTCTGGAATATACAGGAAATATTCTTCTGGTGGGAATTAACTACAATAAAAAGACGAAAGAACATGAGTGCAGGATTGAAAAGATAAAAAGATAGAAAACCGAATGCTGAGAGGAAAAACGTCATATCATGGACAACGGAATTCATGATATGACGTTTTTGTAAATATTTCAGTCGATACGAAATAGGAATGAACGATTAGATTTTAGAAATTTTTTTAAAAAGTCCTTGACCGGTAGCAACTCCCGGGTGATAAGCTAAAGCTACAAAGACAGGGAAATAACAAAATATCACACATCAAAATAAAACAGGGAGGTTATGATGATGAACTTTACATTAAGCAATCAGGTGCAGATTCCGGCAGTGGGAATCGGAACCTTTATGATGACACCAGATCAGGCAGAGCAGGCGGTTGTGGACGCATTAGCCTGCGGATACCGCATGATCGACACTGCACAGGCTTACATGAATGAGCGCGCGGTCGGACGCGGAATCAAAAGATCCGGTGTGGCAAGAGAGGACATTTTCATCTCCACCAAAATCTGGGCAAGCCAGTATCTGACAGAAGGAACCGTAGAAAAGAGTCTGGAACTGCTTGGAACCGACTACATCGATCTGATGTTTATCCATCAGCTGCAGGTGATTTCATGGCAGGATACCGTAAACTGGAAACGGTAGCGATCCGTCCGATGGTAAACCAGATTGAAATGCATCCGTACTTCGCACAGGAGTCTGCATTAAAAGTCATGGAAGAGTACCAGATCGTGCCGGAGGCATGGGCACCGCTCGGCGGAGGACGCCACAATCCGTTTGACAACGAGATGGTAAAAGAAATCGCTGCCGCACACGGAAAGACCGTAGGACAGGTTGTTCTGCGCTGGAATGTGCAGCGCGGCGTTGTGGTCATTCCGAAATCGGTTCACAAAGCGAGAATCGAAGAGAATTTCCAGATATGGGATTTTACACTGACTGAAGAGGAGATGCAGAAAATCAGTTCACTGGATCTTGGCTATCAGGGAACTGCGGTCAAGCATTTTGATCCGGAATTTGTTAAAATGTGCAATATCAGAAAGATCCACGAATAAAACAGGGCGGTTTGGTTTCCAACTGCTGTAAGATCATTTTTGCACAGGCAGACGTTGCGTTCCTGGATCCAGAATATTCGATGTCTGTACCATTCCAGTAGGTCATTTCCGGTGCGTTTGATACCTTAAGCCGTGCAATGGAAACATATTTCGGCAAACCGGAGGAAAACAATCTGTCCGATGATATCAATGAGGCACTTGCGCAGAACTGCTGAAAGGAAAAACATATAACTCTTAAAATTTCTTGCAGGATTTCACCCTGTGTGGTACATTATAGTTATGAATTGCGGTGGCCGTCTTCGGACAACACCTTGAAAGAGCCTGATGCGTCGGGCTCTTTTTATTATAGGTTTTAGCTTGCTTATTTAATTGAAGTGGCTAACATGGGGCTGCCCTTGGTGTGCAAGAAGTAGAAAGCAATAAAATAAAAACAATAATGACAATATCTAAGCCAGAGGCCTAGGTGTTATTTTTAGCAAGTATTATTGCAGAATATCAGGTGCTTATTATAACAAATAGAAAGAGGAAATGAGACAGGGGAAAAGAATGAAGAAAAAAACAACAATATTATTACTGGCAGGGAGTCTGATGATAGCTGGAATAGCTGCTCTCCTGTACCAGAGCCAGAACAGCAGAAATCAGATCCGTCATTATACGGCCTTTTTTTCAACAACAGGGGAAGAGATCACTTCGGATAATGATATGAAAAAGAAGATCGCTGAACAGATCGGAGCCGATTGTGAAGAAACATGGCTGAAAGGACAGACAAAGGATAATGCACTGAATGCTTATATTGCAGCCGGCGAGTATCCGGATTTTATTTCCGGCGAAAGTAAATTATATGATGCAGGAGCACTGATTCCCATTGACGAATACTGGGACAATTATCCCAATATAAAAAATTATCTGACAGAGGAACAGTGGGACCTGTTTCGGCAGGCAGACGGACATATCTACTGGATTCCACAATTCGGAGTTTCACAGGGACAGGACACGGAAGTAATCCACAGCGGAGAAGCTTTCTGGATTCAGACAAGAGTTTTGAAATGGGCAGACTATCCGGAAATCACGACGGTGGATGAATATTTTGATCTTCTGGAACGGTATCAGGAAGCAAATCCCTGCCTGGAAAATGGAACACCGAATATTCCGTTTGCTATTTTATGCGATGACTGGAGATACTTTTGTCTGGAGAATGTTCCTCAATTTCTGGATGGATATCCGAATGATGGGAGCTGCATCGTAGATCCAGATACACTGCAGGTCATTGACTATAATACAACACCGACAGCCAAAAGATACTATCAGAAATTAAATGAAGAATACAAAAAAGGAATGATCAGCCCGGAAACATTTCTGGATACTTATGAAGAATATCTGGACAAACTATCCACAGGTGCTGTTCTTGGCATGGTAGATCAAAGATGGCAGTTTTATTATGCCATACAGACAGCGTATGATTCCGGAAATCTGCGCAGTTATGGATGTGATTATGTGCCACTTCCGATAACAATAGACAAAAAAGTAAAGAATCAGTGGCATACGGCAAGATCAGCAGAGCTGGATACCGCGTCAGGACTTTCTATTACCATTTCCTGTGAAGACCCGGAAGGGGCAATGCAGTTTGTAAATAACCTCCTTGATCCGGAGATTACGAAATTACGTTTCTGGGGAGAAGAAAATCTGGATTATTCGATAGACGAAAACGGAATATTTTATCTGAATGAGGAGCAGGGCGTAAGGGTAAATGATCAGAAACTGAAAAAGACGCATTTTTGTACATATTCCTATTTTCCAAGGAGTGAAGGAATGCTGTCAGATGGAATCAATGCATTTTCGCCGGAAAATCAACCGGCAGAATTCTGGAAAAGCCAGCCCTGGGATATACAGGAATGTTTTGAGGCGTATGGAGTAACAAACTATGTAGATATGCTTGGGAGAAATGATGCGCCGGGAGTGTGGTATCCCATGTATTCGTATACCAATTCACTGACATCAAATACACAGGCAGGACAGACACTGGAACGGATGGATGAAGTAAAACACCGGTGGCTTCCGCAGGTGATTCTGGCACAGAATTTTGAAGAAACATGGAATTCCTATATGGAAGCATACAACGCATGCGATCCACAGAGCTATTTTGAGGATTTACAGAAAGAGCTCAATCAACGAATGAACAAAAAGAATAGCAATTTTTGCATATTGAATGACAAGAACTAAATAGTCCGAAGGCCCCTATTTGTTTACAATGGTGATAACCAGTAAACAGATGGGGGCTTTTTATAAAATACGGGAGGGAATCCTATGAGAATTTGTCTGGAGCAAAGTGCCTTTCCGGGCGTAATCAGAGTTACGGAAAGGTAGCACACGATGTGGAACTTGTATCGGGAAAGAAACCGCAGATTCTGGTAGAAAAAGAGATACCGGAAACACTGGAAAGCAGCGGGGAGGACTGGACGATCATGCCGCGACGAAAGGAAAAAGCAGCTTCCTGAAAAAGCTGGAAGAAGCCGGGAGTGCGGAATTAAAAGAGCTGGAACAAAAGAGAGAATGCTATGCATGGATTTTTCCTGAAATAAAAAACAGGACAAAATCGAACCTTCTTGTAATTGCCGGGAGCGACAAAAGAGGAACGATTTATGGCCTTTTTCATTTATCGGAAATGCTGGGAGTCTCACCGTTTGTCGACTGGTGCGGACTGATGCCGCCAAAGCAGGAAAAGATAGAACTGAGGGAAGACATGGCCTGTATCAGCAAAGAGCCATCCGTCAGATACCGGGGATTTTTTATTAATGATGAATGGCCGGCATTTGGAAACTGGTGCAATCATAATTTTGGCGGCTTTAATGCAAAAGCTTATGATCATGTATTTGAACTTTTACTCAGATTAAAAGGAAATTATCTCTGGCCGGCTATGTGGAGCGCAAGATTTGCAGATGATGGACCGGGTCTCTTAAACGCAGAGCTTGCAGATGAATACGGAATTATTATGGGAATGTCACATCATGAGCCGTGCTTAAGGCAGGGGGAAGAATACAAATATCTTAGGGGAAAGAATTCTGTTTACGGAGATGCCTGGAATTTCAGAACAAACAGAGAGGGGATTACAAAATTCTGGGAAGATGGACTGAAAAGAAGCGGAAAGTTTGAAAATGTGATCACCGTCGGCATGCGTGGAGAAGCGGATACTGCGATCATGGGAAAGAATGCAACACTGGAAGATAATATTCAATTGCTGCGGGATGTACTGAAAACGCAGAAAAAACTGATTCAGGAACATGTCAATCCTGATCTGACCAGGGTTCCGCGTATGATAGCCTTATACAAAGAAGTAGAAGAATTTTTCTATGGAGATGAAAAAACAAAGGGACTGATGGGAGCAGAGGAGTTAGAGGATGTGATTCTGATGCTCTGTGATGATAACTATGGAAATCTCCGGACACTTCCAACAGAAGAGATGCGAAAACACGCAGGCGGCTATGGTATGTATTATCATCTGGACTACCACGGATGGCCGGTTTCCTATGAGTGGATCAACAGTTCTTATCTGCCGAAAATCTGGGAGCAGATGAGTATGGCATACGATTTTGGTGTGCGGGAACTCTGGATGGTAAATGTCGGAGACATCGCCACACAGGAATTTCCACTGAGCTTTTTTCTGGACATGGCGTATGACTTTGATCGCTGGGGAAGCAGGGCGCTTAACTGCACGCAGGAGTACACCAGAAAGTGGGTGAGACAGCAATTCGGTTCTGTGGAAGAAGAGACACAGGACACTATTGCAGACATTTTAGAGCAGTACACAAAAATCATCCACAGAAGAAGGCCGGAAGCACTGAACCCGGAGACGTATCATCCGGTGCAGGAAAAGGAAAGCAGCAGGATCTTCGAAGAAGCAGAGCAGCTTTTGAAAAAACTGCAGGACGTATATGAAACAATTGAAAAAACGAATCCGCAGAATCTGTCCGCATTTATCGCGCTTGTATATTATCCGGCATTTGGGACAATGAATCTTGTGAAGATGCAGATTCTTGCAGGCTGGAATCATTATTATGCTAATCTTGGTGCGGTCTGTGCCAATGATTATGTGGATGAAGTGGAAAGATGCATGGAACAGGATCGAAAAGCTGTGGAAATGTATCATCAGATGGATCAGGGAAGATGGTATGGAATGGGAATGTCACAGCATATTGGATTTACACACTGGAATGAAGATGAATGCAGGAATCCAGTCGTTATGCGGGTCATACCATTAAAGAAAAGATCCATCCTTGTGGCAGCAGACGGCACGGCGCAGCATGCGGAAGGAAGCCCGTGGCTGGATAACACGATGAAATTAAAGGATTTCTTAAATCCGGACTGTACCAGAGCATCCGTCACCCTATATAGCCGGAGTGATTTAAAGGCAGAGTACAAAGTTCTGAAAAAACCGGGCTGGCTGTCTGTGGAGCCGATGGAAGGATGGCTGGATGGCGTGAGCCAGAAGAAAGTGCGGCTGAATCTTACCTTGATAAAACAGAGATTACCGGAAACGAACCAGGATACTATTCAGGATTCGCTCGAGATTGCAACACCGGAAGGAAAATGTGAGATTACAGTGCCGGTTTATACAGGAAATCTACAGGATAAGAAAAATGTATTTGTGGATACAATGGGGTATCTCAGCATCGAAGCGGCACATTATGTAAATTCTGTTCCTGGAAATTACAAAGACAGACAGGTAAAATTTGAAAATCTGCAGGGATATGGAAAGACGAATTCAGCGATGAAGGCATTTCCATCCGATGCCTGCACAGTTCCGGGACAGGATGCGCCGTATCTGGAGTATCAATTTGTTTTGGAAGAAAGCGGAACATATGAAGCAGAATTCTATATGCAGCCATCCAATCCGGTTACCAGAGAGAATCAACTTCTTTATGCGGTCAGGATAAATGAAGAGATGACAGAAACCGTAAACGCAGTGGAGAAAGATTATCAGGTCGGTGATCAGGCAGAGAAATGGGCAGAAGGTGTTCTGAGTCAGATTCGAAGACAAACAGTTTCGATAAAATGCAGAGCAGGGTTCAATACACTTCGGGTCTATCATGTGACACCCGGCTTCGTTCTCGAAAAAATCGTGATTTATCCGATGGGGGAAAAGCCGGAAGAAAGTTATCTTGGACCGGCAGAAACGTATCACGGCAGACAGGAGGAAAAATAAAATATGGCAGGAGCATATGAAACAGGAGTATACCGCAATATTTTTAAAGAGTGTGGATATTCCGAAGAGGAAATTGAAAAAAGAGTGAAAGAAACATTTGAAACAATCTTTTATGGGAGTGAAGAAGAGCGTTTCTATCATGAAGCAGGTGCGGACATGGGATACATGGAGGACACCGGAAATCATGATGTCAGAACGGAGGGCATGTCATATGGAATGATGGTGTGCGTCCAGATGAACCGGAAAAAAGAATTTGACCGTTTATGGAAATGGGTACGGACGTATATGTATATCGAGGATGGTCCGGGAAAAAATTATTTTGCCTGGTCGTGTGCTGTCGATGGTACAAGAAACGCGGACGGACCGGCACCGGATGGAGAAGAATATTTTGCAATGGCGCTCTTTTTTGCTTCAAAGAGATGGGAGATGGAGAAGGCATTTTCGATTACAGCAGCGAGGCAAGAGCAATTTTACGGGAATGTGTCCATAAGGGAGAGCCAGGGCATCCAGGAGAGCCGATGTGGAATCCGGAAAATCATCTGATCAAATTTGTTACCTCTTTTGAGTTCAGTGATCCATCCTATCATCTGCCGCACTTTTATGAGCTGTTTGCGTTGTGGGCAGATCCCTGCGATCATGAATTCTGGAAAAAGGCAGCGGACGCAAGCCGAAAATATCTTCACACGGCATGTCACTTCCGAACCGGATTATCTGCGGAATATGCAGATTATGACGGAACACCGCATGCACAGCATCAGGAGATTTTCGGCCGTCATGACTGGTACTACAGCGATGCGTATCGTACGATTGCCAATATCGGAATGGATCATCTCTGGTTTGACGCGGATCCCTGGCAGACGGAAAATGCCAATAAGCTGCAGCAATTTTACTGTGAAGAACAGGCGGAACACTGATGGGGTATTTCTGACTGACGGCACCAGGCTGGAAGAAAAAGCACTTCATCCGACGGCAATTATTGCGGTAAATGCACAGGCCTCACTTGCCGCAGACGGACCGTATGCAGAGAAATGTGTAAGACGTTTCTGGAATACACCGCTTCGGACAGGCGAGAGACGGTATTATGATAATTTTCTGTATCTTTTTGCAATGCTTGCTTTGTCAGGAAATTACCGGATCTATCGGTAATAAAATCATATATTTTGCAGGAAGGTTTCCTATAGTTTCTCCCGGTGTACAGCACCTGGAGTTCTGTTACAATGGAGTTATCTTGAGTTAACATAGGAAAAGCAGGAGGAATAATAAGGATGGAAGGACCGAAGGCGCCAAGAGATCCGGAAAAAATGAGACCCTATTTTTATATTTTAAAGGACAAAGAAATTTTTGGATCAAAACAGGAAGATGGAACCGGAATCCAGTTCGTGTATGAGAGTGACGGAAGACTGATCAACAGTGCACAGATTGCCGGAAATATCACAGATCAGGAGGAACTGGCCTTACTGGAGAACGTAGAAGGATTTCGAAAACTGGTACACAGCATCGGAATCTCTGTGGAACTGGATGATCCCAGAGAGTCTGTTGAATTTGTGTTTCAGATGTATGGAAAAAAGGATCTCTATGGAGGGGGAACGAATCTGAAAACCAAACTGCCCGGAGATGGAATGGAGAGAAAATAGATCTGTCCGATTATACATGGACAGAAGATGATGATATTCCGGGGCAGATAAAATTTATCTTTCAGATACCGGAATTGCTGGGAAAAGCAAGTGTAAGACTTTATTTAAATGATGGATATGATGCACCGAAAGAAACCGCAGAAGAAAAAATAGATGTCCGTTCGGAAGAATACAGGGAAATGATACAAAGATCTCTGATGAATTTCGGAAATACCTGCCGGATACAGAGAGTAATTGAAAAAGCCAGAGACGGAAAAGAAGTTACGCTTGCATATATCGGCGGATCTATCACGCAGGGGGCGGGAGCAATTCCGATCCATACAAAATGTTACGCCTATCAGTCCTGCAAATTATTTCAGAAGCGCTTTGCAGCACAGGATAATGTCAGATTGATAAAAGCAGGAGTGGGAGGCACCCCTTCGGAACTGGGAATGATCCGTTTTGACAGAGATGTTCTGCGCAGAGAGGAACAGCCGGATCTTGTAGTGATCGAATTTGCTGTTAATGATGAAGGGGATGAAACAAAGGGGGACTGCTATGAAAGCCTTGTACGTAAAGTGCTGAATCTTCCCTGGAAGCCTGCTGTAGTGCTTCTGTTTTCTGTTTTTGCAAATGACTGGAATCTTCAGGAACGCCTGAAACCGGTGGGATACCGCTATGATCTTCCGATGGTCAGTATACGGGATGCCGTAAGCCCGCAGTTTCAGATGCCAAAAGGACGGGGACGGGTTCTGACAAAAAATCAGTTTTTTTATGATATGTTTCATCCAAACAATATGGGGCACACGATTATGGCGGACTGTCTGCAGTATTTGTTTGAACAATGCGATCTCAGGAATCAATGTGGGGTTGAAACACTGGAAAGACAGATGAAGGCGGAAGAACGACTGAAAGAATGCATGAGCGAGCCACCCGCAATCGGAAAGAGTTTTGAAACAGTTCGTCTGCTGGATCGAAAAGATGGATACAGAGGAGCCGAAATTGATGAAGGTGGATTTACAGCCGTGGACAGGGAACTGCAGAGTGTCGAAATGGATGCAGAACTTACACCTGTGCCGCAGTTCCCGTATAACTGGATGTATGATGGCACCAATTCCGATAAAAACTATTTCGAAATGACGATAACCTGCAGAAGTCTGCTTCTTGTTTTTAAAGATTCCGGTGAAATTTATACGGGAAAAGCAGAGATTTCCGTAGATGGAGGATACTGTATGACAGCGGATCCGCATATCAATAACTGGCTGCATTGCAAATGCGGTCATTCTTTTCCAGGAGGAAGAGAGTAAAGAAACATATCGTGAGAATTACAAATACCAGAAGAAAGACAAGGAATAAAAC
>ENA-OQIG01000876-OQIG01000876.1-human-gut-metagenome-genome-assembly--contig:-NODE-876-length-15196-cov-2.492933_pt1 | contig 15196 bp, 17 predicted proteins | sample MGYA00242576_ERZ504741 | MGnify/ENA primary metagenome ERZ504741 (study PRJEB26092, sample SAMD00036436) | human gut metagenome | host: Homo sapiens | study: EMG produced TPA metagenomics assembly of... | reverse complement strand
GTTTTTTGATTTGATTGTATTTGAACTTTCAATTTTACTACCTCAATACCAATTATAAACACAAAAAGCCGAAAAGCTATATATAAAAACAACAAATTTGACAAAAAAATATAAGCATTCATGCGGCTTATACGCTGTTTTTCATTCGGAAAGGTGTCAAACTCCCGGCTAACTAAATGACTTTGATGACTGAATTGTAACCAATTTTGTTATGATTGGTACTAGTGAGTCAGTCTTTTCTATGTTACAATATATACGTTATCAAGAAACACGGTCCTGAATCATGGAGGCACAAACTATGGAACCAATGTATTTGTCGATCCAACCGGAAAAGACTGGAGAACGCATAAAAAAGCTGCTTTTGGAACAGGGATATACGATTCGGGAGATCCAGGGAGCTTTCGGATTTGAGAATCCGCAGGCTATTTATAAATGGCTGTCCGGCAAATCGTTACCCAGCATAGACAATTTTGTTATTTTAAGTAGATTATTACATACTACGATTGAAGATATCCTCGTCATTGACGGGGATATTCCTCATTTATGGGGAATTTTAAACCGATGGTTGAATGACATCTGCCACCGAATGATTTACAATCGGATCAGAAGTAAATGACGGAAGATGAGGATAGAGAGGAAGGCGAAAATCATGCAGAAAATTACATCGGCTTATGCAAATAAGATGCTGAGAAGCTTGAGGAAGACAAAGCATTCTGGGTAAACAAGGAAGCATCATCCAGTACTTACGTCGCTGCTGTCAATGAGGAGCCGGTCATTCCGGAATACGATTACATGACAGTTGCGCATACAATTGATGAGATAGACAGGAAGATCATCACTATCAAACACGCATTGAACCTGACCAATGCCACAGCAAAGGTGCAGGTAGGTGAACAGGAGATGAGCATTGACAGTATTCTGGTTCGAATGGCTCAGCTCAATAAGAGAAAGGCTGTTCTTGACGATATGCGTAAGAGACTGCCAAAAATGCGTGTGTATGGCAGTGCATTTAGCTCATCTGGTTCAGCGCCTGAGTATAAGTATATCAACTACGATCCGGAACTGATCCGGCAGGAATATGACCGTATTTCCAATACGATCATGGACATGCAGATCGCACTGGATCGCTATAACCAGACGGTGTTGTTTGAGGTAGATATCTGATCACTCATTCCGTGCAGGACATATTTCTAACAATACTTACTGGCGGTTACGGTTCATAGTTATCGGTTATCGGTTATTTGTTATGGGGTTATGTGTTCAGGTTCATGGAAACGACTTTTGGAAAGCATATAATGCAGATTTTCAAAATGTCCTGTAAAAACCTGTGAGAGATCACGGTGCCAAGGTACGGTTTCAGGCACGATGGCTGTGGGAGCAATTCCGCAGCCATTTTTTATGGTAAGAAAAGCCACCGTATAGTTTCGGATTTTAGAAACCGTACAGTGGCTTTTTGGTGAAAAATGTTTTATAAGTCAGGTTAAACTTGCGGATACGCACATTACATCATTCTTATAAGTCCAATAACCTTGCCAAGGATCTCTACATGATCTGTGATAATAGGATCCATGGTATCATTTTCAGGCTGCAGGCGGTAGTGGTCTTTTTCCTTGAAGAAACGTTTTACAGTAGCGGAGTCGTCTAAAAGGGCAACCACGATCTCCCCATTTTCAGCAGTTGGACACTGTTCCACGATCAGCTGATCCCCAGGAAGGATACCTGCGTTTACCATACTTTCACCTTTTACATGAAGCATAAAGGTCTCTGCGTTTGGAAGAGACTCTGCCGGGAACGGAAAATAACTTTCGATATGTTCCTCTGCAAGGATCGGTTCTCCGGCTGCAACCGTACCGATCACAGGGATGTTCACCATTTCTTTCCGGTTAAAATTAAAAGTATCATCCAGGATCTCAATTGCTCTCGGCTTGGTAGGATCACGATGGATATATCCTTTTTCTTCCAGAGCTGACAGATGAGAATGGACAGAAGAAGTGGACTTTAATTTCACAGCTTCGCAGATGTCACGGACAGCTGGTGGATATCCCTTCTTTAAGATCGTATTCTTTATGTATTCTAAAATTTCCTGTTGTTTCGCAGTAAGTTTATCCTGGGCCATGAAAGTTCCCCCTTCTGTTTTGTAATAATCTTTTACTGATACTATAGTAACATATGTTCGATAAAAATGCAAACCTTTGTTCGATTTTTTGCGTTCACGCCATTGACAAACATATGTTCTGATGTTATAGTATAGGCACGATGAGAACAAATGTTCGTATCTGTGTTGGACGAGTATACAAATGAGTAGGAGGAAACGTTATGAGGAGAAGAAGATTAGTAAGAAAACGGTTTTTAACAGGGTGTTTTATTATGCTTCTGTTTGTTGCTATTCTCACAGGACGGAGTATGCTTACATCAATGGCAGAAGAGGAACCTATGACTGTCAGTCCCTATTATAAGAGCGTCGAGATCAAAGACGGGGATAATTTGTGGAATATCGCCAGACAGTACAAAAAGGGAAGCCGTATGTCTACAGAAGAATACATCAGGGAATTAAAACGAATGAATTCCCTTCGCTCTGATACGATTCATAAAGGCCAGTTTCTTACAATCGTTTATTATAAGTAGATCACGGAAGTTTTTGAATTTTCCTGAAAAATGTACATTGAAAACATCATATTGGGAATACTGAGCTTAATGAGAAATGTTTTAATTGAGAAAAGTTACCTGTAACACTACTTGTTTTTTCCAATTTTATCTGATACGATATACAAGGATGTTAGCTAAGACTAACTTATATTTTAACAGTTGTAAATGAGGTATCCTATGAGTAAAGAAACCCTTGATCTGATGCTTGGCTTAAACAGGCAGGAACTGGAGATCCAGATCGCACTTCAGTGTGCACCATTGCTTACAGGACGTAAGATATCCAATCTTCTTACTGTAGACAAGAGATTTCGCAGCGCAGTATTGCGGTTGTTCCGTTCCAGTGCTGTTTCCTGCTATGTCCTTTATGAGTCTGATGACCGTATTACTTTTCTTTTATATGTACGTGAAAAACTGGAAGCTTATTTAAGAACAGAGAAGGTGAAAAAGCTGATGGAAGAGTTTGGATGCAGCGGATGTATGCTTTCCAAGATCCTCTATCGCGTATCAGAACGCTACCGTGCTCACATGGAAGGCAAAGGTGATTTTCCTCATGAGATCGGATTACTCCTTGGATATCCGCCGGAAGATGTCATTGGTTTTATTGAAAACCGGGGACAAAATCCGCTGTATATCGGATACTGGAAGGTATATTCCAATCTGGAAGAATGCCGGAAGGTATTTGCCGGATACGATCAGGCAAGGGAAAAAGTGATCCATATGGTATCATCAGGAATGACTGTTAAAAACATCATGGAGCTGTATGATTTACATTCACGTAAATTAATGGCAGTATAGGAGGAAGAAAAAAATGGACGAAATCATGGTAGTTTACTGGTCACAGACAGGCAACACAGAGGCTATGGCACAGGCAGTAGCACAGGGAATTGAAGAAGCTGGAAAGAAAGCAAAACTGGCTGAAGTATCTGCAGTATCTGCAGCTGACCTGAAGGATGCAAAAGCATTTGCATTAGGATGCCCTGCAATGGGAGCTGAAGTTATCGAAGAAGATGAGATGGAACCATTCGTAGCTGAGGTAGAAGGATTTGCATCAGGAAAGACCATCGGTCTGTTTGGCTCTTATGGCTGGGGTGATGGACAGTGGATGCGTGACTGGGAAGACCGTATGAAGGCAGCAGGCGCAGAAGTTGCATGCGGAGAAGGCATTATTACCCAGGAAACTCCAGATGATGATGCATTAGTTAAGTGTAAGGAATTAGGAAAGACACTGGCAGCAGTTTAATCTTATTTTAAAGTAAATAACTGCATATAAATCTATTACCGCAAAGCAGGCAGTAAAATGTTTCCTGTTTTGCGGTATTTTTGTTTGTTGATACCATGGTCATTTACAGAATCAGAAAAAACATCTATAATACCATTCAGTGTAAAAAATGCAAAAGAGGAGAAGCAGTTATATGGATATCAAAAAACAGTTTATCCGCTATGTATCCCAGAATATGTTAGGCATGCTGGGTATGTCCTTGTATATTCTTGCAGATACTTATTTTATATCAAAAGCAGTAGGAGCTGATGGTATTACAGCATTAAATTTGGTACTTCCTGTATATAATCTGATCTTTGCCATTGGAGCTATGATCGGTGTAGGTTCTGCTATCCGTTTTGTGATAGAGAGAAATAAGAAAAATCCAGAGGCAGAAAGCTATTTCTTTCATGCACTGCTCTGGGCCGGTATCATCAGTCTTATATTTATTGCAGCCGGTATCTTCTACCAGACCAGGTGATCAGCTTATGGGTGGAGATGAACAGATCATAGCAACAGGAAGAAGCTATACCCGCATTTTTATGACATTTGCCCCACTATTTATGTGGAATCATATATGTAATGCCTTTGTACGAAATGATGGAAGCCCTATGATCGCTATGATGGCTACACTGTTTAGCAGTCTGTTTAACATTGTATTCGACTATATTCTGATGTTCCCATTTGGTATGGATATGCCGGGAGCAGCCCTTGCAACAGCTCTTTCACCAGTAGTAGGTATTTTAATCTGTCAGCTGCATTTTCGTTCAAAAAAGTGTACCGTATCTTTTTTGCCGGTAATACCATCGTTAAAAAGGCTTATTTTTTCCTGTCAGGTGGGAGTTTCTGCTTTTGTAGGAGAGATATCTTCCGGTGTGATCACTACAGCTTTTAATTTGATCATATTGCGGTTGGCTGGAAATACCGGTGTTGCAGCCTATGGTGTAGTAGCTAATATCTCTCTGGTGGCAGTAGCTCTGTTTAACGGCATATCCCAGGCTCCCAGCCTCTGCTTAGCAGTTCTATGGACAGGCAGATAAAAAGGCTTTAGAGAAAGTAATAGGCCTTAGTTTAAGGACAGCAGCAGTTACGGCTGTATGTATATATGCAGTGATCTATTTGTGGTCGGAACCAATTGCTGGTATTTTTAACCAGGAACATAACGAAGAACTGGCGGCTATGGCTAGATTTGGTCTGAAGTTGTATTTTATTGGTTTCTTTTTTGCCGGTATCAATATAGTAGGAACAGGCATATTAAGTGCGGTAGAGTCAGTTAAATGGGCATTTACAGCTTCCATTTCCCGTGGTTTTGTTATGATCCTTCTTTCGGCCTTTACTATGTCTGCAGTTTGGGGGATGACAGGTATATGGCTGGCTTTTCCGGCAGCAGAATTTATTACTATGGGAATGACTCTCGCAGGTATTTGGGGATTTTTTTCTAAAGTAAATCTTGTTGGGAAATCCCTATAAGAAGGCTATAGGAAGTCTTTTTGAGAAATCGTTAAAATTGACTTTCTGTGAATTATAATCTATAATATGGGAGGAGAAAGTCAAAAGAAGTGGTTAGGGGTAGGGAAGTTACAAAAATTCAAGTGTAATTCACAAGTCCAGAAAAATCTTCTGGCCTTTTTTTGCCTTTTAGCCAGTTCTTATATCGGTATTATAAAATGTTTTCCCGGAGTCTCTTCTCACAAAATCGGGCACAGGAAGATTCCGGCAGAACATAAAAAGGAGAAGGAGGGGCAGTAAAATCATAACCGGTTATTTTGACTTGCTCCTAAGAGAAAAAGAGGCTGTCACAAGATGACAGCAGAATGGGAGTTTACAAATGATTCATGACGGTTTTATCTATCTTGGCACTTTGATGCTGCTTGCAGCGATTTTAGTCAATCTTCCTGTATACCTGAAGGGAAAAGGCGCACAGAAATTTTTTAAGTTTGCACCGCCTATTGTTTTGCTCTACTTAGGTATGATGCTTTTATGTACTATGAAAATGTGGAACCTGGAAGATACAGCTGCAACTTATAAGGCAGTAAAAAACCCACTGCTGTATGCAATGTTGTTTTTAATGCTGCTGCGTTGTGATCTTAAGAAGATCATCAAATTAGGACCGAAAATGCTTATTGGTTTCTTTGCAGCCAGCCTTTCTATCTGTACTGGTTTTATAGTAAGTTATGCTATTTTCCATAAAATGTTAGGTCCGGACAGCTGGAAAGCGCTGGGGGCATTGTGTGGAAGCTGGTTAGGCGGAAGTGGAAATATGCTGGCTGTACAGGCGGTTTTAGATGTAAGTGAGGAAAGCATGGCATATTCACTGGTAATCGACTCTGTTTGTGCGGTAATGTATGTTATGTTCCTTCTGTGGGTCATTAACTTTTCAAAGGAATTTAACGCATGGACCAAAGCAGATGTACGTCTGATTAATGAAGTTGGCGCTTCCCTGGAAGAGGAGGCAAAAGCGAACACCAAACCTCTTACATGGAAGAGCATGCTTCTTTTAGTTGGAGTATCTTTCTTCATTTCTGCTATTTCCAAGGATGTAGGAAGTATGGTTGCAAATGCACTGCCTGTTTTTGACAGTGCAACCTGGACTGTTCTTCTGGTAACTGCTGTAGGCCTGCTGGTGGCTATGACTCCATTTGGAAAATTAAAAGGAACAGAAGAGGTATCTAATATCATCCTTTATGTTGAGATTGCCCTGATCGCTTCCAGAGCAGATATTTCTGCTATGGGTAATGCACCTGTGTGGCTGGCAGCCGGCTTCCTGATCCTTCTGATCCATGTAGCTGTTATGGTCATTCTTGCAAAGGTGATCAAAATGGATATCTTTACCTGTGCCGTTGCATCTTTAGCAAACGTTGGTGGAACTGCTACTGCACCTGTACTTGCAGGCGCATACAGTAGTGCTTTAGTTCCGGTAGGTATTCTTATGGCACTTCTGGGTAATATTATTGGTACACCGGAGGAGCATTTGTGGGACATTTAATGAGTCTGATTGGATAGTAGTCTCTGTCAGATAAGGCAGATAAGTAAAAGGTAATTCCGGATCATGAAAATGATCTGTCGGAATACCTTTTTAATTCACGCCTTGAAGATTTTTCTATTTTTTTGCTTAAAAAGTGTCATATGGTAATTAGTTTGATATAATAGGTGCTGCAAATAAATGCCAGGAAATGAAAGAAATACAGTTATTAAAGAGGAAATGATATGAAGCATGAGGAATTACTTTCAAAATTAACACCGGAGGAAAAGGCAGCTCTTTTAAGCGGCAAAACAGTATGGCAGACCCGGGACATTCCACGCCTTAAGATCCCGTCCATTTTCCTTTCTGACGGTCCTCACGGCATCCGCAAACAGGCAGGAGCCGGGGATCATTTGGGATTAAATGCCTCTTTAAAGGCAACCTGTTTTCCTACAGCGGCGACTATCGCTAACAGCTGGGATCCGGACCTTGGGGAAGAGATTGGAAAAGCACTGGGAGAAGAGGCAGCAGCCAGGATGTCAATATCGTACTGGGACCGGGGCTTAATATGAAAAGAAGTCCTCTTTGCGGAAGAAACTTTGAATATTTTTCCGAAGATCCTTATCTTGCAGGAAAAATGGCAGCTGCTTATGTGCGGGGCATCCAGAGCCAGGGAGTGTATGCATGCCCCAAACATTTTGCAGTAAACAGCCAGGAAGAGCGGCGCATGGCTATGGATGCAGTGGTAGATGAACGGACTCTTAGGGAGATCTACCTGACTGGTTTTGAGATTGCAGTAAAAGAGGGACATGCCAAAGCCATTATGACCAGCTACAATGAGGTAAATGAAGAATATGCCAATGAAAATAAAAAGCTTCTGGTAGACATTTTACGAAAGGAATGGGGCTTTGACGGACTGGTAGTTACTGACTGGGGTGGTTCTAATGACCATGTAAAAGGGGTCATGTGCCAGTCAGATCTGGAAATGCCGGCACCGGGGCTTTCTTCCGCCAGGGAGTTAGTTACAGCCGTAAAAGAAGGCTGTCTTTCCATGGAAGCTTTCGATCTCTGTGTAGATCAGGTCTTAGATGCGGTACTAAATCTTAGCAAAAAAGAGGAAACAAAAAAGACATGATTTGATCAAAGTCCCACCATGCATTAGCAAAAAGGGCAGCAGCAGAAAGTGCGGTGCTTTTAAAGAATGAGGGAAATATCCTTCCATTAAAAGAAAAAACAAAGGTGGCTCTCATTGGTGATTTTGCCTTTGTTCCACGTTATCAGGGCGCCGGCTCTTCTATGGTAAATCCTTTTGAAGTAGAGTCTATGGACCAGCTGATCCATGAGTATGACCTGCAGGTAGTAAGTAAGGTTCATGGATATACCCGTGATGGGGAACCGGATGCAGCTTTGGAAAAAGAAGCCTTGGAAGCAGCTGCCGGGGCAGAGGTGGTTCTTTACTGTTTTGGACTTGATGAGATCAGCGAGTCAGAGGGGAAAGACCGTGAACACATGCGCCTGCCACAAAATCAGATCCGGCTGTTAAATGAATTAGTAAAGGTAAATGAAAATATTGTGGGTATTTTAAGTGCCGGATCCAGTATTGAAATGCCTTGGCAGCACTGTTTAAAGGCGATTCTTCATGGCTATCTGGGCGGAGAAGCAGGTGCCGGTGCGATCCTGGATATCCTTACAGGAAAAATAAATCCTTCCGGCCGCCTGGCTGAAGCCTACCCTCTGCGGTATGAGGATACTCCTGCATTCCGGTATTATCCTGCTTCAGAACGTACATCAGAGTACCGGGAAGGACCTTTTATAGGATACCGCTATTATGATACCAGCCTGGTCCGCTTCCAGTATCCCTTTGGATATGGACTTTCTTATACAGAGTTTGCCTATTCAGCCCTGAAAGCAGACGAAAATGGGGTACAGTTTACTGTTACAAATGTTGGAGAACGGGACGGGGCAGAGGTTGCCCAGTTTTATATCGGACTTCCGGACTCTGCCGTATTCCGCCCAGGAAAGGAATTAAAAGGCTTTCAGAAGGTATTTTTAAAGGCCGGAGAGAGCAAAACAGTGCATATTCCATTTGATGATAAAACTTTCCGTTACTGGAATGTAAAAACAGGACGCTGGGAAGTGGAAGAGGGCGAATATCTGATCATGGTAGGTGCCTGCGTGGCAGATATCCGTCTGTCCGGAAAGCTATGGATAGCGGGAACCACAAGTAAAATGCCTTATGAGAAAGAAAAACTCCCGTCCTATTACAGCGGCTGATCAACAATGTAGGGGCAGAAGAATTTGAGACACTTCTGGGGCATCCTGCGCCTTCCGGTAAATGGCAGGGCGAACTGGAACTTAATGATGCTATCTGCCAGATGTATTATGCCAAAAGCCGTCTGGCCCGTCTGGTTTACCGTATACTGGCCGATAAAAAGAAAAAGAGCGAGGACAAAGGCAAACCGGACTTAAATGTATTATTTATCTATAACATGCCATTTCGCGGGATCGCAAAAATGACAGGCGGTGCCGTAAGCATGGAAATGGTAAATGGGATCGTTGATATGGTAAATGGTAAATGGGGCTCTGGTTTTAGAAAAGTAGTGAAAGGCTATTTTCATAATAAGAGAGAAAACAGAAAGTACGAAAAACTTCTGGAAGGAAAGGAGAAACAGGTATGATAGCAGGAAAGAGTTGGATCAGAAACTGGATCAATGAGCATCCAGCTGTCTGGGAGTTTATTTTATTTAATGTATTATCCAATGTGGCAACTATTGTGAATTTTATAGCAATGTGGATCTGCACCGGTTTCCTGTTTGTATCTTTAGAAAACATCCCCTTTCAGTTTTTCGTTTTCCATTATACCCAGGTAGAAAGTGATCTGGGACTGGGCGGATTTTTAAGCTTCCTTGTGGCAACAGCAGCAGCCAGGCAGTGAATTTCTATGTGCAGAAAAACTTTGTATTCCGCTCCAATGCGGCGTTTGCAAGAGCCGTGCCAAGATATATCTGCCTTGCAGTAGTCTTAGTCATTGTATCTGCAGCACTTCCCGCTTACAGCCAGGCATTTTTTAAAAGCCTTGGACTTCCACAGGCGCTGATCCCCACACTGGCCAATGGAGTCAACATTGTGGTACAGGTAGTACTCAGCTATCCGGCAATGAAGTTCTGGATCATGCCGAAATAACTTTTTAACATTGCTGTTGAGTCCATAACCAATACAGAATATAATTTTATTGACCCTGGGAGAAAATTCCAGGGTTATTTTTATATTATAAGAAACCAAAAGTTATACAAATCATAACTTTATAGACCAGAATTAAAATATGCCAGATTTCAGGAGATCAAAAAGTGAATTTTTGACGAAAAAAGCAGAAATAATAACATAATGTTATGCAAATATAATAATATGAAATATTTTACTTATGATTATCTTTGTATATAATAGAGTATATAAAAGTTACGGGCCTGTAATAAATAGTAGCAAATGAAAAAGTGTGGAGGTAGTTTTATGAGCGTAACAACCTATGCAATCCTTGGTTTTGCAATGATGTTGATCTTAACGGCGGTTCTGGTATCTGGTAAGTTCACGCCTTCCATTCCAATGATTGTAATTCCTATTATTTTTGCAGTAATCATGCATCCGACATTTGCAGATTTATCCGACTGGGTAACATCCGGATTAAAAGGACAGGTCAGTAATGCAGCCATGTTCACGTTTGCAATTATTTTCTTTGGCGTTATGATGGATGCAGGTGTTTTTGATAAGATCGTAGGCAAGATGATGCTAGGAGCCAAAACAGTAACAGCTGTATGTGTTCTGACTGTTTTAGCAACGATCGTTGGACATTCTGACGGATCTGGCGCTACCACATTCCTGATCGTAATCCCTCCGTTCCTGATGATCTATAAAAGGCTGAAAATGAGACCGATCGTGCTGATGTGCCTGGTTTCTATTACAGCAGGTGTTATGAACTGCCTGCCATGGGGCGGACCTTGCGGACGTCTGGCTGCTGGTTTTAATATTCTGCAACTGATATTCTGGTTGCTGAACTTCCTGGTCTGGTGATCGGACTGATCTGCTGTTTTGCCATTGCATTATATTATGCAAGGCAGGAGAAGAAGAGAGGCGCCGGCCTTGAGGCAGGAGCTGACACTGCAGATTTATTTAGTGAAGCAGATAAAACCGAAGAAGAAAAAGCATTATTAAGACCACAGCTGTTCTGGTTTAACGTAGCATTGATCGTAATCGTTATTATTGCAATGTTTGCATCAGGACTTCCAACATTCCTCTGCTTCATGGTAGCAGCAGCAATTGCCTGATCGTAAATTATCCTGGCACAAAAATCCAGAATGAACGTCTTAAATCTTATGCGCCAACAGTACTGACTATGGTCAGCGTATTATTTGCATCCGGTGTATTTACCGGTGTGTTAAACAACAGCCCGATGAAAGACTCCATGGTTGAAGTAGTATCCGGTATTCTGGAGGGAAGTGCAACCGCACATATTAATACCGTTATGGGCTTCTTATGGGGACCTTTAAGTGCCATTGGTTTAAACCACGAAGCATGTGCATATACCATTGTCCCAATGCTTCAGTCTATCGCAGCAGACCATATTACACCTGTACAGGCAGCAGCAAGCTATCTGATGACCTTCGTTCCACAGGTATTCGTAAATCCAAGTACTGCAGCAATGTACATCGGACTTGGACTTGCAGGTATCGATTTCAAGGATCACTGGAAATTTACCTTTAAATGGGTAATGCTGATCTGCACATTGTGCTTTGCAGGCTCCATTCTGGTTGGTACAATTCCATTTTAAAAATGCTTTTTATTTGCAGCCGTTTCTTCTATAATAATTTTATAATCAATAAAAAGGTTACATATAAGGAGGAAATGGCTGCAAATGTCCGAATTAAAAGAACAGAGATATATCATCGAGATTGCGAAAGTACAGGGAGTTGCCAAGCAGCGGAAAATCTGTTTATTTCCCAGCCAGCCCTCAGTAAATTCCTTACAAGAACAGAAGAAATGTATGGCGTACAGCTTTTTGAACGTATAGGAAAGAAAATGATCCCAACTTATGCAGGAAAGCAGTATTTGGAATACGCAAAACAGATCGTAAAACTGGACCAGGACTTTAGAAACCAGATTGCAGATATCAAAATGCTGAAAAAGGGTTCTCTGAATATTGGTTCAACGCCAGGTCGTGGAAAAAGAATATTACCGGAAATTCTTCCGATCTTCAGTAAAGAATATCCGGAATATGATTTGAATGTTTACCAGGAAACAGCAGTAAAACTGGAAGAAATGCTTCGCAACGGAGAGATCCAGGTCGCATTGATGACAGGAACAGAGGAATTAGAAAAAGACAGTAATTTTCATGTAGAGGAAATCTCCACAGAGGAGATCTGTCTGATCGCTCCTAAAAGTAAACATTTTCATGGGATCGCCAAGTATGGTTTCAGGTATCCATGGATCGATATACGGCAGATGGAAAATGAAAAGTTTATTATGTTAAATAAGGGATCCAGACTACGTTATGTAACAGACAAAGTGTTGAAAAACCATTCCATGGATCCAAAACAGATAGAGTTTTCTTCCATTGAAACCATCTGGGAACTTGTTTCAAAGGATTTTGGTGTTGCATTGGCATCTGATTTTCAATATCCAAAAAATCTGGATGTAGACGTTTTTTCTATTTGTTCCAAGCCGGTTACCTGGAAATTTGTAATTGTTACCAGAGTAGGTGGATACATTTCTGTTCCTGTTCAGCGTATTATCGAAATCGCAAAAAATATTTATCGAGATTAAACAATGAAGAAGGCAGTGGACAAAATGAAAGAAAAGATCAGCTTATTAAAACGGGTATCCATCGTTGATGATGCCCGTTCTATTTTAAGGGATATGGTGATCCCGCCGGAACTGTTAAAAGAGAAGACAAATGGTGGAAGGATAACCAGCGTATGTGAAAAGTCAAAAGAGGGTGGAACTGCATATTTGGAAGTTATGGGGTGATCGAACCACTGGATCCTTTGGCTCCCTGTATCGAATGGAAGATCCTGCTTCCCACCCAGTGGAATTTAAGAAGTGTTCAGATCGGCGGCGGAGCCAATAACGGAATGATTCCTTCTTTAGAAGGTGCTATGCTGATGTCTGATTATTGTCCCATCGAACATGGATATGTCGTATTTGGAGATGATTCCGGCCATCAGTCTGCTGATCCTATGTCTGCTGATTTTGCAGCAAATGAGGAGGCTCTTCAGAATTATATCCGGCATCATCTGATTAAAATGAACGGCATTATGCATGTGGTTGTAAAAGCAGCTTATGGGATCGACGCGGAGAAAGTTTATTTTGCCGGTGGATCTGCAGGTGGAAGAGAAGCTTTGGAGTGTGCCTGCTCCTATGGAAAAGATTACGATGGGATATTCTGCGCAGATCCTGTATCCAATTTTGTCCTTCTGCGTATGTGGGGCGCTTTGCTTTCCAAGGCAGTATATGATAGTTACGATGAACACACACACCCGTTTTCAGATGGCTTTATAGATGAAAAGACAGTAGAAGCAATCCGTAATGATGCTATTGAGATGTATGATGAACTGGATGGTGTAAAAGATGGGATCGTGTCCAATATATATGCAGCACGTATGAACCGGGACGTATTTCTCAGGAAAATCCAGGAGAAATATCATCTGACAGACGCCCAGATCCAGACGATCCAGGTGTATGAGGACGGTTTTAAACTGGATTATTCTATGCCAAACGGTGAGAAAAGGTATCATGGATACTGTGCTTTAGAGGGCGGCATCATGGATCTTGGTCCTGATCCTGTTCCAAGAGAACCCTTAGACACCAGGTATAACGTACACCATGGAGACCGTTCAGATGGCGTATTCAAATATTTTATAATGAAAGATAAAAACTGGAAATTGATCGATCACGATTATTATAAGCCGGATGAAAAGCTTTATCATATGCTGATGGAAGCTCCAGCCAGTATGATGTAAGTATGGATTTTGATGAATTTGTATCACATGGTGGAAAGCTGATCCTGTTTACCAGCTGGAATGATATGTCTATCAGCCCCTGGCAGATCATCAATCAGTACCAGAAACTGGTAAAGAAATACGGACAAAAGAAGGCCGACAGTTTTATGAAATTTTACTGCATGCCTTCTGCCACCCATTGCAGCGGCATCCGTATGGATTATCTGGAATGGCTGGATACCTGGTGCTCAGAAGAAAAATATCCAGAAGAAACTCTCTACGGAGTAATCGAAAAGACCGGCGGTGAAATGCCTATGGCAACATTCCCGGGATGGGTGAAATATAAAGACGGAGATCCTTTAAAGGGAACCAGCTATGAGGTTTCTTATGAAATCCAGAAGGGTTTTTCGATAATTTTGCATAGGAAGGAAAGTATATGGTAGATCTGAAAGAATTTGAACAGAAAGCAGCAGACTTAAGGGTTCTTGGAATGAAAATTTCTATTGGACAGGACACGGTATATGAAAAATACTGGGACGAAGACTGCCGGAGAAATATTTATTCTGCCAGTAAAAGTTTTACTTCCTGTGCTGTGGGATTTGCAGTTCAGGAAGGTCTGATCGACTTAGATGAACGTTTGATGGATGCTTTTAAGGAGGATATTCCAAACAACCCGGATGAAAATTTAAAGAAAGCCACAGTGAAAGACCTTCTGACCATGACTTTAGGCCAGGAAAAAGGCTTTCTTATGGGCAAACAGCGTCCAAGAATGGAAGAACAGAACTGGGTAAAAGCATCCCTTGCTATTCCCTTTGTGTATGAGCCGGGAACCCATTTTGTATACAATAACGTTGGCCCTTATCTGGCTGGGATCCTGGTTCAACGAAGAGCAGGATGCGATCTTTTGTCATATCTGACTCCACGGCTTTTAAAACCTTTGGGAATACGAAAAACCATATGGGAGGTAGACCCTGAGGGAAATACATTTGGTGCGGGCGGACTGTTTCTGACTGTTTCCGAGCTTCACAAACTGGGAATGTTCTACTTGCAGAATGGCTGTTGGAATGGAAAAAAGCTGCTTTCTAAGGAATGGATCCATGAGAGTACCAGAAAACAGGTGGAAAATAATAAAAACTCTTATGGTTATGGATACTTATTCTGGGGCGGCCGTTATAACAGTTTTCTGGCCAATGGAAAATATGGTCAATACACCATGATCTTTCGGGATAAAAATACAGTGATCAGTTAATGGCAGAAAGCAGGGATACAGATCATTAGAAGAAATCATTGCAAATGAAGTATATAACAAATTATAAAGAACTTAGATAATTTTGGGCGGAG
>ENA-OQIG01000875-OQIG01000875.1-human-gut-metagenome-genome-assembly--contig:-NODE-875-length-15205-cov-2.903568_pt1 | contig 15205 bp, 16 predicted proteins | sample MGYA00242576_ERZ504741 | MGnify/ENA primary metagenome ERZ504741 (study PRJEB26092, sample SAMD00036436) | human gut metagenome | host: Homo sapiens | study: EMG produced TPA metagenomics assembly of... | reverse complement strand
TAAAACCGTAAGAAATGCGCTGGAAGGAGAAAAAGAAGCTTATTAAAATAAAGAAAATGAATAAAAGAGATTACACCACAGAGGAACACAGAGTTCACAGAGAATTTTTTTCCCCCATCACACAAAAGATGAAAACCCTGTGAAACTCTGTGTACTCTGTGGTGAGCCACCCCATAGTAATATTCTAAAATTAAGATAAATGACAAAAAGACTACTTTTTTTCACGTTAACCTGTATTTTGCTGGCTTCCTGCCAGTCCTACAAGAAAGTACTACTTGCAAGACCCGGGAGAGGCGCAACGTGCCGTTGCAGAGGCCAAGCTCTATGATGCCCGCATCCTGCCGAAGGATCTGCTCACCATCGTTGTATCGTGCAGCGATCCGGAATTGGCAGAACCGTTCAACCTGACCGTATCCACCCCTGTCAGCAATACACAAAAAAGCCTGACCAGCCAACCGGCCCTTCAACAATATCTGGTCGACAACCGGGGCAACATCGACTTCCCCGTGTTGGGCACCCTCCATATCGGCGGACTGACCAAAGGCGAAGCGGAAAGTCTGATCAGGGAAAAGCTGAAAGGATACATCAAAGAAAACACCATTGTGACGGTTCGCATGGCCAATTATAAAATTTCCGTCATCGGCGAAGTGAACAGGCCGGGCACGTTTACCATCAGCAACGAAAAGGTCAACCTCTTCGAAGCCCTTGCCATGGCAGGCGACATGACCGTGTACGGACTGCGCGACAATGTCCGCCTGATCCGCGAGGACGCCGACGGACACCAGCACATCATCACGCTGAACATGAACCGGGCAGACATCGTCCAATCGCCCTACTACTATCTGCAACAGAACGACATCCTCTATGTCACCCCCAATAAGACCAAGGCAAAGACAGCCGACATCAGCGCCAGCACCACCATCTGGTTCTCCGTGGTAAGCACGCTCGTGTCGCTTGCCAGTTTAATTATCACCATCGCCAAATAAAGAAACCCCGACAATGAAAGAAGACTTATACGACGATCTATACGAAGAGAAAGAAGAAAAAATAGACTTCCATGCCCTCCTGTTCCGCTACGTCATCCGGTGGCCCTGGTTTGTAGCCTCGGTCATCATCTGCCTGGCAGGAGCATGGCTACACCTCCGGCAGACCACTCCGGTCTACAACATCTCGGCCTCGGTCATCATCAAGGACGATAAGAAAGGGGGCAACAGTGGCGGAAATCTCGCCGCCTCGAGGGCTTGGGGCTGGTCAACTCGGTATCGAACATCGACAACGAGATTGAAATACTACGTTCCAAAACGCTGGTCAAGCATGTGGTCAGCGAGCTGAACCTCTACACCACCTACTCCGTCAAAGGCAGTTTCAACGAAGTAGAGCTTTATAAAAGTTCGCCGGTACTGGTGGGGCTCACCCCGCAAGAAGCAGACAGGCTGCCGGGTCCGGCCGTATTCGAACTCACCCTGTCGCCCGGCAACCGGCTCGACGTGAAAGCCACCGTCGGGGAAACCTCCTACAACAAAAAATTCTCCAAACTGCCGGGCCTGCTCGTCACTCCGGCCGGAACGTTCACCTTCACCCTTGCCGGCGACTCCGCCGGAGTAAGTGAACCGCAGACGCTCACCGCCGTTGTAAGCAACCCCATGCAGACGGCAAAGAGGTATGCGGCGGCGCTCAGCGTAGAGCTACCTCCAAAACCACCTCCATCGTCATCGTCTCGCTCAAAAACACCAACAAGCGTCGGGGCGAGGACTTCATCAACCGGCTGATCGAAGTCTACAACCGGAACACCAACAACGACAAAAACGAAGTGGCGGAGAAAACGGAAGAGTTCATCGCCGGACGTATCCGCATCATCAACGACGAATTGTTCAGTACCGAGAAGGAGCTGGAAACCTTCAAACGGGATGCCGGACTGACGGACCTTGCCAGCGACGCCCAACTGGCTGTGAGCGAAAATTCCGCCTACGAGAAACAACGGGTCGAGAACGGCACCCAGCTCAACCTCGTACGCTACCTCGCCGAATATATCTCCGCTCCGGACAAGATCAACGCCGTGCTGCCCGTCAACGTCGGCCTGACCGACCAGTCACTCTCCTCCTGATCGGGCAATACAACGAAATGGTGCTTCAGCGCAACCGCCTGCTACGCAACTCCTCGGAAAGCAACCCCGTGATCGTGAACCTGGATAGCGGCATCCGTGCCATGCGCGAAAACATCCTGACCACCATCCACAGCGTTCAGAAAGGATTGCTGATCACCAAGGCCGACCTCGACCGTCAGGCCAGCAAGTTCAACCGCCGCATCAGCAATGCGCCCGCGCAGGAACGCCAGTTCGTCAGCATCTCCCGGCAGCAGGAGATCAAAGCCGGACTCTACCTGATGCTGTTGCAGAAACGGGAAGAAAACTCCATCGCACTGGCCGCCACTGCCAACAACGCCAAGATCGTAGACGAGGCCATGGCGGACAACGGTCCCGTTTCTCCCAAGACCAAAACGATCTATATGATAGCCCTCGTCATGGGGATGGGCATCCCCGTAGCCATCATCTACGTCATGGGGCTGCTCCAGTTCCGGATAGAAGGACGGGCCGATGTGGAAAAGCTGACCTCCGCCCCCATCATCGGAGACATCCCCCTGGCCGAAGAGGGTAACGGGAAAGCGGGAGGCATCGCTGTCCGCGAAAACGAAAACAGCCTGATGGCGGAAACCTTCCGGGGCATCCGCACCAACCTGCAGTTTATGCTGGGCGAAGAGAATAAAGTCATCCTGGTCACCTCTACCATCAGCGGCGAAGGAAAAACATTTGTAGCCACCAACCTCGCCATCAGCCTCTCGCTGCTGGGCAAAAAAGTAGTCATCGTAGGGCTCGACATCCGCAAGCCGGGACTCAACAAGGTCTTCAACCTCTCGCAGAAAGAAAAAGGAATCACCCAGTTCCTGGCCGGCCCGCAGACCACCGACCTGATGTCTATGGTGCAGCCTCCGGGATATCCCGCACCCTGAGCATCCTCCCCGGCGGAACCGTACCGCCCAACCCGACCGAACTGCTGGCACGCCAGGCATTGGTGGAAGCCATCGATATCCTGAAAAAGCACTTCGACTATATCGTGCTCGACACCGCTCCCATCGGAATGGTGACCGACACACAGATCATCGCACGGGTGGCCGACCTCTCGGTTTATGTCTGCCGCGCCGACTATACCCACAAAGCCGACTATACCCTGCTCGAAGATCTCCGCCTGGGCAACAAGCTCCCCAACCTGTGTACCGTAATCAACGGCTTGGACATGAAAAAGCGGAAATACGGCTATTACTATGGATACGGAAAATACGGCCGCTATTACGGATACGGAAAGAAGTACGGTTATGGCTACGGCTACGGACAAAAGCATAATTAGAAAAGCATCTCTATGATTTTATAAAATATAATGAATTAATTATTTGTTACACTTATTCCATGAAAAGCAAACCGCCAAAAAGAGTTAATTTAATTAACCCTTTTGGCGATTCATAATCAATTCTAAAACATCAATGTAATTTTTTATCTTCAATCACATTAAAACACGGACACTGCTTTATCCATTCCTCGGGCTCGATCTCCCCATTGGCGTTCAGGTCCGGACTCAGATCCCGGTGGCCACACACACGCTGCCGGGATACTGTTTCAATAACGTTTTCACCAACACCCGCATCGAATGTACCTGCCACTCCGTCCGGGTATCCTTGGGACGGCCCCTCGCGTCCAGCCCGCCTTCATAACAGATACCGATACTCGTCGCATTGTGCCCCTTGCATGCGCCCCGATCTTCTCCACCGGACGGGTAGACACAATCCGCCCGTCCTTCCGGATATAGAAGTGGTATCCCGGCCCGTTGAATCCCCGCCTGCGATGGCAGACATCCAGATCGAACTCCGTAAAACACCGGTCTTCTCTCGTTGCCGAGCAATGAATCACAATCAAATCGATTTTCCTCATACTTCCCCCTTCATTTTTCGACATTCCTCCCACTGAGAAACATCAGGAATGCAATCACCCATTCCAAGATTCTTTGTAACTTCTTCATCGTTGTTTTGCTATATTAAATTGTTTTACGTTTACACCACAGAGGACACAGAGCAACACAGAGTCTTTATTTTCAAGCTGATATAGAATCTTAATCCCCGGGACTATAGTACAGAGAATTTTAATTTCCGGATTTACAGAAAGGTCGTTGAAATTCCTCCTCTGTGAGACTCTGTGTCACTCTGTGGTCGGGTCATGCTGTCGGGTCATCCACAATATCCCCGTCCCCGCCGCCATCGCCTTTCTGCGCCGCCCGCGTACTCACCTTACTGAAATTGAGCGTCTTCATCGCATCCGCCAGCACAGGCCCCGGACGGAAGTTCACTCTCGCCTTGCTGATATTCGCCGCTTTGAAATCCTCCGCCTTCTCCGCTCCCCTGCTTCGCAGGCCCACCTGGAAGGTGCCGATATTCCCCAGCCTGACAATCTCTCCCCTCGACAGGCCATCCACCATTTCATCCTCCAGCGCCTTCAGCACTGGCCACGACATCCGCCGAATGTACCGTACAGGCCTTTTCCACCCGGGTCGAGATCTCGTCCAGCCCCACATCGCCGCTGGCCTGTGCCTGGGCATAATACTTGGCGGGATCATCCTTCTTCAGCATGTTTTTGCGCGCCACTACCGAATACGTAACTTCTTTACTCATAATCGTACTTTCTTTTTAGAGTTAAACATCTGTTTTTCAATCACATTTCAAAGATACGACACCCCCGATGCGCCAATGACAAAGAAAGAGGACCGATGACAAAGTTTGAGGAAAAAAGAATATAAAAACACACTGCATTCCGGATATTTTTCCGTATATTTACAGTATGTAACAATCAGATAATCAAAGTCATGAACCAAAGAAAAGAAGAAGACACAACCGAAGCCGATTTCATCATCCGCTCGTACACCAAAGCCGAACTTGCACAGCTTTACTGCCCGGGACTCGCCCCCGTGCTCGCCCTGCAGAAACTCTACCGCTGGATGCGTAAAAACACCGCCCTGACACAGGCACTGTCCGATGTCAATTACAACAAATACCGCCACAGCTTCCTTAAACGGGAAGTCCGGCTGATCGTGTATTACCTGGGAGAACCTTGAATTCACCACAGAGGGGAATTCACCACAGAGGACACAGAGTCTCACAGAGAATCTATATTTTCATTGGATATGCTTTTAGAAAAAAAACTCTGTGAGACTCTGTGTCCCTCTGTGGTGAAAAACACGAAAAAGACTTAGACGTTTCCCTCGAAACATCCAAGTCTTTTCCTATAAACTCTTAAGTCTTTTCGGAAAAGGCTTAAGAGTTTTTTCATACATTCATTCGTTTGCTCCGGTGTTTTCCGAGGGCCAAAAGTCCAAGGGCCACTCTATGCGTCAGTCTCCCGCCAGCCCCGCCGCGTTCTGATATACATATCTCCCTCTTTATCAATAATTTTAAGCTCTATCGTCTTCCTGAATAGCCGTTTAAAAGTGGTTACCGGAATCCCCATCTCTACCGCCCGATCCATCGCATCCTTATAAGTAAAAGTTCCTGAAAAAGTCTGTAACACCGGACGCAACCTGAAATAAGGCTTCAGGGGCCCGGACTTACTCTCGCTCTTCCGCACACTGGTGGACAGCAGCAAGCTATGCTCCAACAACACATCCGTCATCAACATAGCGGTATGGAAATCCTCGTCCGAACATACATACTGCGGCATCGCCAGGCGCACTCTCCCTTGCGAAGGGCAGTGAGCACCCCTGCTATCCGGCTCGCCATCAGCCCGTGACGAAGCACGATCGCTCCCGGCGAATCATCCCGCTCGTTCACCACCTCGGACAAGTGTGAGGAGAAACGAGACGTATGTTCCTCCATTGTGCAGCCGTAAACGTAACCTCCGTGGGAGACTGAAGCAAGAACTGGTGCAACTCCAACAACCGGCCGCTCAGGCGGGCAAACATCGCCCGATGATCTTCACCTCCCTCCCGCGGGGCAGCCGAACGCCAACACCAATCGCTCTGGCCCGTATACACCAGGAAACGGCTGTACAAACCGTTCTCCAACGAAGGAATGAAACGCACCAGCTGGTTGGGAGTGCCGGCAAGGCACAACGCCAAATGCGGATTATGGGCCACCACCTGACGGCCGTTCACCTTGAAATCGGCCGAAACCACTTCGTGTTGAAAAGCCGCCCGAAACACATCATCGTGCTTTCCGTAATCATTCCGGATAGCTCCCGACACCATGTCCAGCTCCGTAGCATTGATGCAGCACCCCAGCTTGCCGCTCTCCTCCAATGCACTGATCAGCATACTCTTCGACACATTGGGCGAAAGCGTCAACAGCTTACGGACAGGCTCTTTGGGACGCAGCGAAAAGTCCGGCGAACGCTTTTCCGCCTGTGCCTTTTTCAACTCCAGCTCCCACTCAAAAAAGGCCTTATCATACACCAGGCGCATCTCCTCGTTCTGCTTCTCATAATAGCGGTGAATCTCTCCGGCAACAAGCCGGCCAGAGACACCACCCCCTTTCCGCCTCCCGCATGGGCTATCACCATGTAATACAGATGCGGCGAGTAATACACCTGATCGTACAATACACGCACCTCGGGCAGACAGGCGCTGATATTGGTGATCATCGCCATCAGCAACATATCGCGTTCCCGATAATTGCCGGCCGCCTTCACCCCCTGCGCAAGCAGATCAGGCAAATGCTCAAACACCTCTTCGGGAAAGTAAGGAGCCACCCGACGAAATTCTTCACTTTTTCCGAACAACACATCCTCCATATCCTCTTCACTCTCCCCCTCCTCTGGCGCATAGAGTGGCCCTTGGACTTTTGGCCCCTGACTCGCCATGACAGCGTCCGCCCTCCTGGCAGAAACATACTGATAACCAGACGATAATGTTTTCTCTATTTCTCCGCTCCCGAAATCAGCCTGCGCGTATTTCTCAACCACTGCTTTTTGCAACAGCCGCATTTCTTCCGGCGAAAAACCTTTATACCGGGCAACACGTCCCAGCTTCAGCACAAACGCATGGCGCCTCCCGCCACAAACGGATTCCGGGCATCAAAATCATTCAGGAAAGCTGCATAAAGCCATCCCCCGCTTCGGAAGCAACGCCCGCCGGACAAGCCTTGCCCACCGACTGCGCGGAACACTCCCCTTCCGCCTGCAACAGCCCGTCCACCTGCTCCCGCCACGGAAACACCCCGCACCGGGATTATAGTACGCCTCCGGATCATACGAAGCGTAGCACGCCCGTCCCAGATCGCGGCACGACATATCGCAAGGATGCCCCAGCACCCGCTCCAACTCACGGGCAACGACAGGATAAGCACCGCATACTGCCCGGCATTCTCGGCATCGATACGCACAATCAGCTTCAGCCCTTCACCCGAGATACTGACAAAAGCCCCCACCACATAAGGTAGCGCCCCGGCCTTCTCCTTCATCCCGGCCAGCATCTCGAGGCAATGATCAAAGTCGAACAGCGCCAGTCCGTTCAGCTCGGTCACCTGGTTCGCCGCATGTCCGCCCCGGCACTTGCCGGCCACTACCACCGCATTCAGAGCCCCTTTCAGCCTTTTGCCCTCCTCGGTCATGCCCGTCCGCATCCACCGCCGGTACGACTCGGCAAGCACCTTCCAGCGTGCTCCCCTGAGGTCATTATGAAACTCTTCCAGCGAAATCTCTTCCGCTTTCCTTTCCCACACATGGAGGAAAAAGGAAATTTTAAACTCTCTCTTTTTCATTGAGTATTAAATTTTAATGTTTTTAATCCCGATCCACCGCCAAGCGCACAAAGCAAACCCCTTGCCACTGCGCATCCTCTGCAATGAACCATGATGCAAAAGAACAACAAACTTTTTACACTTCCGAATGTTAAAACCGCCGTAAAAGTCTCTTCGGAAAGCCTCCACACCCACCCGCACCCCACTTTCGCCATCCGTTTCCCGGTTCTTTTTAACACCCGGATTTATTTTCTCACCTCCTGTTTCCGCTCCTGATCCTTCACCGTATTGTTCAGGAAGCGGCACAACCGTTTCAACTCCCGCATCTCTTCTCTCGAAAGCGGTTTGGGAAGCTCACGCACCAGGGCAAACACCTGTCCGGACAACTCTTTAAGCAATTCGTTCGGACTCTTAAACTTGTCGTTTTTTTTCCATAATTATTAAAATTGAAAGATATGTTAATTATTAAAACTTACAAAAGTAACACCTAAAGATTAAAAATTCATTATTTTTTCTATTTTCATAAACAATTTGTTGCATTTAGTAAAATTATATCTATCTTTGCAGCAAAATCAAACGTAAGATTCGGTTTACCCCAGCAGGCAACTGTGACAGGTAACCGCGTAGCGTATCCGGGAGCGACCCTCCCTCCCTTTCTCAAACCATACTCCCAATCAGACATGAATCCTGGCTTGCCGCCTATGTCCGTCTCTATCACGAAAAGAAAACCCGTGACCGCCTGACGGCAATGGGCATCGAAAGTTTCCTCCCCGTGCAGGAAGAAATCCATCAATGGAGCGACCGCCGCAAAAAGATCGAGCGCGTAGTCATCCCGATGATGATCTTCGTACACGTCGACCCGGCAGAACGTGCCGAAGTGTTGACCCTTTCGTCCGTCAGCCGCTACATGGTGTTGCGCGGACAAAGCACCCCCGCCGTCATCCCCGACGAGCAGATGGAGCGCTTCCGCTTCATGCTCGACTACTCCGAAGAAGCCATCGAAGTGTGCTCCTCCCCCCTCGCCCCCGGCGAACAGGTGCGAGTCATCAAAGGCCCCCTCGCCGGACTGGAAGGCGAGCTGGTGACCATCGACGGCAAAAGCAAGGTGGCGGTAAGGCTGGATATGCTGGGCTGCGCCCATGTGGATATGCCGGTGGGGTTCGTGGAGAGAGTGGGAAAGATGGAGGCGGTGAGATGAACATGTTCCACCCACTGAAATACAATATTGAAATTTTGAATAGATCAGTAGCTCCTCAATAAAAGCCTTCCCCCTATTAATACAGCTAGGCAACCCCTATTTTATGGGAAAACTATCCCCAATGGAGGCTGCCTAAATTTTACTCAGCTACGTAAAGAGCACTAATATCATATGCCAAGCGATTCTCAAAATAACAAACGCATAGCCCAAAATACACTGTTATTGTATTTTCGAATGCTCTTTTTAATGCTGGTTAGCTTATATACCAGCCGTGTCAACCTAAATGCATTAGGTATAGAGGATTTTGGTATATACAACGTAGTAGGCGCCTTGTCGCTATGTTCTCCATTATATCGGGCTCTCTGGTGTCATCCATCAGCAGATTTATCACCTTTGAACTTGGAACAGAAAATAAAGAAAAACTAAAAAAAGTATTTTCAACAGCTGTTTCTATACAGTTTTTTCTGGTTATCATCGTGGTTATTCTTGCCGAAACCATTGGACTTTGGTTTCTAAATAACAAAATGGTAATACCCGAAGAACGTATACTTGCCGCCAATATCATTTATCAGTTCTCTATTATATCTTTTGCACTTTCGTTAATGAGTATTCCCTATACCGGAACAATAGTAGCACACGAAAAAATGTCAGCTTTTGCCTATATCAGTATTTTTGATGTCATAGGGAAACTGGCTGTCGCTCTAACCATTTCTATAGCTCCGATAGATAAACTAATTTGGTTCGCAGGCTTCATTGTATTCAATTCTACCATCATACAAAGTATATATATTTTTTATTGTAAACGCCATTTTGAGGAATGTACTTACCATTTCATTTTTGATAAGTCTTTACTCAAAAATATGTTCGGTTTCGCCGGTTGGAATTTTATCGGCTCTATAGCAGCTATTCTCCGTGACCAAGGCGGAAACATTGTCATCAATATGTTTTGTGGACCAGCCGTAAATGCAGCTCGTGGAGTTGCCATGCAAGTCAACAATGCAGTCAGTGGTTTTGTTTCCAACTTTCAGACAGCACTCAATCCACAAATTACAAAAAGTTATGCTTCTGGCAACTATGATTACATGATGCAACTCATCTTTCAAGGTGCACGACTTTCTTATTACATTTTACTTATCCTTGCCTTACCTATCATCAGTAATACCCATTTTATTCTTCAATTATGGTTGGGGCAAGTACCAAAACATACTGTACTATTCGTACAGCTTGTCCTATTCTTCACTATGAGTGAATCTTTAGCCAATCCTCTAATAAACGCTATGCTGGCTACTGGGAAGATCAAAAAATTTCAAATTATAGTCGGTGGACTTAATCTGGTCAATTTACCTTTATCTTATATCTGCCTTCGTTTAGGATGTATTCCAGAATCAGTTGTGATAATAGCTATTATCATATCTATGATATGCGAAATGGCCCGTGTTATTATGTTACGTAATATGATACACTTTCCTGCTCGCTCCTTCCTTAAAAAGGTATATTTCAATGTAATATTTGTCACCATCACAGCCTCTATACTCCCTCTGTACCTACACTTTATACTTGAAGAAAATATTTATACTTTTACTCTCATAAGTGTAGTTTCATTTTCATGTACACTTCTCTCTATTTTATATATTGGTTGCAGTAGTGAAGAGCGTGTCATGGTATTTAGTAAAGTTAAGGTAATAGTGAACAAAGTATCAAAACGCTATAAATAATATGTCCTTAGTCAATAACTTCACAGTTAAAAAAGTTCGTTCTTCCAATCTGGAGTCGTTACGTTTGCTTTCAATGTTTTTCGTTTTGGTAGTACATGCCGATTTTCAGGCTCTTGGTATGCCTGACAGGACAGAAATGACAATTCTTCCTTTATTTTCTGTATTTCGAATTATTATAGAAGCATTTGCTATCGTCTGTGTCAACTCTTTCGTCTTATTATCAGGCTGGTTTGGCATAAACTTCCACATTAAAAGTCTATGCAATCTGCTTTTTCAGTGTGCATTCTTTTTAATTGGTATCTATACTTTTACAATATTGATTGGCATTGAACCATTATCGATAAGTGGTATTAAAAGATGTTTGATGCTCACTAACAATGTTTGGTTTGTGAAGTGTTATTTAGGTATGTTTATTATGGCTCCCATCCTCAATGCCTTCGTTGAAAAAACTGACAAAAGAACATTTAGTACAGTGCTGCTTCTCTTTTTTTATCTTCCAGACAATATATGGCTGGTTTTCCAATGGGGCCTATTTTGAAAAAGGATATTCTGCCTTCTCTTTTATGGGGCTGTATCTTTTAGCGCGCTACGTTCGTATCTGTCAACCATCTTATACACAGTGGTCAAAAAGCAAGAATCTCCTTATGTACATAAGTTTGTCTACTTTTACAGCCCTAATGCTAATCATTACATGCTACTTTGACAAAGTTGGATATTTTTGTATGTTTTGGACTTATACGAGCCCATTAGTGATAGCAGGTGCACTTTATCTGCTCCTTTTCTTTAATAGGTTCGCTTTTCAAAACAAAGGAATCAATTGGATTGCGGCGTCCTGTTTTGCTGTTTATCTATTCCATTTCTTCATATGGGAATACTTTATGAAACCACACATCCAACAACTAGCAGTTACCTACAATGGTATATCATGCCTGTTGGTAATCACGGGTCTATTATTAACATTCTTTACAGCAGCTATTTTAATAGATAAGATACGTCTCTATATATGGAACCATTTTGTATCTAAATATATCAGTTAACGTGATAACACTTACTTCCAAATACGACTGTTGCGGGTGTACAGCCTGTACCTCCGCTTGTAATAGGGGTGCTATTATCATGCAGGAGGATGAACAAGGATTCCTTTATCCACATATCAACACTACACAATGCATCGATTGTGGCCTTTGTAATAAAGTTTGTCCTGTGTTCCGATACGATGTTATAAGCAATAAAAAAAAATGTAAATCCCCAATAATTCTCGCTCTTCATCATCATAATGAAAAAACTTGGATATCCTCCTCTAGTGGTGGTGTATTTGCCTCCCTTACAGACTATGCCCTTCGGCAAGCCGGTGTAATATTCGGAGCTATATATGATGACAATTTTGTAGTAGTTCATCGCAGAGCAGAAACCCAAGAAGACACACTGAAATTCAGAGGTTCCAAATATGTGCAAAGTAATTTAACTGGTATTTATCAACAAGTTAAGTTTTATCTCCAAGAGCAACGTTTCGTTCTCTTCAGTGGTACTCCTTACCAAGTGGAAGGGCTCAAAGGATACTTACAGAGATCCTACGACAACCTACTCACAGTAGATATCCTCTGTCATGGAGTACCCTCACCCCGAGTGTTTCATGACTACCTCAATTTTATTCGTCAAAACTCAGATTTTCACTTCACAGGTATTTTTATGAAAGACAAGACTTTTGGTTGGGGATATCAGAATTCTCGCCTTTTCTTTGGCAAGAATGCCAGCCAGTTCAATACAGTACTTTCTCGTCTTTGGAATGACATCTTTTATAGCCATCTCACAACACGTCCTTCATGCCATGCCTGCCGTTTTACCAACTATCTGCGCCCTGGCGATATCACTATAGGTGATTTTTGGGGAATCGAGAAACATCATCCTCAGTTCACTGATAGTAGAGGGATCTCACTTATTATGCTTAATAATACTAAAGCTGAAATCGTATGGAATCATATAAAAGATGACTTCAATTATCTAGAAAGCAACATCAAAGAATGCATACAACCTAATCTAAAGTATCCTGTACCCGAACCAGTCAACAAAGCTACATTCTGGCAGGATTATGCTTCAATGCCTTTCTTTCAAATAATGAACAAATACTATAGGATCACACATCAAGATCTCTTGAAAAATCGCTTTTATATGATTTTACTAACTCTCAAAAAACGGTTTACATGAAAATAGGAATACTTACTTTTCATGATGCTCATAACTATGGTGCCATGCTACAATGCTACGCTCTCCAACAGTTCCTCTTTAAAAAAGGATACAACGTAGAAGTGATTGACTACAGACCGGCATTCTATCAAAAGCAATACCATCGTCACAGTCTATGCCCGTGGATAGGGAAAAATCCAGTACGCACAATGAAGAGTATCTATTATAATTATTATCTTTTCAACAAACGTTGTGCCGCATTCTCTGATTTTCACAATCGCCACCTCTACATGTCTATACCGGCTACTCGTACTAATATACCACAAAGCTATGATGCTTATATTGTAGGCAGTGATCAGATTTGGAATCCCCAACTCACTAATGGCTTTCATGATGTCTATTTCTGCGATTTTTGTTTTCCTAAAGGAAAGAGTCGGTTCATTGCGTATGCCCCCAGTATGGAAATCAGCAGATTATCTACACAAGAAGCAGAATACCTAACTCGTGTTCTTAACTGTTTCGATGCTCTCTCTGTACGTGAATCATCACTTATTCCCATACTACAGCCTCTCGTCAGCCAGCCCATCCAACAAGTACTTGACCCGACACTTTTATTAGATGCGACAGCTTGGAATCCATTAATAGGCAAATGCCCTGAAAATCGTCCTTACGTTGTATTATATCAAGTTCGTGAAAACCCAGCAGTCCGGATGAAAGCTTTCGAAATAGCCCAATCTATTGGAGGCATAGTAGTAGAACTGACAGCACGTATCGACTGTCATTATTCCACTAAGTATCAAACAGCCTCACCTGCAGATTTTGTCACTTACATCCGATATGCAACCTATGTATCACCACCTCATTCCATGGAACCGCTTTCTCACTTATTTTCAATCGTCCATTTTACACATTTTCTCTTGGAGATAATTTTGACTCCCGTTCAGCTTCCCTCCTTGAGTCAGTAAATCTCACCGAGCGTTTAGTATGCCCCGACGAACAGTTTGAAATAAGTCTAATTGATTTCAAACAAGCGAATAAAAGACTGAAGCATTTGAGAAAACAGTCATGTGATTTTTTAAGACAGTCATTACACGAAAGACAAGAACAATAAGCATCAATATTTCCAAAAGACATTTTTTTAGTCATGAAAGTTTCCATTATAGTTCCTTGTTACTCAGTTGCATCAAAACTACCCCGATGTGTGCATAATCTATTGGCTCAAACTTTCACAGACTGGGAACTTATTTTAATAGATGATGGGAGTACAGACAACACATGGGATATTTGCAATAGCTTTACAAAGAACAATGCTCATATTCATGCCGTACACAAAGAAAACGGTGGTGTCAGTTCAGCCAGAAATACAGGAATTGAGATAGCTAAGGGAGAGTTCATAACTTTTATCGATTCAGATGACTATGTAAAGCCGGACTACCTTCAGAAATTGGTAGAAGGCCAGGAAGCAGACTTAGTATTATGTGGCTTTCGTAGTTCCACGGGAATAGACTTCACACCAGAACCTCAATACCTCATTGGAGATGACCTTAGTAAAAATATACAAGCCATCGTAGAGAATGACTATTTACTTTATTCCCCTTGGTGCAAACTCTTTCGTCGTGATATTATCCAAAAACACCAACACCGCTTTGATCCCGAAATTCGTTTAGGTGAGGACACTATTTTTTGTTATAAGTACCTGCTCTATTGCTCTTCCATAAAGGTAGTGGCATCAAACAGCTACTTTTATGACGGCGTGTGGGGTGGCTATAAAAAGTATGTACTAACACGACAGGAAGTAGAATATCTAGATAAAGCAGAAATTACGACGCTGCATGATATAAATCAACACTTTAACTGTCGGATAGACCTGACATATCGTGGCTATCATGTAGCCATGCTAAAAGGATTATATGAAAAATTCAGAGATTACGACACCTTCGAGATGTATACCCGCACACACGATGTATTACCACCGGAGCATTTTTTTGCCAACCATAAACTTAGTTATATTTTTTGGGGTATCGTGGAACTGGAAACGCTCTATGTTGACAAAGAATATTGTGCAGGTAAACTCTTCATGCAACGTCTACATCATTTTTTTACTATACCAACCAATCAGTTACTCTCGTATTCCTACAAGATGCGTTTGATACATTACTTGGTAAAAAGCAAACATTACACGATGGCCCATGTGCTCTTAATATTCCTTTCAATCTTAAAGCATTAATCTTTATGAGTTCGCCTAAAATATCTATTATCATACCAGTTATATGGCAGAATCCTATCTACACCGATGTGTAGATAGTAATCATTACCCAGACATTTACTGATTGGGAAC
>ENA-OQIG01000874-OQIG01000874.1-human-gut-metagenome-genome-assembly--contig:-NODE-874-length-15218-cov-4.897952_pt1 | contig 15218 bp, 18 predicted proteins | sample MGYA00242576_ERZ504741 | MGnify/ENA primary metagenome ERZ504741 (study PRJEB26092, sample SAMD00036436) | human gut metagenome | host: Homo sapiens | study: EMG produced TPA metagenomics assembly of... | reverse complement strand
TATCTGTTCTTCTTCTGAGCTGTAAGACTGGGAAGTTTTATTTTTTGCTTTACTTCTACAATCTGTCTCGTTTTTACTTTTCACACTGTTTTTTGCATTACCAGCATGGTTCATTTCATTACCATAACTGTTCTTATCCGAAGTTCCTGTGTAATTTCTGCTGTTTTTACTCTCAGATTCATAGTTTTTTGCCATTATTATTTTCCTCCTGATGAGATTTATCTGCCCGGATCTCCTGATACTCTGCAAAATCCGGTTTTTTTCTTCCACACTTCATCGCTGAAAGTGCTTCACATTGACTATTATCCCAAAAACCGGGGGGAATATTCATCAAAATATGTTGCTTTTTTCACCAAGCTATATTATAATCATAGCTGTAAAAAGAATTTACCCTTCAAAAATTTTTTTACATAAACCCCTTATTTAATTATTTATACTCCCCTTGAAAGTCCCGGCAGCTCCCCTGCCGGGGCTTTCTCTTTGTATTTATGCGGGTTTCCGGATTTTGTAAATCTGAATTTTGTTAATATTTTTGTAATATTTATAATTTGTACCCAGATTTTACCCAAAATCATATTTTTTTACCTTCTCTTTCAATCTCATAAGCAGAACTCTATTTCTTTTTCAAAATCATCAGAAAATAAAAAGCTCCCAGTTTCCCAAGAGCTTTTCGTTCTTTATCAGAATAATGCTGCCAACTTATCCATTTCTTCTGCTTTCTTATCAGGAAGAACATGTGAGTAAAAAAGTTTCTGAACATGCTCTCCTCTTATGTCTTTCAGTTTTCTTTTTCCAAAAACCGCCTTAATATGTGATTCATATTCATCCTGACATAATTTGTAGGTTACATATTTTATGGTGTTCTTCTTGTATTCTTTCAGAATCCTCCACACAAAAAAGGCAGAGCCTCAGAATGCTCCAAGGTTCTGCCTTTAATAACCTTATCTTATTTGCTTTTCCACCTATTAATCACCAGTATATGCTTACATAATTAAAAGCCTCTTCTTCAGATAGAGCAAAATCTTTCATTAATTTCTTAACTACCGCATCCCTGCTGACATTAAAATCTTTACAAGTTTGAATAACTACGCGTATTCCTTCCAATCTACTCTTGTATACCTTCCTGCCTTAATTCCTCTAATGCGTTGCACATATTAATCCGCCCTCCTTTTTGTTCCAGTTCCAAAGCATGGTCAATCAGCTGCTGTGATTCTGTAATTGCACCTATCACAAGACCAAGTTCTGTCGAAATTGCCTGATCTTTGTATTTCATATTGATTTTCTTATAATCCCGCGCATAAATAGCTCTGCTGACATCAAATACTGTATTTACATCTGAATTACAAAATTTAAGAGACTCACTGGATCTTACCTGAATCAGGTTCATTTTATAATCAGCTATCATAGCTTCCAGTTCTTCCGGAATTTTCAACATATCCTTCAAAGAAAGTGGTCCATCCCATTCACGTTCACCGTAATATACACAAAGGCTGATTACTGGATGCAGACGGTCTGTTTTCTTAAAATTTGACAGAAACTCGTCGAATGAATCAAAATCATTATCTTTCTTATTCTGAGCTGCAATCTCATCATATTCCTTCATATAAGAAAATGCATCTCCGACCATGTGTCTAAGTGGCATTGCGTAATGAATCTTAGCCTGATTTTCCAGTCCCCAGATTACAAAATCTACGCCATATGCCGTTTTCTTTACAACATCCAGAATCTTCTGCAATGTCTCAGCGTGACCATTAAATTTCAATACGGAAGAAATATCTGTGTCAGCTTCCGTAAGATCGCCTGCTTTTAATACCTGTCTGCCATTAAACAATGCTGCATTGAATAAATCCGCAAAATGTTCATTATCTCTCCAAAAGGTCTTTAGTATGGTATCCGGTTTTATTTTATTCTTTTCCACCGCTATCGACACCTCCTCTTGTCTATTCTTATCATCAATATATCATAAGTCATATCCTATTTCTATTAAAATAAAATATAAAATTATTAAAAATCCTGGAAGTACTACCAAAACAACCCTATACAAAAAAGTATCAAAAAGTCGAACGTCTGCATATATTCCAGATATGATTTTTCTGGTCTATATCTAACGTTCATTTCTTTTGATACCATAACAATTTCAGAAAAACTGCCAAAAGCAGCATCGCCGGTCTCATGATCTGCGATGCTGCTCTGTTTTTTATATTCTTCTTTTCCTATTCATTTTCATATGCGCCAGAGCGTGTGCCAAGCGGATATTCGCAATCCACTTCGCTACGTAGCTCTACACCGAATAACTAATCCGCAGGGGACTTACTTGATTCGGTTAAAAAATGCTTTACGCAAGATGTACGTCACAATTTGTTTCTCAACATTTACCAGATTTCAGACTCTACTGCTGCTCTTTCAATAGAAAGACCTTTCATATAGCTGTCCATAAATACATTGAATCCAGCCACACCTTCCGGTTTTGGATCCAGTGTGCTGCTTTCCTGATCTGCAAATACTTTACTATCAAGGAAGCTTTCCAGAGTTTCACCTTCTTCTTTATTTACCAGATAAGAAGCAAGAAGTGCGATTCCCCAGGCTCCGCCTTCACCTGCCGTAGCCATTACAGATACCGGTGCATTGACAGCATCTGCCAGAATCTGCTGTCCTACGCCTTTTGTCTTAAATAATCCTCCATGACCAAGAAGACGGTCTACCTTTACATTTTCTTTCTCAAACAGAAGGTTCAGACCTACCCTCATGGCTCCAAGGCATGTATACAGATTGGTTCTCATAAAGTTTGCAAGATTGAATTTGCTCTCAGGAGAACGTACAAATAACGGACGTCCTTCTTCAAAGCCTGTCATATGCTCGCCTGAGAAGTAGCAGTAAGACAGAAGTCCGCCACAGTCCGGATCCCCTTCAAGTGCTTTATTATAAAGAGTTCCAAACAGTTTATTCATATCCACTTCCATACCCATAGCCTCTGCAAACTCTTTAAATACATTTACCCAGGCATTCAGGTCAGAGGTACAGTTGTTGGAATGAGCCATAGCTACCAGATGTCCGGACGGAGTGGTAACCATATCGATTTCTTTATACGGTCTGGAGAGTTCTTTTTCCAGAACGATCATGGCAAATACAGAAGTTCCTGCGGAAACGTTACCTGTACGAACTGCAACACTGTTTGTGGCAACCATACCTGTTCCTGCATCACCTTCCGGAGGCACATCGGGATTCCTGCTTTCAGTTTACCTGTCACATCCAGAAGTTTCGCACCTTCTTCTGTAAGAACGCCGGCATCTTCCCCTGCAACAAGAGCTTTCGGCATAATGTCACGAAGTTTCCAAGAGAATCCGTAAGGTGCTACCAGTTCATCGAATTTATCAACCATTTCCTGATTATAATCTGCTTTTGTTGTGTCGATCGGGAACATACCCGCCGCATCACCGATTCCAAGAACTCTCTTACCTGTCAGTTTCCAGTGTACATAAGCCTCCAGAGTTGTGATATAGTCAATATCTTTTACATGTTCTTCACCGTTAAGGATCGCCTGATACAGATGAGCAATGCTCCATCTCTGCGGAATGTTGTAGTTGAACAGTTCCATCAATTTCTCGCTGGCTTCTCCTGTAATATTATTTCTCCATGTACGGAATGGTACAAGAAGTTCTCCCTCTTTGTTAAATGGCATATATCCATGCATCATGCGCTGACACCAAATGCGCCTACGGATTCCAGTTCTATGTCATATTTTGCCTTCACATCCTTTGCCATATCCTGATAGCAGTCCTGGATACCTGTCCAGATATCATCAAGCTATATGTCCAGACACCGTTTTCATAACGGTTCTCCCATTCATGTGCACCGGATGCGATTGGCTGATTTTTGTCATCTACAAGTACTGCTTTGATTCTGGTAGAACCAAACTCAATACCAAGTGCTGTTTTATTTGCAATTATCGCTGCTTTTGCTTCTGCTGCTCCCATTTTTATGTACCTCCCTGATTTTTTGATGTACTTTTTTTACATATTTTTATGGCTGCCATCTCAGGTAATCCAATGAATCCTCTGACATATATGCACAATCCATTGTTCCTGTCTGATATGGCAGCCTTTTATGTTACTGTTCACTCCGTCACAGTAACCCTTTTATATCACTTATGGTAATAATTATTTTCTGAATGCAAGTTCATTCCATCTCAGTTCATTCTTAAAATCACGAATATTTGTATCTTTATCAATATAAACAGCTTCAATACCCATAGCAGCTGCCCAGTCACCCATCTGCTCTGCTGTCAGGTCATAGGAGAATGCTGTATGGTGGCTCCGCCTGCAAGGATCCATGCTTCTGCACCTGTCTTAAGATTTGGCTGTGGTGTCCAGAACGCACTTCCTACAGGAAGCTTCGGCATCGGTTTCTCAACCTTCTTGCATTCCACATCGTTGATGATCAGACGGAAACGGTCTCCAAGATCGATCAGGGATGTTGCAATACCCGAGCCTGTCTTGCTTGTGAATACAAGTCTTGCAGGATCTTCTCTGTCACCCATGGAAAGCGGGCATACTTTAATGCCAATCTTACCATCTGCGACAGACGGGCATACCTCAAGCATATGAGACTGAAGGATTCCTTCTTTTCCAGGTACAAAGTTATATGTATAGTCTTCCATCATGGAAGTTCCTTTTGCATCTTTTACACCAGCTGTCATGATCTTCATCAGACGAACCATTGCAGCTGTCTTCCAGTCGCCTTCTGCACCGAATCCATAGCCTTTTTCCATAAGTCTCTGGATTGCAAGTCCGGGAAGCTGTTTAAGAGCACCCAGATCTCCAAAGTGTGTAACGATTGCCTGATAATTTTTCTCTTCCAGGAATTTCTCAAATCCGATCTCAATCTGAGCCTGAACTGCTACATGACGTTTAAATTCTTCCGGATCTCTTCCCTCAAGAAGAATATCATATTTGCTGTAGTATTCATCTACCAGCGCATCTACATCACCTTTAGCTACATCTTTTACATAATCAGCAATCTCATTTACAGGATAAGCATCAACTTCCCATCCGAATTTAATCTGTGCTTCTACTTTATCACCTTCTGTAACAGCTACGTTTCTCATGTTATCTGCTACACGACATACGCGGATATGACTGCTCTCCATGATACCAACTGCTGTACGCATCCAGGAAGCAAGTCTTTCCTGAACATCTTTATCTGCCCAGTGTCCGACAATAACTTTTCTTTCGATTCCCATTCTTGTAACAATATGACCATATTCACGACCGCCATGAGCAGACTGGTTTTCATTCATAAAATCCATATCAATGGTATCATAAGGAATCTCCTCATTAAACTGTGTATGAAGATGGCAAAGCGGTTTTCTGTATTCTTTCAGACCAAGGATCCATGATTTTGCCGGTGAGAAAGTATGCATCCATGTGATAACACCTGCACAGTCCTCATCTGCATTTGCCTCATTAAATGTTTTACGGATCAGTTCGTTTGTGATCAGTGTTGGTTTCCATACTAATTCAAATGGAAGAACACCGCTCTTGTTTAATTCCTCAACAATGATTCTGGAATGCTCAGCAACTTTTCTTAAGCACTCATCTCCGTAAAGATCCTGTGAACCGGTGCAAAACCAAAATTTATATTTTTTCTCCGTCATCAGCATAGCAAACTTCTCCTTATTTTTCTACATTTTTCTATTTTTTCTACTTCTTTTTCTTCATCATGGCAAGAACAGACTGGAGTACAATGAAGAAGCATAACAGAGCTGCAATGGTAATACGTGTCCACCAGGAAGATAAGGTTCCCTGGAAGGTGATAAAGGCTTCGATGGTTGCCTTGATCAGTACACCAAATAAGGTTCCAAATACATTTCCCACACCACCGGTAAGAAGGGTTCCACCGATAACGGAAGAAGCAATGGCATCCATTTCAAAGCCCTTTGCCTGCTCTACGAAACCGCCCAGTGTGTTTAAGCAGAATAAAATACTTCCAACGCCGCAGAGGAAACCGTCTAATACATAGGCTTTTAATTTGACCCTGCGTACATTTAAGCCCATCATCAGGGCTGACTGCTCATTTCCGCCTACTGCATAAATGCTGCGTCCAAACTTGGTATATTTTAACATGATAAATGCCAGTACCAGAAATACCAGAGCGATCACAACGGTAGGATACATATAAGGATAGACCATAACGCCCTTTTTGTTCAGGTAGCCGCCAAATGGCAGATACAGCTTCATTTTTGCCCATGCCATAAAGGTCTCATTGGTAATACTGATCATATCTTTGGAATGATGCAGTCATACCTCTGGCAAAGAACATACCTGCCAGTGTTACGATAAATGGCTGGATGTCCATGTAGGCAACTAAAAATCCCTGGACCAGGCCAAATACAATGCCTGTCACCAGAACAATGATCACTGCAGGAACTGCACCAATACCGCCTTTTTCCATCATCCAGGCAAGCATCATACAGCCCATAGCCACGAAAGAACCAACGCTGATATCAATACCGCCGGTGATCATAACAACAGTCATGCCGATACCGATAACGATCAGTCCTGCATTGGATATAAACAGGTTTAAGAAGTTCTGTGTCTTGGAAAAGCCCTGTGCGTTAAACAGCACACAGCCGATCCCGTACATAATAAAGAACAGCAAAATGGTAACAAGCAGCAGGAAACTGTTCTGTTTTAATTTCATTTTACCTTTCATGTCATGCTGCCTCCTTTCCTGCTTTTATCTCTTTCTTCTGTAACAGAGATTTTCTCCATCTTGCAAAACCTGGAGACTGGAGAGCTACAATGATAACAACTACGATAGCCTTATAAACAGGCACCTGGTCAGAAGAAACATGCATTGCATACAGGGTAGTTGTAAGTGCCTGGATGGTAAATGCACCGATCACGGAACCTGCCAGTGAAAATTTTCCGCCGCCTAAGGAGTTTCCGCCAATGGCAACTGCCAGAATGGCATCCAGTTCCATGTTAAGACCAATGTTGTTGGCATCTGCAGAATAAATACGGCTGGAAGCGATCAGCCTGCAAGGCCGGAACACAGGCCGCAGTACGCATATGTAAGGAAAATGATAAGAACGGATTTAATACCTACTAACTGGGATGCTCTCTTGTTGATACCTACAGACTGGATGTACATGCCCAGGGCTGTTTTCTTTAAAAGCAGCGAAGTAAGGGCAACTACCAGCACTGCCACGATAAACGGGGTAGGAACCGGAAATCCCGGGAAAGAAGCGCCCAGTACACGATAACTGTCTACACGCACATAGGTGATCTGTCCGTCTGTGATCAGCTGTGCAATACCTCTGCCTGCAGTAAACATGATCAGAGTTGCCACCATAGGCTGGATATTTAACTTTGATACTAAAAATCCGTTAAAACAGCCAATGGCTGCGCCTACTACCAAAGCTGCTATAAAGCCAAGGATCAGTGGATTTGCATAAGCAGTAACTGCTCTCTCTCCACCTGTAAGGATGTTACAGCATACAGCTGCACTTACTGCCATAATAGCGCCTACGGAAATATCCGTTCCTGCTGAGGAAGATACTACCAGGGTCATTCCTACTGCCAGGATCACAAGTTCGGAGGCACGGTTGATGATATCGATCATATATCCATAGAGAACGCCATCACGGATCTCAATTGAAAAGAAGTTCGGTGTTGTGATGATATTTACCAGCAATACCAGTGCCAGGCAGAAAATAGGGAGAAATAATCTCTGGGATGTTATGTTTTTAATGTTTTATTTTTCATGACTACTGCCCTCCTGCAATGGTTGACATAATGGAAGACTGGTTCATTTCATTTCCGGAAAGTTCTCCTACCTTTGCACCGTCACGCATAACCACCATGCGGTCACAGGTACGGAGCATCTCTTCGATCTCTGAGGAAATAAATACCACTGCCATTCCCTGGGAAGCCAGTTTTACTACCAGCTTCTGGATCTCTGTTTTGGTTCCTACGTCAATACCTCTTGTAGGCTCGTCCAGAATAAGAAAATCCGGATTGGTCAAAAGCCAGCGGCCAATGATCACCTTCTGCTGATTTCCACCGGATAATGATTTGATCGGTGTTTCACGGCTGGCTGTTTTGATCTGCAGCATTTCAATATATTTATCTGTAAATTCTTCCTGCTGCTTTCTGCTTAATAAGTGGAACATGCCACGTTTTGCCTGAAGTGCCATGATCATATTTTCTCTTACAGACAGGTCTGCAATGATACCTTCATTTTTACGGTCTTCCGGAAGATAGGCCATTCCTGCATGCATGGAAGTAATTGGGTGTTTGGCTGTTATTCCATTTCCCTTTACCTGAAGGGTTCCTTCATCCGGACGTTCTGCCCCGTAGAGAACACGGACTGTTTCAGATCGTCCGGAACCTAACAGGCCTGTAAAGCCAACAACCTCGCCTTTGTGGATCACCAGGTCAAATGGCTTGATATAGCCTTTCTTTCCCAGTCCCACTGCCTTGATAACGATATCTTCCTCTGTATGTTCCTCTTCGTCCTTTGCTTCCTTGATGGCAGCCAGATCATCAAAATCTTTACCCATCATCTTTGCAACCAGCTGGACTCTTGGAAGTTCTGCTGTGGTAAATTCTCCTACCAGCTGTCCGTTACGCAGTACTGTGATCTTATCGCAGACTGCATATACCTGCTCCAGGAAATGGGTAACAAAGATAATGCCCACTCCCTCTCCTTTTAAACGCAACATCAGCTTAAACAGCTTTTCTACTTCTCCGTCATCCAGGGAAGAAGTAGGCTCATCCAGGATAAGAACCTTTGCAGACATGTCCACTGCACGGGCAATGGCGATCATCTGCTGGATGGCGATGGAATAATTGTCAATAGTCTGTGTAACATCTGCATGTATGTCAAGATCCTGCAATAATTTTGCAGCTCTTTTATTCATAGTTTTCCAGTCGATCAGCCCTGCTTTTCTGGGCTCTCTTCCAATAAAAAGATTTTCTGCCACTGTAAGGTTGGGGCAGAGGTTTACTTCCTGATACACGGTACTGATACCGCGGCTCTGGGCTTCCTGCGGACTGCGGTTGATGATCGTATGGTCACAGCCATCGATCATGATCTCTCCTGTTTCAAACTCCTCCACACCGGTGAGAACCTTGATCAGAGTGGATTTTCCGGCTCCGTTCTCACCCATAAGTGCATGTATTTCCCCTTTTTTTAATGTAAAATCCACATTCTGCAGAGCTTTTACACCTGGGAATGTCTTATATATATGCCGCATTTCAAGGACAGAATCCTTTTCCATAAAAGCCATGCCTCCTTTTTTCTAAAAAAAGACACGGGAGGGGACTTTTGTCTCCCGCCCCGTGCCTGATCTGCTATGTATTACTGGTAACAGATTGCTGGTTATTAGTATGCTCTGGTCTTTAAGATCTCTTCCAGATCCATGGAGGTATCAAAGTAAGCTTCATCTACATACTGGATCTTTTCAACTTCTTCGCCCTTTTCCAGTTTCTGGATGATCTCAGCTACACGTGGTCCATGAAGTGGGTTGCACTCGAAGGTTGCGTTTAAGTCACCTGCGATCATAGACTCAAATGCTGCCTTTACAGAGTCAAAACTTACTACGATAATGTCACCCTCTGGTCCACAGGTCTTTCCTGCTGCCTTGATCGCGTCGATAGCACCGAATGCTTCGTTATCATTCTCACAGATAACTACGTCAATATCATCGTAGCTCTTTAAGAAGGACTCCATAACTTCCTGTCCTTTAGCCTGTGTAAATTCACCGGACTGCTTGTCTAACATATTCCAGTTGGAATGTTCTTTTAACTTGTTCTCCATACCTTCTGTACGGCCAACCTGTGCAGATGCACCGATGGTTCCCTGAATGGTTACCATATTGATCTCTTCGTCTGCTCTGCCCTGTTTCTCTAAGTAATCTGCCAGCCAGTCACCACAGGTCTCGCCTTCTTTTACGAAGTTTCCGCCTACCCATGCTTCATAAAGGCTGTCATCTGAAAGCTGCATCTGACGGTCAGAAAGAATAACCGGTATTCCAGCTTCTTTTGCTTCTTCCAGAACAGTTTCCCATCCGGTCTCAACTACAGGAGCAACTACGATATAATCAACATCCTGCTGGATAAAGGAACGGATCGCTTTGATCTGGTTTTCCTGTTTCTGCTGTGCGTCATCAAAGATCAGCTTATAGCCGTTTTCTTCTGTAAATGTGGACTTAAAAGATTCTGTATTCGCAGTTCTCCAGTCAGACTCAGCGCCTACCTGTGCGTATCCGACTGTGATCAGATCTCCGTCAGCTGCTGCTTCCTTCTTTTCCCCTTCAGAAGAAGCTTCTGCTGCTGTGGTCTCCTCTGCCTTTGTCTCAGCTGGCGCTGCAGTTGTTTTTGACTCTGCAGGATTGCTGGTGCATGCGGTTGCTGACATTGCTACAGCTGCTGCTAATGCTACGGATAAAAATCTTTTTTTCATATGATGGTTCCTCCTTTTTAATAACATCACATTTGTTTTTGCAGTTTTATTATACAAAATGCTCCGTATATTTTATACAGAGCATCTTTTCAAAAAAGTGTGTTTTTTATAGGTTTTCCACAAATTTTTGTGTTTTCTTTGGAAAAAGTTATGTTTTTTTATTGAGGAAGATCTTAAAGCAGGTCCCGATCCCTTTTTCAGACTCAACCAGTATCTCTGCCTGATCCCCATAATACATCCTAAGGCGCTGTGCCACATTATTAAGACCAAAGCCGCCTTTTTTCAGATCTGCCTGTTCCCCTTCAAAGGTTCCGGAAAGCTTTTTACGTACTTTTTCAAGAGTTTCCGGATCCATGCCGCTTCCATTATCCTCCACTTCAAAGATCAGGTTATCCCGGTCCTCATAGCCTCTTATGATAATACAGCCTCCGCCCCGCTTATTTTTGATCCCGTGGTACAGAGCGTTTTCAACTAAAGGCTGCAGCAGCATTTTTAAAACAATATGATCCTTTATTCCCGGTTCGATCTGAATGGAATAGTCTAAAATATCCTCATAGCGGATCTTCTGGATCTTTAAATAACTGCGTATATGAGACTCTTCTTCCTCCACTGTAATAAAATCTTTTCCTCCCGACAGCACGGTGCGGAAGAAATCACTGAGGTCTGTGGTCATTTCCACTACCTGACGGTTATTTCCCCCTTCTGCCATCCACACAATGGAGTCTAAAGTATTATAAAGAAAATGGGGACTGATCTGCTCCTGGTGGAGCCGCAGCTCTGCCTCCCGCAGATTTTTCTGCTCCTGGGTATTTTTCTCTAACAGCCGCCGGATCCGCTCACTCATATGATTAAAAGTACGGGCCAGTACATTGATCTCCTCTAAACTGCCAAGATCCGCCTTTGCATCCAGATCTCCCTTTCCCAGACGTTCTGCCGTCTGCTGCAGCCGTCCCAAAGGCCCTGTAATGGAATTTGTGATGGCCAGTGCAAGGAAAGTGCCTGCTGTCAGCACACAGGCCAGCAAAACCATATATTCCTGGATCCGTTTGGTCACCTGCTGTTCCAGTTCTTTTTGCAGCTGCTCCATATTGATCATCTCATAGTAGGTATACTGGGTAATATATCCTGGATCATGAACACAGCCCCTGGATATCATTTTCCCAGATATTTACATTTTCATCGTATCTTCCTGTAACAGAGGCATTGTCGATCATCCGGTTGACTGCCTTTTCCAGAGAGTCTAAACAGGATAAAATACCTTTTATCTTAATATCACCGTCTGATCCCGGTACCCGCTCAATGGACTTTCCAAAGGCATGACGGGCAGATGCAATCATGTTCAGGGGATTTTTCACCACTGTAGCATACTTGCTCTTCCCCTCTAAAATATCCCCGTTTTCAAATTTATCTACATCGATCAGACCGATCATGACCCGGTACATGGAATATTCCATATCGGATTTAAACTTGATATTGTATTCATTGGCCACTTTCAGGTTTGCCATGATCTCATTATAGGACCGGGAATAATTTTCAAACATACGCTGATAGCCGGCTACCATAAATGTAAGAGGGATCACGATCACAAACAGTAAAAAGAGCAGACGCATTTTCAGTGACAGGTAAAACTTCTTTTTCTTTTCCATGTCTCTATGCCCCTTTTATCCTTTTTGTCCTGCCCTGTAGTCTTTTGGTGACTGCCCCATCACTTTCTTGAAAGTAGCGCTGAAATAATGGGGATCACTGTAGCCTACCTGCTCCCCGATCTCTGCTGTGCGGCTGTTGGTGCAGCGCAGAAGTTCACAGGCTTTGTCAATGCGTACTTTCGTAAGATATTCCACAAAAGTCGTCCCAGTTTCCTGCTTGAAAATAGAGCTGAAATAGCTGGGACTGACTCCTATATGGGCCGCGATCCTGTTTAATGACAGTTCTCCGTTGGAGAAGTTCTTTTCTATGTACTCTTTGGCACTTTGGATCACACTTCCATAACGGTCATTTGAGACACTGTTCCTTGCCTCGATGGCTGCCTGAAACTGCTCTTTCAGATACATCTTGGTCGTATCCACGCTGACGATCACTTTTGGGATCCGCTTAATATCCGTAACTTCCGGTGAAATTGTTACATTTCCCTCTCCCAGTCCTTTTAAGAATTCCTGGATACAGTAGAAAATATCCATGGTAAGATACTGGCGCAGCAGCAATGACTGATAATTGTTCTCACCGATCGCAGCAAAATATTCTTCCACAAAAGGATCACATTCTTCCATTGCTCCTAACTTCAAAAAATCCAGGATCAGCTTCCGGTCTACCCCTGTATAATTGGTATTGTCCAGAAATTCCGTGTATTTTTCATAGCTGGCAAAATAGCGTTCCAGAAGCCTGGATTTTTCCTGCTCTTCCCTGATCTCATCTGCTACATGTTTTAAGGTATCCAGTAAACTTACAGAAGTTACCGGTTTTAATAAGTAGTCACTGATCCCGATCTTAATGGCTTCTTTGGCATATTCAAATTCATTATAACCACTGAGAATGATGATCCTGGTTTTAGGCAGACTTTTTTTCACCAGGCGGCTTAATTCCAGTCCGTCCATAAACGGCATCTTTATATCTGTGATCAGAATATCCGGTTTTGTATTTAAGAGCAACGGATAGGCATATTCTCCGTCTCCTGCTTCCCCAACAAATTCAAATCCATGACTCTCCCAGGCAATATTGTCACGGATCCCCCGACGGATGATGGACTCATCTTCCACCAGAAACACCTTTACCATCTTAGCTTCCCCCTTAAGTTGTCTATCAGCTGTTTCCTATGTATGTACATGTATCATGTACCTGCGTATGGTCCGATTATCCCACATTTATGACAGCGGGTCAATGAAATGTCATATCAAAAAAAGATCAAAAATTCCCATTTTCTGGAATTTTCGATCTTTTTTGCGTTTTTGTCTAATTATAACGTTTCAATTTTACGGTTACTTTTTCTGTTTCCGAATTATTCGATCACCTGATCGCCATCCTTGGTGACATAATACTCTTTTACACCAAGACGGGTCATCCAGTTTCTGGTCTCCTGTGTCTTCCAGGAACCGCTTCCTGCTCCGCCGCCGTTATCATTATCCCATAACCACTGAGGAGTCGGCCATAAGCATACAGATGGTCTTAATGCCTTGTATACTTCGTAGTCTACACCGTTCTGTCCGTGATGGGACATCTGGACCATCTTGCATTTTAAAGCTCCAAGGTTTATATCCTGCATCAGATGTTCACCACCGGTACGTCCCAAGTCTCCTAAGAACACTACATTGGTACCGTTTAAAGATACCATATAAGCAACACTGCTGTTATTTACAAAGTCATTGTTTTCTTTGTAAGCCTGGTTTAAAACCTGGATCTTTGCAGGTCCTGCGTTGATCACCTGTCCTGCTACGATATCACCGTGAAGAACGGATGGAGAAATTTTTGCAAATGCGCCTTTTACATATGCCACCATAGAAGCAACATTTGCGTCCTTTTCTGCGTACCAGCTGTCTTCTAAGAAGGAGTAATAGATACCGTCAATGGTGATCTCTCCTGCATGCTTATAAAGAATATCTGCCAGGGCACCTACGTGATCAGAGTCAGGATGTGTGATCAGCCATGCCTGAACATGTCCGCCTTTTGCCTTGATCTGATTTAATACATAGTCTGTGTTGTCTGTCCAGCCGCCATCTACTACGATCAGACCGCCCTCTCCCGTTTCAATGATCGCTGCCAGCTGCTGGGCTGCTGTATCATGATTTGCCAGAAGAGTGAGCCTTCCCTTTCCGAAGTAAGAGGAAGAGTCTGTAACAGGAGTGGATACTTCTCCAAATCCGGCAACCTCTGCCTTAGTAGTTACCGTCTGTGTATTGGTATTATTCTGATTGCCTGTATTCTTATTTTCATCCTGTACAACGATCCTGTCTGGGGAATTAATAACCTGCGCATTCATAGCGTAAGACTGCATGGTTCCCTGTCCCAGCATCAGTGTAACTGCTGCCAGCAGACATGCCCCGCAGCGTTTCCAGTATCTGTCGATCCGTCTCATTTTCCCTCTCCTTACTGTACCGGCTCAACGGCTCTGACATCCCCTGCTTTAATGGTGTCATTTACCAGATAAGAGCTTTCGTCCCCTTCTTTATCATAAGGGAATACCTGTACCTTTACATCATGATCATCGAAGAAGCTGCCGTAGCTGGTAGTAAATCCGTTTTCATTCTCCTCCGGTGCTGTATAATAGAAGTTCTGGGTTGCTACAGACTCACCAATGCTTCCTAAAACATCCTGTGCATAAACCACTGCTACATCGCTGGTAGTCTTGCGGGTAACAGGCAGCAGTACAGTCAGAAGACCGGTTTCGTCATCATAAACAACGTTTAAGTCCATTACATAATCAGCAAAAGCACCATATGGCTCTAAATACTGCTCTTCCAGGTCTGAACGTACTTCTTCCCAGTCGATCTTAATATCTTTATCGATCTCTGTATCCGGCTGTCCATCTCCCTGGATCTTTCCATCTGCTGGAGAAACAATATTACTCTGGGTACAGCCGCTTAAAAGAGCTGCTGATGCCAGAAGGATCAGAGAAACCTTTTTCCAGTTAAACATTACAAAAAACCTCCTTAATTTTCAACGGTACTATTATAACGAAGAAACCACAATTTTAACAGTGGTTTTTTCTTACAAAATTGTTACCTATATGAAACTTCTGTGAAATGTAGCTTGCTATTTGA
>ENA-OQIG01000873-OQIG01000873.1-human-gut-metagenome-genome-assembly--contig:-NODE-873-length-15238-cov-3.815763_pt1 | contig 15238 bp, 16 predicted proteins | sample MGYA00242576_ERZ504741 | MGnify/ENA primary metagenome ERZ504741 (study PRJEB26092, sample SAMD00036436) | human gut metagenome | host: Homo sapiens | study: EMG produced TPA metagenomics assembly of... | reverse complement strand
CTTGAAAACCGTTGTACTGCGAGGTACCCGGGGTTCGAATCCCTGTCTCTCCGCTGAAACAAAAAAACAAAGTTATAAGTCTTGAATTTCAATAATTCAAGGACTTTCTTTTTTTAGTATATAACATATCAGTCTGCATAATAAAGAACGAGGAGCAACGTAGATCAATGATAACCCTTGAGGACCTACCTTGTATGTAGAATAGTGGGAAATCGATTTTATTTGTTCCGCTACTTGAGCAGATGTCATTACCACACCGCCGGTGTCTAGTTGTAAATGCAATAGTTGAGGCCTTTTATATAGACCGTTGGCTTGAACGTTACTTTTTAAGGAGCAACACACATTATCAAAGTTTATCAATCAAAGCAAGGTTCTATTTTTTGTATTCCTTTTGTAAGATATATAGTCGGGCTATTCCTTTATTTTCAGTGTTTTGCTATCCTCTAATTCATTATACTACATTCTTTTTTACTTTTTTCTATATATCAGTAATTGACCTGAGGTCGACATTATTTAAAAGATTTTCAGTTGTCGTCATTTGTGAAATTTACACCAATGGCTGGTTGTTTTTTAAAGAGACAATAAACGGTAATGGCTGATAGCGTGTTGGCTATGAAATGAATACTAACTTTATCTTCGGTGACTATAGTGGTAAGTTGTTAAATCTTATGATTGAATATTCTAACTTAAATGATTTTATTGCTGTATTCCTATTTTTTTAAGATAACAGATTGATGAATTATATCGTATTCACGTTAAATTAAATAATTTATGAGTGATCAAAATCAAAGCTTTTGTCTATCTTTGTAAATAGACTTAATTCTAAAATAAATAGTATGGCAAAAGAGTTGAATTTTACATTGGAAGGTGTACAAGGTGATTTAAAGTTGAAATACGGTCCTTTTAATCAACGTTTATACCAAGACGGAAGAGAGATCAAGAAACAAGGACGATTCAATCCGAAATATTATGTGATTAACACCAATGGGGAAAAAGAAGAAATAAAGGTTGTCTATGGTTTTGATTTTGTCCATGTCACTGTGTTCCGCGGACAGAAAATCGATCTGGAGGAACGGCTATCTATCCACGAATACATAGTGGGTGGTCTGCCTGTGTTACTTGTCTTTCTAGGTGGATTGATTGGAGCCTTGTTCGGCATCATGGGTGCTACGTTCAATTATAATCATATGCGGCAGGAAAAGTCTTTTATAAAACAACTGCTTGTTTCCCTGGGCGTTTCCATACTCTGCTATGTAGCTTATTTTATATTTGCTATTGGTGTCCAGTTGATAGTGGCTAGATAGGCTGGCTGGAAAGTAAAAGAAAGGTGGCTTCACGGTTATTCCGTATGCCACCTTTTTTAGTAAACTTCTGAATGTCCTCCCCATGGATGATGGCGACTATCCATATTGGGAAAAGTAAAACAGGCGAAAGGAAAAATGAAAACTGTATTTTCTCTGTATTCTTTCGGGAGATTCCCGTTTTTTATCAATTCCCGTAGGTACCGATTAATCCATTCGTTGTGATAGTTTCTGCACTTATTTTCAGTTTCCGGCATCTACTGTTATTATAGAACCGGATATGTGCTTTTCCCTCCTTATCCGGAGTGACAGACGGATTCCAGTATAATGTACGACGATAGTCGGGGACAGGAGGGAGCACAGAATAATTGGGGTGATAGAATTCTTTAACTTGGCTGTAACCGTCAAGCCATGTTTTTCGGACACCTTTCCCTGCTTCTGTCGGTATCTTACTTTCCGGATATGTTTCGATCAGTACGGCACAACTGTATAAGTCGGATACATCGAACGGAGTCAATCGTGGATCTGCATACTGGCAGATCGTAGATAGATTTTCAGTGATATAAATCGATTTAATGGCTTCGAGTCTTATATATTTGTACTTATTATAATCCATTTCTGTATGCCGGGTGCGTTCATAGTTGATTACGAAAAGCGGCATTTTACTTTTATAATACAGGTAATTTCGTCCTGAAACAGGACTGAAATTTTTATTCATGTTCATCATAAGTTCGTGTATGTCGTCACCAATAAATTTTCCACTGTCTTTTATGTCGTCCAGTTCGGAATGTACATCATAATAAGCAATCGATTTCGAACGGCTTTCATATATCTCTTTTTCTTTGGTTCTCTTTTTGGCTTGATGGTTACCTCTTTTAAACGGTAGTTCTTTTCATGGTTACCTGCCTTTGCCAGCGAATCTGCGTAAGCGGCAAAGAAGGTTTCGATATCCTCTTCAGGTAGGGGAGTGGTTTCCACTTCGGGCATAAGTTCTTTCTCTTTTTCTGCATTGGCAATGCTTACCTGCATATCCGCATAATGATATTTTCGGGGGGCAGGACTGAATAGCCTATCCAATAAAATACGGTAATCTTTCTTTTTTCTATTGACTGTAACTGCCAATATCAAGTCCCATTTTCCGTATATATCGGATATTAGTGAGAAGTGTCCTAAACTATCTGTAGTGATGGCTTCGATGAAACTGCTGTTTTCCTCATTCTCCCCGCGTTTCTTCAGGAAGCAGGACACTTCTACGTTAGGCTTGGGAAGTTGCCGGACGAAAGAGACAACCTGCCCTCGCGTTTCGATACCTTGCTCCGGTCCGTATTTAAGGTCAAGAGACTCAATTCCTGTCATTTGTTTCCAAGAGTAGCGGCGCCATCCCTGCACTCTTAATAAGAGATCGATTGCCTTGCGGCGTGTATCGTCCCGGGATTCGAAATAATATTGGGGATTGTTGACATATCCTTTTATTTCGGACATTAATAAAAGATCGGTCAACATATTGTGCCCTGATTCTACTTCATTCATGCCGTCTCTCACAGATAGGGCAAATGGGGTTTGTACCGGAATCTTTTCTTTTCCGGTCAGGGTGAATTCAAGGTTTACCAATTCGTAAGGGTCGTATGTCTCTCTTTGTCTGCCTGTACCTGAACGGATAATTGCTCTTGGGGATAGGTAAATATCAAACGATCCGATAGGACTCTCCGTTACTGTTGAATAACGCGATTCGGGAAACTCCGGGTACTAATTTACTTTTATCTATTTTGAAGCGAATCGTTTCATTACCTTCGACATCGATCAGGCAGAATTTGTATAGTTTGCCTCCGCTGATGACTGCCAGTCCCAATACGTCGGAGGGGGTATTGGAATTCTTTTGCACTGCTATTTCAATGCTGTCTGTGTATGATAAATTGTCGGCATGTAATATATATCCTTCCGGTAAGGCTTCCGGCATATTGAACTGGTGTTTTTTGCCATTAAATTCGACTATTGCTTTTTGTTTCTCTCCCGTGGGCGTGTAATTGAAAATTCCCCGTCCATCATGTGTTACATTGAAACGGGCTGTTTCTTGTTTTTCTTCGTTAATAACAATACCGGTGAGGGTAATGGGGTTTCCATAGGTATCTGTCGCTTCAAAAGCCACTTCGGATTCTATCCCCCGAACCAGATTTCCACCTTCGGGGAAGAACTTTAAATTTACTTTTTTACCTTTTGTCGGTTTGGGACGCTCCAGCGGGTAGTTTCCTGTCGCATATTTCCGCATCTCTTTTTCCGTAAAGTCGCCTTCTGCCTTAGGTTTGTCGAAAACCGGCAACAGTCTTGAGAAAATGATATCTCCTCCAAAATTCAGCATATATTTTGTGTAGGCACGAACTTCATAAAATCCTGAATAAAACGGGATTTGGTTTAGTGTGAAATCTCCGTGGCATTGTCCGTTTTCTATTTTTAATGTCCGTTTGTCGATAACTTCACCACCGGGATTTAATAATTCGACATATAAAGTCTTGCTCAGGTCAGTGGCCGGATGCAGGTCGGAAGTGACCAGGAAACATTTAAACCAGATATTATCACCTTGGTAATAACTGGTATTGTCAAATTGCATGTAAACCTTCTCTTGAGGGATATATTTGGAAAAATTATCGATCAGGTAGGCGTATTGGCTTAGTTTTTGGACAATACTGTCCGTGGTTTGTGCAGATACACTCAGGCAAAACAGGTATAATAGCAAATGTACCTTTAATATTTTAGGTGTTTTCATTTCGTATCTTGGGTTAGATGGGAGATTGGTTTTTCCGTTGTGAGTCCTGTCTTAAATAAAGTTCTTTACTCTTACATCAGGATTCGTCTTTTGCAGGGCTTTTATCAGTTCCCGGGGTGATTGGGGATCTATCATGACAAACCCGGTGGCGTGTCTGATCTTTATTTTCTGCATGCCCAAGGCATGGCGAGTATACGTAACATCAGTGATATGACTGAATGTTCGTTTTTGGCGGAAGAAGTCATTTACTATTTGTAAATCTCCGTTTTTCTTGACAATGTATTTGCAGGATGTTTGTGAAAAATAGATGGTTGCACTGGGACCTATACATGCGGTACCTATCCAGATTGCTTGTATAGTTATGAAACTGATCGCAATGCATGCTATTATACCTATGGCGAACAACCAAACTCCTAATTGGGGATTTCGCGCTTTAAATGTTTGTTCCATCTTTTTTTAGATTGTATGTGTAACTGTCTGATAAAGATAGAAAAAAATATAATGAAAGAATCTTTTTTCTATTCTTTTCTGAATTGTGACTGCGAAAATAATTATTTAGGGCCTGTTGGATTCCGAAAGTTCCGGTGAAAAAGATAAAAGCTTCTCTAAACCACCGTGGCTGCGGTCGATGAAAAATAGGCAAGGGAGATTTGAACAGGTGCTTGTAATGTGCAAAATTCGGACAAGAATTTGGAATCGGAAAATTTAGATTCTGTTTTTATGCGGGAAGCTACGGTCCGGAAATAATAATTCTTTGCCGATAGATGATCTGTTCTTTCTTTTTTATCTATTTTTGCCCCTTGAGAATTTTAATTATTAATCTAACTATCATGAAACGAAAAGTGACTTTACTATTTCTCGTGACATTCGTGCTGCTGCTCGGTGCAGTCGCACAGGAAAAATTGAAAACAGTGATCGAACCCCTGCAAAATGAAAGATGGTGGGGTGGATTCGTGGCTTTAGGAAATCAAATGCCATTCAATGATCACTTGCGGATGCAAGACATGTCACGCAATAATATGAACAACCAAGTAGTGCCGTTCATGCTTTCTTCGGAGGGCAGGTATATCTGGGCCGAAAATCCGTTTTGTTTTGAAGTAAAGGATGGGCAGCTGATTATTTATTCAGACTCGGAAAAGATAGAGCCGGTGAAGGGCGGAACTACGCTGAAAGAGGCTTTGCTGGCTGCATCGGCTAAACATTTTCCACCTTCGGGAAAGATTCCGGAACCTACTTTCTTTTCTCTTCCGCAATATAATACCTGGATTGAGCTGATGTATGATCAAAATCAGGAAGACATTATGAATTATGCCCATAAAGCTGTGGAGAACGGATTTCCTCAGGGGGTGTTTATGGTAGATGATAACTGGCAGAGATATTATGGTAACTTTGACTTCAAAACCGAGAGGTTTCCGGATCCGAAAGGGATGACTGACGAGTTGCACCGGATGGGATTCAAGGTGATGTTGTGGGTGGCTCCCTATGTTTCGCCCGATAGTCCCGAATTCCGTGAATTGGAAGCAAAAGGATATTTGTTGAAAGATAAAAACGGGCGCACGGCCATTATTCATTGGTGGAATGGTTACAGTGCCTGTTATGATACCACAAATCCGGAGGCTATGAATTATCTGAAGGAACAGTTAAAAGCCAATCAAGAAAAATATGGTATCGACGGATTTAAGTTTGATGGTGGAGACGTAGCTTATATGACAGGAGAGTATACTTTTCATGATAAGAATGCCAATGTGAATACTTTTATGGAAAAATGGGCTGAGATAGGTTTGAGTTTTCCTTACAATGAATTGCGTGCATCTTGGAAGTTGGGTGGCCAGGCATTGGTACAGCGGCTGGGTGATAAAGATTATTCTTGGCGTGCGACTCAGTTATTGATTCCCGATATGACTGCTGCCGGATTGTTGGGGCATTATTATACTTGTCCCGATATGGTAGGCGGAGGACAATTCGGAGCTTTTCTGAATGTGAAGAAATTTGATGAAGAACTTATTGTACGTTCGTGCCAGGTGCATGCCCTGATGCCAATGATGCAATTCTCGGTAGCTCCTTGGCGTATTCTCAGTAAAGAGAATGTGGCTATTTGTGCGAAGTATGCCCATCTTCACCAGCAAATGGGAGATTATATTTTGGAGTTGGCAAAACATGCGTCAAAGACCGGTGAACCCATTGTTCGCCACATGGAATATCAGTATCCTCACCAGGGATTCATCGATTGCAAAGACCAGTTTATGCTGGGGGATAAATATCTGGTAGCTCCGATGCTGACATCCGGAACAAGCCGTACCGTAATGTTGCCAAAGGGTAGATGGAAAGATGATCGGGCAAGGTGTTTAAAGGGCCGCGGACAATGACAATAGATGTTCCCCTTGAACGTTTGCCATATTTTGAGAAACTGACGAAATAATTTCTGGGCCGATAAAACAAGAAAAGCCACACTGTCAATATGTACAGCGTGGCTTTTGTTTTTGTAAGTTTAAGCTAATTCGGCGTTACTTTACACGGATAATGTTGTAATTCAGATCGCTTTCCGATACTTCCAGCTGTCATCAGCCAGTGTCAGGGTAGTATCATTGGCAATTACGAAATAAACAGGTTCACTTCCGTCACTCGGATTCAGTTTGATGGCCGTTTTCTTTTTATCTTTGACGGTTTTCTCCACTTTTACCGGCTTTCCTTTAGAAGTAAAAGTCTTGTCTTTGCCTTTACCTTCAGCATCCAGATAAGTGACGTCCAGTGTATACGTTGTATCGGTTGCGTTCGCCAGTGTGTTCAAAGTTAACACGTAACGGATGCCCGGACCGTCAGCAGCAGGAAGCACACCTTCATATACCTGGGTTTCTTCCATTGTGGGTTCCATAGCTACTGCCAGACTGTCTGCGACTGCTTCTTCAGCTTTCGTTCCTTTTGATTGGCAGGATACCAATGCAGCAACGACGGCTGCTAACATAATTACTTTTTTCATTGTTAAGTGCTTTAAATTAATATAAAAAGTGAGTTGCTATTCCTCCTCTTCTCTCTTAATAACCAACAGCTTATCGACTCTTCCACGGTCCATATCCACTACTTCGAACTGAAGGTTTTTGTAAGTGAATATATCTCCGGCTTTGGGAATACGTCCTATCAGGAACATAGCCAATCCGCCTAAAGTTGTAAAGTCTTCCGATTCGATATCATCATAAGAGAGTATTCCCATCTCTTCCATAAAATCTCCGATATTCATTGAAGCCTCTACCAACAAGGAGCCGTCCTGTCGGCGAACGATTTCCTCTTCTTCCGTATCGTCCTCTTCCAGAATGTCTCCAAAGATACTTTCGGTCAAGTCATGCAGGGTAATGATTCCCTCTGTGCTGCCATACTCGTTTACAACAACTCCGAACTTATTTTTGTTCTTCTTAAATAGCTCTAAAACTTTTTTAGCGTATAAACTTTCGGGTATAAACAAGGCGGGACGTGCGATTTCTCTAAGGTTGAATTCCTGTTCGCTACCTATCATCAGTATGATATCTTTCACAGAAACCACACCTGCTATTTCGTCGGTGTCGTCATCAATCAGGAGGTATTTACTGAAATGCTCGTTGTCGATGATCTGAAGCACTTTCTCTTTGCTGTCAGTCGTATGTAGCACCACCAGATCACGTCGGTGAGTCATCAGTTCGTTGGCACGTTTATCCGAAAAGCGAAAGACATCACGTAGCATTTCGGTTTCTTCTTTGTCAATCACACCCTGCTCCGAGCTTTGGTGAAGAATCATTTTCAGTTCTTCCTGAGTCATCAGGCGTTCTTCGCTTTTCAGACCGATCAGTTTGTTGAGCAGGCGGGTGGAAATGCTGAGCAACCAGACAAAAGGGAATGAAATCTTGGTCAGCAGAATCATGACGGGACTCAGCAAGGTTGCATAGCGCTCGGGATTGCTGAGAGCGATGGATTTGGGTACAAGCTCACCGATAATCAGTGACAGGTAGGTAATGACGATTACGGTTGTGATCATGGCCAGGTCCTTTGCATAGACTTCGGCTCCCGGTATCATGGCAAAGAGCGGAGTCACATCATCGGCAATGGCTACTCCACCGAAAGCACCCGATACGATACCGATCAGCGTGATACCAATCTGAATGGTAGAAAGAAATTTTTCGGGTTCTTCCAATTGTTTCAATACTCCCCGGGCAGATTTGTTCCCTTTGCTGACCAGGGTTTCCAGACGTGCTTTACTTGAGGATACTAAGGCAATCTCGTACATGGCAAAAATGCCATTCAGTACGAGTAAAAGAATAATTACTAAGAATTCCATATAAGTTTGAATAGTTTCATGACCGCAAATTACACCAAAGTACGGACTCACGCAAAAACTATCGGAATTATTAATGAATTTTTTCAAAAATACCGAGGCCGGACCTCATATATTGGGATCCGGCCTCGGTTAAACTCAGTTTTGTGGTTCTCGAACTTACTTGTTCTTAGTATAGTTGTCTGCTTTTTCTTTGGCGCGTGCTACACGTTTGGCTGTATCGGGGTGTGAAGAGAACATTTTCTGGAATTTAGACTCTTTGGGGGCCTCGGCTGAGAGTTCCAGTAGTTTGTTCAGAGCATTGTACATTGCATACGGATCAATGTTATGTTTGATGCTGAATTCGAAACCATAATCATCGGCTTCGCTCTCTTGCTTCTGAGAATATTGGGCACCGGCTAATGCTTCTGCCATAGCTCCCAGTTCCGAATCAGTCAGTTTGGAAACGGTAGAGCTGGCTGCTCCTGCAGCATTCTTTACTGCCGAACGAAGATATGCACTCTTCATGGCATCTTTAGAGTCTGTATGAATCACGTGACCGATCTCATGTCCGACAACTGCCATCACTTCATCGTCCGTCATAATATCCATCAATCCGGCACAGATGCGGACACTGCCGTCACCACAGGCAAAAGCATTCACGTCGACAACCTCATATACTCCGAAATTCACTTTCAGTCCGTCTACTTCTTTGATATGTCCGGTCAGTTTTTCCAGGCGTTTGCCGTATTCGCTGTCGGCTGCGGTCAGCGGATTGTGGGTGTCCATCCATTGCATGTATTCTTTGCTCATGGCTGCGATGTCCGAGTCGGACAAGGTGATGGCTTTCGCTGCGTCGCTACCGGCTTGTACCACTTTGCCTACATTGATTTTCTTTCCACCGATTTTGAACTGTGCGGATGCTGTCGTGAAGCACATTCCGCATAAAAGTGCCGCAATAAAAACAATTCTTTTTTTCATTTTGTGAGTTTTTATAGTTAATAATATAGTTGTTTCGAGATTTAATATTCAAATGTGATACCCAAGGTTGGCATTAATGTTCCGCTTTTCTGGGTTATGTATTTCATTTTGTAGCGCTGTTCTGCCATGGGGGCGGATGGATTTTCGATAACGCCTGTACTCATCAGGATATCCGGTTGCTTGAATTTGCTGTTTGTCACATTCTGCAAATCGATGTAGAATCCCAACATACAGCGTTTCAGATAAAATGTTTTGTCCACTCGTACATCCAGTTGGCCGAAGGCGGGCAAGCGTCCGGTATTGTACTTTGTGTAGTCATAGTATGGACGTCCCTGTGCATTCCATGCCGTAACAAGAGATGATTTTTCCACATCATAAGGGGTATAGGGTGCTCCTCCTATACAGCTGATTTTCATGCCCAGGCTCCAGTTGTGTGGAAAGTTATAAGTTCCACTCATATTGAAAATGTACCGGTTGTCCCAAGCGGAAGCGATGTACTCCGATTGTTTGTTGTTGCGGTATTCGCTTTTGAACAGGGTGAACGAGGATGCCAGATTCAGTTTTTTAGCTATCAGCCATTTCATTAATATTTCTATGCCGTATGCACGTCCTTGGGCGGTAGAGGACAAGGCTTCGTTTCCGATGACTCCGTAGTCATTGCCTTTGCAAGCCAGGGGGATGCCGTCTGCGATGGAGAACGGTATTTTATCATATTGTTTGTAAAAACCTTCGGCAGACAGTTCGAATGTATTTCCCGGATGCCAACTCAGGCCGAGACTTTCTTGACTGACGCTCATGTAACGGAGGTATTTGTTGACCCATGCTCCATTGTTATCTTTAAATCCCAATCCGGTATAAGGCGGGAGCTGATAATATAGTCCTGCATTTCCACTTAAATATAATCCGTCTGTCAGCCGGTATGATAGTGACAGGCGGGGTGAGAGTTGGTCGCCCATCCTTTCATGCCGGAAGAAAAGTTGTTGGCATCGGTTCGTACGCCGAGTGAGGCAGTGAATCGTTCATCGGTAGTTGCATAGTTGATGGTTCCGAATATGCCCCAACGCCACATACCAGATATGTGTGATAATCAAACGTCCTGCCTTCATCAATATACACTCGTTGAAAGGTGGTGTTGGTGTATTGGGAATAATCCAGATTGGCTCCGAAATTAATTTTCCAATTACCGAGAGTCGAGGTGTTCTCTATCCGGAATTTGGTCTCTTGTTCCACTGAGCGCAACTTCAGGGATAAGTTGTCCGCACTGCTTTCGTCATTATTCAGATATTTGGTATTGCGGTTGTTCAGGTAACTGTGGCTGACGACTACAGATTGTACATGTATGCCTGCATAGTGACGGTATACGGCTCCCAGTGTAAAAGTCTCCTGCTGTATCTTGGCAGGTAACTCAATATGTATTCCGCTTTTTCTCCATCCAGCTTGGTATTCAGTTTCATGTTATCGATTCCTCCGAGCCCCAGTATTGTCAACTCGTTGTTGGCATTGAAGCGAGTTTTCAGTTTAAATTGTGCGTCGGTGAAAGTTGGCAGGAAAGGTAACCCCAACATGTCAAATAAAAACTGGAGGTATGACTGACGCACCGAAACCAGATAAGATGTCTTCTTTCCTATATGTCCGTTCGATGCTAACGAGACTTCCGAGGCTCCTAAAGTTGCTTTTAATGAATTGCGTTCCATATCTCCGTCCCGAAGCTTAAAGTCGAGTACCGAACTCATGGCATTCCCCCTGTCGGTCGGAAAAGCTCCCGTATAGAAATTGACTTCACGAATCAAGTCTGCGTTGATGATGCCCACCGGTCCTCCCGAGGCCCCTTGAGTGCTGAAATGATTAATATTGGGAATTTCTACTCCATCCAGATAGAAACGGTTTTCGGAAGGAGATCCTCCGCGTACGATCAGGTCATTTCGATATCCGGCAGGGGAGAAGGCAACGCCCGGATAAGATTGGACAATACGTGAGATATCCCGGTTGTCTCCGGGGCTTTTCTCGATTTCCTGCAATCCGATGATACGTAGCCCTACAGGACTCTCCGGGTCTCTTCGGAAAGGAGAAGCAGTAACTGTGACTCCTTCTAATTCGGTCAGGTTTTCTTCTGTTTCTATTTGGATGGTGAGATCTTTAGTAGAGACGATATATTCGGGGGTGAGTATGGTTTTGTATCCTACAGCAGACGCCTGTAGACGATAAATGCCCGGAGGGACTTCTCCGATGTTGAAGTGCCCTTCGGCATCTGTCACTCCTCCGCGTCCCAACCCTAAGACCAGTACATTGATAAATTCCAGCGGTTGACGACTGGCTTTGTCAATCACAGTTCCCTTTATTCGGTGTGTCGGTTGCGCACTGACTGTGGTGAGCAGGCCGAGTAGCAACAGGAACAAAACATTTTTTTTCATTGGCCCGGTTCGATATACTTTGTGAATTCTGTGCAAAGTTATATAAAAATGGTTTCGTCTCTCGTTTTTATCTGCTATTTTTGTGGGAAAGTTTTAAATAGAAAAGATGAAAACCGTAAAACTGATTACTTGCGATGATGCCTTTCAAGCTCATATTATACAGGGAGCACTTGCTAATGAAGGTATTGATTCTCTATTACATAATGAAAATATGTCGACCTTGTTGCGGGGTTTTGTCCATGACATCTCAGGAGTGGATGTCTTGGTGGCGGATTGCGATTATGAAGCAGCCATGCAGTTGCTGAGGCAGAATCAGATGATACCCGAAGAACAGAAGTTTTGTCCTTTCTGCGGTTCGGACCGGATTAAGTTTGTTCTTAAAAAGGAGCATCGTGTGAGGGCTGTCAGCGCTGCCATTGTTTCTATGCTGGCTACTGTCCCGCCCGGAGGCAATCATTGGGAATATATCTGCGACCATTGCGGGAAAGCTTTCGAAAAGCCGGTTACGGAATTCAACCCTTCTGCTTTGGAAGAGAAAGATTGAAAAGACAAACTCTAAAAAACATAGATTAAAAATGAAAAGAAGAAATTTATTTTTGGCTTGTCTGCTTTTATTTGTATTGCCGCTTAGTGCCGCAAGGGTAGATACGCTGATGGTGAAGAGTCCCTCTATGAATAAGGAGGTGCAGGTGTTGGTAGTGACCCTGATGTTGCTTTGGGAAAAAATGCAGCGGCTTGTCCGGTACTTTACTTGTTGCATGGGTATGGCGGTCATGCTAAGACCTGGATTCAGATAAAACCGAACTTGCCGGAAATAGCAGATGAAAAGGATCATTTTTGTGTGTCCCGACGGCAAAGACAGTTGGTACTGGGACAGCCCCAAGAATCCGGCGTACCGATATGAAACGTTTGTTTCTTCAGAGTTAGTGAACTACATTGACCGTAATTATAAAACGATTGCTGATCGGAAGGGACGTGCCATTACCGGTCTCAGCATGGGAGGACATGGGGCAATGTGGTTAGGTATTCGCCATAAAGACGTGTTTGGAGCGGCAGGAAGCACCAGCGGAGGTGTCGATATCCGTCCTTTCCCCAAAAACTGGAGCATGAACAAGCAGTTGGGTGAACTGGCCTCAAATAAAAGAATATGGGATGAACATACGGTAGTCAATCAACTCGATAAGATTCAGAATGGTGATCTTGCTTTAATTATAGATTGCGGTGAGGATGATTTTTTTCTGAATGTGAACAAAGACTTTCACGATCGGTTGTTGGGCCGCAAGATAGATCATGATTTTATTACCCGTCCCGGTGAACACAATGGAAAATACTGGAATAATTCCATTGATTATCAGATCCTTTTCTTCAGCAAGTTCTTTGCCGGAGAGTAAAGAGCGAGTGATAAGGAGCATCATGGGATTATACGTCCCATTCCTCCCTCGGCGTATGGCATCCGGAGAGGTGCCGGTGAGTCCGGGGAGGAATTGTTTGTAAGGAAAATGCCAATATATGTAATGCCCCATAACATATATGTAATCGAAATAACATATATTGTTATGGGGCATTACATTACTACTTCGTGGAGGCAGGATTGAAGTCATTCCCCTTATTCGATGGTGATGCCGATGGTTCTCGTGTCTGTTTTTGTTTCATCGTATGCATTACCGTTTATGTCGATCACAGTACCTGTAGAAGTGGTCTTAGCGATGATTCCGGTTGGCTTTTCGTTTTCATCCAGTTCATAAGTGTATTTTGTATACTCCTCTTTGTTTTCTTTCGGAGTGTTGCCGATAATCAGGTGTTTGGACTGACGGCCCAACAGTCCGGCATAAATAGCGTCGTTGTGGAAAGACAGGGGGTAAGTTTCGCAAACTTGCAGGCAAGGGAGCTGATACAGGTTCTCCGTATTTCCCGCCTGATAATTGGTTTGCAAGCCATTGGCAATGATATGGCTTAAATTCCCGTTGTCGTCGTATGCCAACTCTACGGAAGAATAAGGCGTACTGTTTATTTCTTCATCGATCCGGGTAAGATATTCACCGGAATAGGTGAAGGTGTACTTTCTGACCTGGTCGGACAATTTGTGAGTACATTCGGTGGCATATCCCGCACTTCCTAAGATATAAATGGCGGTATTTCCGTTTTCATCTGCCAATGTCACTTCGTTACCGGAGTAGGAGAGAGTCGTTTCGTGGGTCAGGCTCTGCCCGTAGAACTCCTGTAATGTGGTATGGGTCGTTAGTTTATTGTTATCGTATACATAAGTATCGGTGCGTAATACGTCGCCTCCGTCACTGTGCAGATTCTCTTTCAGGATCATCAGGCTGAAATCGGGGGTCGGAGGAAGTTCCCGTTCTTCCTTATCATCGGTACATGCGAGGTAGCTATGACAGAAAATGATAAAAAGAAACAGTATAGAAGTTTATTCATATCAATAATGTTTTATTTGCCTGCAAATGTAGTTAATAACCTGCTCTATCTACCACGATTGTGGTATAAAAATGCCTTCAATGTGCGATTTCTTCCCATACCGGATTCCTCTATCTTTGCCACATATAAAGATTGGACACTGACAATGAACTCTAAATATAGATAGCAAATGGAAACGAAAAAATTACATTTTGAGACTTTACAACTCCATGTTGGACAGGAGGCTCCCGACCCGGCAACCGATGCGCGTGCCGTACCTATTTATCAGACAACTTCCTATGTGTTCCGGGATTCGGCCCATGCCGCCGCACGATTTGGATTGCAAGACCCTGGGAATATTTATGGACGACTGACCAATTCCACTCAGGGAGTATTGGAGGAACGCATTGCAGCACTTGAAGGGGGAGTAGGTGGTCTTGCCGTGGCTTCCGGAGCTGCTGCCGTGACCTATGCTATTGAGAATATCACCCGTTCCGGTGATCATATTGTGGCTGCCAAGACCATTTATGGGGGCACATATAACTTGCTGGCGCATACTCTGCCTGCTTATGGAGTAACGACACTTTTGTAGATCCGTCCGATCTTTTTAATTTCGAACGGGCGATTCGTGAAAATACAAAGGCGATATTCATTGAAACTCTGGGAAACCCCAATTCCAATATTATCGATATGGATGCCGTAGCTGCCATTGCCCATAAATATCGGATTCCGCTGATTGTGGATAATACTTTCGGTACGCCTTACCTTATCCGTCCCATTGAGCACGGGGCAGACATTGTGGTACATTCTGCCACAAAATTCATTGGCGGACACGGCAGTTCGTTGGGAGGAGTTATTGTCGATTCCGGTAAATTTGACTGGGTTGCTTCCGGTAAATTCCCGCAACTGACCGAGCCGGATGCAAGTTATCATGGGGTACGGTTTGTCGATGCTGCCGGGGCTGCTGCCTACATTGTCCCGTATACGTGCCGTGTTGCTGCGCGATACGGGTGCTGCCATCAGCCGTTCAATGCTTTTATCTTTGCTGCAAGGGTTGGAGACTTTTGTCTTTGCGTGTAGAACGGCATGTGGCCAA
>ENA-OQIG01000871-OQIG01000871.1-human-gut-metagenome-genome-assembly--contig:-NODE-871-length-15250-cov-4.184553_pt1 | contig 15250 bp, 17 predicted proteins | sample MGYA00242576_ERZ504741 | MGnify/ENA primary metagenome ERZ504741 (study PRJEB26092, sample SAMD00036436) | human gut metagenome | host: Homo sapiens | study: EMG produced TPA metagenomics assembly of... | reverse complement strand
TCTACTCGGACGCTCACTTTGTTCAATTAGGTCAAATCGAAAATGGAGTAAACGAAGGGGCAGTTCACTGAAATGTCAAAACTGCTTTTTCGTTTACCCCATCATCGATTCTAACCTAAAGAATTTGTCTTACAACAATTTATATATGCATAAAAAGCAATATATTTATGAAAACACCCTAAATCCAAAATTTACTCAATTCATTTTTTCCTTACATAAAATGTTCTCGTATATTTCACTTCCTCACCAAGTGTTTCCCCTATCAAAACTTCAAAATCATTGATATCAAATTCTGGAAAGAATGTATCTCCATCTTCAATATTTAAATCTACTTCTGTGATATACATTTTATCTACTATTTGCAAAGCTTCCTTAAATAGTCCATATCCACCAGATATGTATACATCTCGTCCTTTAGCCAATAATAATGCATCTTCTAATGATTTAACTGAAACTAAATTATCTCCTTGATACTCTGTTGTGGTGGAAACAACAATATTCATTCTATTAGGCAACGGATGACCGATTTCTTCATAAGACTTTCGCCCCATAATAACCACATTACCCGTTGTTAACTCTCTAAATTGCTTTTGTTCTCCCTTTATTTTCCATGGTATATTACCATTCTTGCCTATAACATTATTCTTTGACCTCGCAACAATCAAACCTATCATCTATTTCATCCTCCATAATATGATGTCGTACCTGTGATTCCATCAAGTGCACCACATCTTAACAAACTCAAAATTATCTCGAACTAACCAGCTCGACAAATTCCTTTTTTGTCTTCATCTGCATTATATCATATTGTTATAAGCATTGCCATTTCTTTTCTGCTTTTGAAAAGTTACTTATCAGCCTATGTTTTGTAAAGGGTGATATTCAGCATTTCTCACGCAACAAGCCCTTGACAAACCATAGACTAATAAGTTTTAAGGTAATCAAGCAGAAATGAAATAGTCTGCTGTTTCACGGCAACAAAAAAGAGATACCAACACACTTATGTAGTATCTCTTAGTCTAGTAGCAATATTCTTTTGTTTGCAAGCAGGTAAACATGGGCTGTTTCTTAATATCTTTTTGTTTGGGAAACACCGGTCTGTGTATCAGAAATATCAACTGTAATATTGTACTGGGGATCCATAGTCAGATGAGCCGCTGTCTGAAGCTGGTCCAGATCCTTTATACTGGTCTGGGTTCCATCTGTCTGGGTAAGCTGGACAGAAAAGGTAAAATCCTGTTCTGCAGTTTCAGGAGATGAGCCATTCTGTGCATTTCCCTCCTGCTCAGAGAAGGATCCGTTTTGTCCATCTTCCTCCGCTAAAGAAGTATATACCTGTTTAATACAGCTGCCTAAAATACTGTCATCATCCAAAGTTTCCCCGCCAGTGTAAACATATTCCTCAGAATAATCCGGCTCTTCTTCCCTGCTGTCTACCACTCTTACATCTGTGATCTTCACAGCGGTCTTACTGTCACTTAATTCATCCCGCAAAAAAGCTGCCCCGGACTCCACTGCAAACCGTTTCTGGTCTGTTACAGGTACCTGCTGCATTTTGCCCGCAGACGCGGAAGCTGCCGCAAGGATCATAGACGCGGCTACGCCGCACAGCACAAAAAACAGGAGAGCTGCCACCAGACTGGCGCCATTTTCGCTTTTTAACCGTTTACCTGCTGTTACTACCATGGTTTATTCCCCGAATGCTGCTTCTGCTGCTGTTTCCAGGTCAGAGCGCTGCAGATTTGACATATCAGAATTTGCCAGACCACCGCCGGAAGCTGCCTGTGTCTCTTCTACCTGCAGGCCTTCCAGGCTTTCAGCCCCTTCTGTTGTTTCAAAATAATTCATATTAAAGGTCAGTTCAACACGACCCTCTTTGATATTTGGCTCAAAATCCGCATCCACCGCAGAAACACTGTCCATGCTGATGTTGTAGATCAGGCTGCGGTAAGGTCCCTGTAAGATTTCCCTCATCATTTCCACAGCAGCATCGTAATCTTCTGCCGAACAGTTGACGGTAACACTTCGGCGGATATTGGTTCCATTTACCTCCGGCTCATTAAATGTAAAAAGAAAATCATAACTCTGGCCGTGGATCCGGTTTAATTCTTCCAGTTCTTCTTTAAAATTGTTATAAGAAGGCACCACCGGAGCATCTGCATCCTTATTTTCCTGGATCTCAGCCTGCATGGATTTGATCCTTGCTGACTTTACCTGCTCCATTGCAATTGCATCTTCCAGATCTGTGGTATCCGCTGCTTCGATCCGTTCCTGAATGGGAGAATAAATCCCCACATACCAGCCGGTCAGCAGGATCAGCAGCAGCAAAACAACGATAGCTGCCTTTTCTTTTTTTGTCAGAACATAACTCATTAAGGATTTCATGATAAGTCCTCACTCTCTCCCGGCGCATAAAAATAAACAGTCACCTGTGCCCGGACCACTTTATCTTCTGCCGTTTAGAAATATCCAGCAGGTCTTCATCCTCTGTTTCTTCCAGAGACGCTGTTACATAGCGCACAGCACCATCCTCTTCGATCTCCTTGATCACGTTCATTTTCAAATTCCGTTTCCCGTTCCAGTTACATTCAAGATCCATCTGATCATCCGTAACTCTGACTGTTTCAATGGTTTTGCATATAGGAAAAATAGTATTTTTCAGTACATCTAACATTACCAGACGGTCCGGCATCACTGCTTCCTGATCATTTCTCCAGGAATTTCCATAGTGGGCATATTCTGTTTTTACTTCTGGCATAATGCTGTTGGCCTGCTTCATAACTTCCAGCTGGGCTTCCATACGCTGATAAGCAGCCTCCGCACGGTCCGCTCTTTCCATAGGCATTACAATACCCACCTGGGAAAAACCGTACAGGAATACTAAAAATGCCGCCAATGTAACAATCTGCCCTGCAACGGCACCTTTTTTTACTTCACGCTGATACAGATTGATCCTTTTTTTGTCCGGATATTTCGGACCACCGATCTGCATTTTAGCGATCTTTTTTAAATCCATCACGGTCTTCCTCCTTATACAAGTAATACTCCTACTGTCTGAGGACTGTCGATCCATTCCGGCATCTTCTTTGCGTCTAATTCCGGAAGTATTTCTCCAATACTTTTTACAGGAATTCCCACTGTATCACTTAAAGTATCGATCAGTCCCTTGTATCTGGCACCGCCGCCGCAGTAATAAAGACTGTCTATGGTATTATCACTGTTGTTGAAACTGTAGAAGTTAAGTACACGCATGGCCTGTACCGCAATGGTCTGATACCGGTTACTTAAAGCTTCATCCAGAGTTTTTTCACCTTTTTCGCCCCAGAATGTATCATCATCATCTACATTTAACTGTACCAGCTGTTCCTTATCTCCCCGTCGGATCTGCTCGATCTCTTCACAACCAGGCTCCATGGTACGGGTGGTATCATAGATTCCCTTGCGGAAGAAATGCATACGCAGGGCCTTAGTTCCCAGATCCAGGACTGCAAAGTCTTTCTTTTCTTCACCCTCGTTCATATGCTCCAGGATACGTTCCAGACCGATCACACCGGGGACCAGACCAATCAGCTTTAATTTTGCCATTTTTGCAAGTTTCAAAAACTGCTGACACAGGTCTTTTCTGCAGCAGGCAGCGATCAGGTCCAGCTGATCCTCTGTCCTCTCGATCACACCATAATCAAACTGGTACTGCTCCAGCTCATCTCCAATATAATCGTGGAATTCAAATGGCAGGTTCAGCTTTAACTGATCCACTGTCATAAGAGGAACACTGCACCGCTTTACATAGGTATCATCCTGGCGCAGTACGAACACTGCGTTCTTGCAGCGAATATTATTTTCTTTTAAAACGTCCTTTATAAGCTCCGCGTATACTTTCATATCCGTCTGATTTTCAGTCTCCAGACGCTCGGAAACATAGGTCTGCAGTTCGCCATGTTCCATATATGCGATTTTTACACGGTAATGTCCAATTTCAATACCCAAACAATTTTTCATATATTATACTCCGCTTTAAAATAGCCCCGTATACCACCGGGTCATCACGTCTCCATATACGATCATAATAAAACATGCTGCCGCAATAGACGGACCAAAGGGAAGTTTCTTGGGTTTTTCTGAGAGTAGCAAAACCAAGTCCCAAAAGGCAGCTCAAAATAAGGTAAAATAAAATTTCCCAGGCTGACCCAAGGTACAACCCGGTCATAAAAAATAATTTAATATCTCCTCCGCCCAGGCTTTCTTTTCCTGTGAGGCGGTCAAAAAGGAGGGATAATACAAGCATGCCGCCGCCTAAGGCAATTCCTAACAGCAATCCCCTGAGGATATTGTGTAATGGATCCGGCATGAAAACAGTTGTAGCTAAAAATACAAGAACACCTGCCACATGAAGACGGTCAGGAATGATCCAGGAGTGCAGGTCTGTAAGACTGACGATCAGCAGGATCAATCCCAGAAGGATCCCCTGTAGACTCATAACAGACAGGTCATACCGGTATACTACCAGACAGCAGCCAATCCCTGCTATCAGCTCCGTGATAAAGGACTCCGGCGGGATCTTTGCGCCGCAGTAACGGCATTTTCCCTTTAAAAGCAGCCAGGAAAGAACAGGGAACAGATCCAGAACCCCTAAAACATGGCCGCAGCTGTCGCAGTGGGAACGACCGGAAAGAACAGACTGACCGGATACCAGGCGCACCGCCATACAGTCTGCAAAGCTTCCCAGGCAGCAGCCAAGGATAAATGTAATGAAAAGAATATAGGCTGTAATGCCGAAACTGATGTGAAGCATATTGTAAATCTCCTGTTTATACCAATAGATCAACCAGCAGTAGATGAACCCTGGTCTGGACCAAATGGATTATCGTTTCCACCCTTGTATCCAATTTCATTATCATCTGTATAATAGGGAGCTGTCTGAATTGCTGAAGGATTGTTGTGATACTTATCATTTTCGTTTTCTGCATTTCCTATGAAAACAATGATCTGATCCAATACTTCCCCATTTATAGCCTTATTACTAAGCTCTTTTCCAAGGGTGTTGCAGCTTTTTCCATTGTACTGGGCTCCATTGTAGTTCTTATCCTTCACCTTAATTACATCACTCAGCTTTCCTTCTTTTACATCATAAATAAAATAGGCTGCCGTAGTAAGGGTATTGCCGTTATGTACATCTAAAAGATCTGAATTGCTGTAAAATTCTGCCGTTGCAGCAGCTTTTGCGGCACGGATATTCGCTTTATTTGTTGCAATGACCGCTTTCATCCTCTGGGCTGTAAAAACAGGAATACTGATAGCTACTAGAATACCTACAATGCTACAACTACCAAAAGTTCTGCCAGTGTAAAGCCTTTTTTCTCTTTGATCTTTTTCATATTCATAATTTCACCGCCTTGGTACAACTTTTTCTCTCCGGTTTCTTATACAAGAAAATGGATGGGGGAAACCCCATCCATTTTCTCCACGTATGTGGTTTCTGGTGTTTTGAAAGATTTTCAAAAATTATTTTGCGTAAAGAGTTACGCTTTCATTGCCAACGCCACTAACAGCACCTTCAGTTGTATCTTTTGTAGCTGAAATTTTAACGCAAATAGACTTATATGTTTTCAAAGCTGAAATATCTTTATCAGTAATATCAGTAAATTCATCATAACCTGTAGATGTAAATGAGTCTTTACCCTCTCCAACACTACCTGTACTAATATTATACTCGTAGTATAAAGTCTTACCATCAGTATCATCACTTGTTAAATACTCAGCAACTGCTGCTGCCTTAGCTGCTCTTAAGTTTGCCTGATTGGTAGCTCTTCTTGCCTTACCAAGCTGTGCAGTAAATACAGGAATAGAGATTGCAACCAGAATACCAACGATTGCTACTACTACCAGTAACTCTGCAAGTGTAAATCCTTTCTTGTTTTCACGTGCCTTTTTCAATAAGCTTTTCATTTTTATTTAATAAAGTTTGCACTTTATAATAACATTTTAATACTTTCCATGGATGCTGTCTACATCAGATCATACATCGTAAAGATCGGCAGGTAGATGGAAATAACGATCAGTCCGGCAAAGATCGCCAGTAAGATCAGCAACGTAGGTTCCAATGCTGCAAGAAGCCTCTGCACTCTGTACTCTGCTTCATTGGCATAGTAATCAGCTACATTGTCCAGTGTCTCTTCCAGTTCACCGGTTTCTTCGCCTACGCCACACATATCCACCATAGTCTGTGGAAAATACTTTTTTCCAACCAGACAGTCTGATAAGGTACGTCCCTGTTCGATCATGGACTTCATGGAACGGATCTCATCCCGGAACAGTGCGTTGTCCATGACCTTGGCTGTTGTCTCAACTGCCCGGTCAAGGGTAATGCCGGCTGCCAGAAGGACTGACATGGTATTTGCAAACTGTACGGATGCGTTCATCTGATTGATGGGACCGATAAGTGGTATGGTCAAAGCCATTTTTGCTTTCCAGATCCTGCCCTTCGGTGTCTTTGTGTAGCTTCCGTAAACCAGCTTTGCCACTACGACCACTGCAAACATAAGCAGCCACCATCTGGCAAAGAAATTGGAAGTACCGATCATCATCCTGGTTATAAGAGGAAGCTTTCCTCCCAGATCCGCAAATACCGCTGCCAGTGTAGGGATAACCTTTACCATAACAACGATCACCACCACTACTGCAATGGCAATTACGAACATAGGATAAGTAAGCGCACTCCGGATCTTTTCCGTTGTCTTATAGCTTTTGTCATAATACTTATGTAAGCGGTCAAAAGACTGTGCCAGAGTACCGGACTGTTCGCCTGCCTTATGGTTTCAATAAAGGTAAGTGGGAAACGTTCCTGGTGCTTCTCCAGGGCAGCAGCTACTGTACTGCCTGCAGCCACTTCCTTTGCGGCTTCTTCCATCACTTTTCTAAGTCTTTTGTCTGTACACTGTCCTGCCAACATTCTCATAGCCCTCGCTATGGACATGCCGGAACGGAGTGTAATGGCAAACTGGGAACAGAGGACGGATAGTGCCTTTGGCTTGACCTGCTTATTTCCAATCTCCATTTGCAGGATACTGGACGCATTTTTTTTATCAGCCTGTTCACTGATGCTTAAAAGGACTGGATAATTGTCTCGTATCCCGGTAACAGCAGCCGTTTCACTCTCTGCCTGCAGCACGCCACGGACTTCTTTTCCGTCCCTGCCCAGTGCCCGATATGAAAAACTCGGCATAGCTTTACCTCCAAACGATTACAAGTTTCAAAAAACGCAGGAAATTTATCCATTCCTTTTAATAAATTAACACATTCGGGCATTTTTGTAAAGTTTTCCCTGATTTGCTTTCAAAATTGTACTTGAAAAAATACAAAAATGTCTAATGATCATTACCGGAACATGAAATTCTTTCTCATCTCCTCCGGATCGTCTGCTGCTTCCATGGCAGTTTCCGGCATGATCACGCCTTTTCCCGCCAGTTCTGCTAAAAACCGGTCCATGGTAACGGAGCCGTCTTTTCCGCCGGACATAAGATAACTTTGCATCTGAGGGGTCCTTCCGTCACGGATCAGGTTCCGGACAGGCGGAGTGATCATCATCAGTTCGCAGGCAGCAGCACGACCTCTGCCCGTAGCCCTTGGTACAAGCTGCTGTGCCAGAACTGCCTTTAAGGTCATGGAAAGCTGCAGGCGGATCTGAGGCTGCTTGTTTTCCGGGAATACGCCTACAATTCGGTCAATACTGTCCACTGCTGAATTGGTATGATGGTGGAGAATACCAGATGGCCGGTCTCCGCTGCTACCAGGGCAGTTTCAATGGTCTCCGGGGTACGCATTTCTCCGATGAGGATCACATCCGGGTCCTCTCGCAGGGAAGCATACAGTCCGTGTTCGTAATCTTCTACGTCCACGCCAACCTCTCTCTGGTTGATAATGGCTTTTTTCGGTGTGTAAACATACTCAATAGGATCTTCCAGTGTAATAATATGAAGAGGTCTTGTCTGGTTGATCTCATCTAAGATAGCTGCCAGAGTAGTAGATTTTCCGCTTCCTGTCTCTCCTGTTACCAGGATAATGCCTTTGTTCCACTTTGGGAACTGGCGTACTGCCTGGGGCAGTCCCAGCTCATCCAGTTTCGGGATACGGTTGCTTAAAAGTCGCAGGGCTGCGGAAATAGCTCCCTGCTGGCGGAAAAGATTAACTCGGATCCGTCGTCCTGCAAGAGTGGCTGCAAAGTCAAGCTGACCGATGGAGTCGATCTTCTTTATATGTTCTCCTGCCAGTTCCAGACCGTAGGTGTCACAGTCCTCTTTGCTTAAAGGTACGTCTGCCAGGTCGACGATCTCACCGTCTATACGACATTTAGGTGGAAGTCCTGCGATCAGATGCACATCGGAAGCCCGCTTTTCTGCTGCCATGGCGATCAGTTCTTCTACATTATACATATACATATGTCTGTTTTATCCTTTCTGGTTGCTGTAGCCTCTGCGCTTCCCACTCAGCTTAGAGGCTGGACAGAGTACGGATCACCTCATCACTGTGGTAATTCCCTTGTCCACCATTTCCTGTGCATGTTCTGCCATGGTGATATAACCGCTTTCCTTTCGTGCCACTTCCATAAACTTCTGGCGGTCTGCCCCTTCCATGATACAGCGGCGCAGGCCTTCCTGTATGGTCATAACCTCAAATACACCGATACGTCCTCTGTAGCCGGAATGGAAGCAACGGTCGCAGCCTACTCCATGCCAGTATATCTTTCCCGGAATATCCGGCATTTTCGCCAGTTCCAGGGCTTTTTTCGGCGGTACATACTCCGTTTTACAGCTGGTGCAGATACGACGCAGCAGTCGCTGGGAGATAACACCTCGCAGACCGGAAGCGATCAGATAAGGAGGTACGCCCATGTCGCGGAGACGGTCGATAGCGGAAATCGCGTCTTCTGTATGGATGGTGGTGATAACCAGATGGCCGGTCATAGCAGCTCTCATGGCGCTCTCTGCTGTCTCACCGTCTCGGATCTCACCTACGCAGATGATATCCGGGTCCTGACGCAGGATGGAACGAAGTCCGGAAGCGAAGGTCAGACCTACTTTTTCATTGATCTGTACCTGGGTAGCGCCTTTGATATGGTACTCTACCGGATCCTCCAGTGTGATCAGGTTGGTACGGTCAGAAAGCAGTTCCCTTACCAGTGTATACATAGTGGAGGACTTACCGGAACCGGTAGGACCTACGATCATGATAACACCGGAAGTCAGGCCTAACAGTTTGTCGATTTTTGCGTCTTCTGACGCTGCCATACCAATGCTCCTGCGGTTTAACGCCTCTTCATTTCTCCTGAGAATTCGGATAACTACTTTTTCACCGTAGATCGTTGGCAGTGTGGAAGTACGCATATCCAGGTCTGTTCCTTTCATAGGAAGGACCGCACGGCCGTCCTGGGGGATCCTTTTTTCCACAATATCCAGTCCGGACATGATCTTTAAACGGGAAGTAACAGAGTCTTTTAACTCTACAGGAATGGTCATGATCCGGTGGAGCTGTCCGTCAATACGCATGCGGACTACCATTCCTCTTCGGAAGGCTCAAAATGGATATCGGAAGCATTTTCCAGAAAAGCACGTTCAATAATGGAGTTTACCAGACGCACCATAGGAGTGGCATTTTCCTGGTTTTCACTGGTCCTTGCAATTTCATTTTCCGCAGCTGCGGCAGTTTCTGCCCGGATCTGTGCCATTTCCTTCATTTCCATATAAAACGTTGATGGCATGCTTTACCGCAGGCTCAGAAGCGATCATCGGCACAATACGCTTCTTGGAAGTACGCTGGGCTTCCTCCACAGCCATGAAGTTTAATGGATCCGCCATTGCCAGATACAGCTGGTCCTTGGAAACACGCACCGGCACAATGTTCATTTTCTTAGCCAGGTTTTTCGGCACATAAGAGGACATTTCCGGTGTAATATCCGTTTTTGTCAGGTCAATGTAGTCAATACCAAGCTGCATACGCAGCGCATCGATCAGCTGATGTTCCGTAATAAAATTATGTTTTACCAGAGTGGTTCCCAGACGGTCCTTTTCTTTTGCCTGAAATTCCAGGGCCTGTTTTAACTGGTCATTGGTAAGCAGTCCCAGTTCGATCAGCATATCGCCCAATCGTTTTGTACGCATATCTTCCTTTTATCCTTTCTCATTTGTTCTAAATCCATGCAAGTACATCTCTGAAACTGATTATACTCTGCTTTTCCCATACTGGCAAATACTGTTCCGGTTTTTACCTGCTGCTTTTTTCAGAAGATGCCTGTAAAAAGGCATCTGCGCAGCGGTCCCAGGTAAATGTAGACGCCATTTTTTCAGAGCTTTCCTGCAGATCCTTTTCCGAAGGATAGGGGCCGGTGATCCATTCTGCCATCTCATCATCATTTTCGCAGAGCTTGTGTCCCTTCATATCTTTTAATGTTACAGAAGGTCCCAGGCGCGGATAGCAGCCACAGAGGTTTTATAATAAACCGCCTCCATGATCGCCATACCGAAGATCTCCCCTTTGTTCATGTTCAGATAATAATCGGACATTTCATAGATCTCCCACATCTTCTCATAAGGAACATTGGGATAGATCTTTACTTCTTTTTCCAGACCGTTTTTGCGGATCTTTTCATTCAGTTCTTCTTCCAGCGGACCGTTTCCCACAATGATCAGCTTAAATTTCTTCTTACCTTTTACCTGCAAAAACAGATCAATCAGCTCTAAAGGACGTTTTTCCCAGGATAAGCGGGAAACATTGCATAAGATCACGTCATCTGCTTCAAATCCATGTTCTTTTCTCAGGCGCATTTTCTCATCCGCCGGGATATTTTTCTTTAAAACAGCGGTATCCAGTCCCACCGGTGCGATCACTGCGTGAGGGACACCCAGCTGCCTTAATTCCTCTTTTGCAGCGCTTGTCTTTGCCAGGACCGGATTTTTCTTATAGATTCTTAAGGTACCTGCTGCAAAAAGGGCATTCATCACCTTGCTTTTAAAATTGGAGTCCAGGCTGTGGGCAGTTCCCACATAGGCCACAAAGGGAATGCGGCGGCGCCTGCACCATCTGTATACATGAGGCAGGAAGATCTGCTGGTCTCCGAAGCAGAACAGGGCTTTTAACTGCGGGTCCAGATATTTACAGTCCATAAAGCCGTGCGCTCCCAGATGCTTCATGGGAAGATACCAGATGGTCAGATTTTTTTCCACCTGGACCTTTTCCTCTTTTTCTGAGGGGTCGATCCCCTTATAGATCATCACTTCATGGCCTTTTCGTGCCAGCGCCCGTCCTAAACCGATCTCCTGGCTGTTGTAGTATCCTCTTCTGCCAAATCCATTGATCATGGTACATAAAATTCCAAGTTTCATCTGTTTTCCTCCACCCATCTTTCTCATCTTCCGGAAATCATTTATAAACTCCGGTATTTCCATACCAGCTTTACAATTCCCATATCGTCAATGAAATATCGTTTAAAAAGACGGCGGGGTTCTTTTAAGAAGCGGTAAAACCATTCCAGGCCACACTGGCTGATCCATCTTGCGCCCGTTTGATATTTCCTGCCAGAAAATCTACAGTCGCCCCTGCACATACGGATACAATGGCGCCGCATTTTTTATAATTTTCATAGATCCATTTTTCCTGTTTGGGACATCCAAAGCAGGCAAGGAGCAGGTCCGGATGGGTCTTTGCTACCAGATGGTTGATCTTTTCTATTTCTTTGGCATCTTTTTCAAAGCCTAACGGCGGGGCGTAGGTTCCGGCAATGCTCATTCCCGGATAATGCTTTTTCACCTTTTTTGCTGCTTTTTTCGCAGTATCCCCCAGACCTCCCAGGATAAATACACTTCTGTTTTCCCTGGAAAGTTCGTCAAGCAGCTCCGGTACCAGATCGGAACCGGAGATCTTTTCCCGGATAGGGGTATTTCCTTTCATTTTGGAAATCCAGACTAAGGGCTGGCCGTCTACCAGCGTCAGATCCGCTTCATCGGAGATCTTCTTTAAATAGGGATCTTTTTCCATTTTCATTACAACATCTACATTTACTTCTACAACGTAGGAAGTCTGTTTTTCACGGATCATATCATGGATCCGGTTTACTGACTCCATCATAGTAAGGTTATTTACATAAACATTCATCAGTCTTTGTTTTTCCATCGGTGTTTCCCTCTATGTTTATATTTTGTGTTTATCTTTTATTTTTCCATAAAAATTCTTTCAGATCCGATGCCGGAAACAGGAGCACACACAAAAGTGGCATCAATATCACTCCTGCCAGACATGTTTTTAAAAATAACCCCATCCATGTTGAAACAAAAGGCCAGTGCAGGCGCAGGAAATGACCGATCCCCGTTACGGTCACTGCGGACAGCACATTCCGTATGATTGTTGGATAAAATTCTTTCTTTGAAAGTCCCAGGCAATGGGCGGCATAAAGAGGAGCATCAAAAAAATGCACTCCGTTGATCACCAGTGTGGTCAAAAGAACGGCATACCCTCCTGCCGACGTCCACTTTAATAAAAGGATCATGGAGATCACATTTGCCACTCCCATAAGAATAGTTACAATGCTTGGAACTTTCAGGCGCTTGGTCAATGTGTATACATAATACAGCGGATTGACGGTTCCCGGTACCAGATCGCTTGCCAGAACGATCATGGCTCCCCAGAAAATAAATTTCGTATTCTGCCCTGGCAGCCATATACGAAAGAAATCATAGCCGCTGACAGAAAAAAGGCCGATCACCATTGCCTCAAAAAAGCCGGTACAGCGCATGGCTTTTTTCAGAAGTTCTGTCAGCTGGGACATCCTTTTTTCCGCATACAGCATTAAAAGCCTTGGTTTAAAGGAAGAACTGACTTTCATAATAACGCTGTTGCTTAAAAACGCAATGGTTTTTACAACTGAGATCTGACCTAAGACCACTGCATCCAGCATCCGGTTGGTGATCCACAGGTCCAGACCATTATTTAACACATTTCCCAGGTTGTTGATGGATGTCCATATGCCTGTAGAAACGATCTCCCAGATAGCCCCGGGAGACCATTTATCCCGCCCAAAGCGCAGATCCGGCAGAAGTTTCCGGCTGACAGCTACATTTGCCAACAGTAAAAACAGCGCCGCTGACATAGATGCCAGTCCCACATACCATACGTGCGGGAACCAGTTAGGCATACAAAAAGCAGGATCCCTGCCTGCAAAAGATAGGCTCCGCTTTGCAGCCGTTCTGTTATATCGATGCGGTCCGCGATAAAGGCGGCTGTTTCAAAGGCAGTCCGCATGACCACCATGATATAGCGCAGAAGGACTAAAAAGAACAATCTTTTTACATCCGGCACCAGTTCCTGTGGGATCTTACAAAACCAGGTGATCTTTAAGATCATGGCGATCCCCAGCAAAAATACCATTCCCCCGAGAACGGCATCTGCCACAATGGTAGAGGAAAAATACCGGTTTGCCTCCTCTTTCTGTCCTTTGTGGTATGCCACGGAAATAAAACGGCCTGCGTAGGCGTTCAGGCTAACGGAGATCACATCCACATAGCTGATAAAGGTATTTGCAAGGCTACAAAGCCATAGCTTCCACGCCGATATTATTGGTCACATAAGGCGTGATGAGAAAATTCATCAGGGTATTGATCAAAAGGGAAAACAGCGCCCAGAACATATTCATCATAATGGCCCGCTTCATACTTGTTTCCTGTTTCTGATTGTTCATCTTTTCCTGTACGCCTCCCACAGAACTTTGCAGAGTTCTTCCAGCTGTACTTTTCCTCTGTGAGTTTCTCTATTTCTTTCTGATAGTCCAGATAAACTTCCCTGGACCAGTCCGCAGCCTGTAAAATAGCCTCTTTCAGCTTTTCAGGATCCTCACCGTCTGTTAAGATACCTGTCTTTCCATTTTGTGTTTCTTCCCGGAAAGCAGGAATATCACTGGTAATCACCGGTTTCCCATAACTGTAAGCCATTAAAAGGGCGCCGCTTCCGTAAATGTCCCGGTACGGGAACAGGCAGATATCCGCCTGACGGTAAAGGGCATCCAGTTCTTCATCGGGAATGTGCTTCTTTAAAAGGTCCACTGTATCTTCCAGCCCCAGATCCCGGATCATTGCCCCATAATCCGTGGGGTCCAGTTTGGGATGCTGGGCTCCGGCAATGATCACCTGGATCTTTTCCCGTTTTTCAGCCGGGATCTGTGCCAACGCTTTTAGCAGGATATCCACTCCCTTATATGGCCTTAAAATGCCAAACTGCAAAAACCGTATCTTCCGGTCTGTAAGCCCAAAATCTGTATTTTCCTCTTTTCTGATCTGGGTATAGCTTCCATGAGGGGTAATACAGATCTTTTCCTCCGGAATTTGATACTCTTTCATCAAAAGCTGCCTGCAATATTCATTATGCACCACCAACAGGTCACAGCAGTTATAAAAACGGCTGTACAGCTCCCTGTCCCCCGCTGAGGCTTCGTGGGGAAGGAGATTGTGTACTGTATGCACCAGACGGGGAATGTATTTTTTATTTTTACAGTACAGGGGGATCTCGTATTTTGCGTCTTTAAAGGACTGTACGTGGACTACATCATAGCTGCCCTTTTTGATCTCTTTTTGCAGACGGAACAGGCCTTTTCCATATTCCCATACAGCAGCCATTTTTCCTTTTCCGCCTGCGTACAGCTTATCTTTCCAGATGACCCCATCCAGATCCGTTCCTGCGTTCTTTTTACAAAATATGGTTATTTTCGCATATTTTCTCAATTCCCTGCACAATTCTACCACATACACACTGTTTGGCAGGAACTGGTCTACCATTAAAACTTTCATTTTCTCATCCCCCTGCCGATCCAAAAGGTCCCATATCCCATGGCAGTTCCCAGGGTATTGGTCAGAATATCATTTACATCACAGGTTCCGGAGGCTGTGATCATCTGTATGGTCTCGATCCATACCGAAAGCATGAGACCGTTCATCACTGCATATCCCGGATGGTCAAAGGCAGGATGGATCAGCGGAAACAACAGTCCCACCGGCACAAACAGGGCTACATTCTGCAGCATATGCCATACAGGCTGTAAACTGTGTTTTTGCAGCGCTTCCCCTACGCCTGTAAAAAGCTGCATCTGCAATCTGCTGTCTGTTCCCCCTTTTCTCCATAAAAGAGTCACAGCCAGTACTGCAAGCACATAGGTGAGAAGCAGGGCGCAGCCGCCTTTATTTAAGGTCCTTATATTCTGCATGATAAACCACAG
>ENA-OQIG01000870-OQIG01000870.1-human-gut-metagenome-genome-assembly--contig:-NODE-870-length-15277-cov-3.280660_pt1 | contig 15277 bp, 17 predicted proteins | sample MGYA00242576_ERZ504741 | MGnify/ENA primary metagenome ERZ504741 (study PRJEB26092, sample SAMD00036436) | human gut metagenome | host: Homo sapiens | study: EMG produced TPA metagenomics assembly of... | reverse complement strand
GAAGAATTTGGTGAGGAAGGTTTTTATCTTTTTTAATCCCTAGATCGTCTATTTGTGTTGCCCGCCTACCGGCGGGCATTTTTAATTCAAAAGAGCGCCGGCGGCGGTCTTTCCTATAAAGTAAAAAGAAAGCAGCGAGAACCTCGCTGCTTTTATCTTCTGTGACCCCAAGATGCCGTCTCTTACTTATTGACGCCTAGCAATGCTAGGTGGGCAACCTCACTTAAACTTCTGCCTTCCACGCTTAAAAAGGAGGCATGACATCCGCTTAAAAATATTGGAATCCCTTTAGTCTAATGTAGGTTCAAAATTGGTAAGAACTTCGCACATCCCAGGTATCACATATGCGCTTCATTTATTATGGTGCTATTATAACCCAACATTTTATGTTTTTCAAGCCTGTTTTTTTAGTTAATATTGTTATATATTGTTAGTATTTGCGTCTTGATTTCAGGTATTAAGCTGAACTGTAACACCCGTATTGTCCTGCCGGATCTACGCCCGAAGATTTTCCGGTCCAAAACCTTCCGGCAACAATTGGGATAAGGTATATACCTTCCACTCTTCTTCGGACTTTACCAGAATGATCTTAAAATCCGGCTTACAGAATTCCCGCATCACCTGACGGCAGACCCCGCAGGGGGCACAGTAATCCTTTACTACTCCCTTTAAGCCGCCGCAAAGGGCAATAGCTGCAAAGTCACGTTCTTCTTCGCTGACTGCTTTAAAGAAAGCGCAGCGCTCGGCGCATACAGAAGGGGTGTAGGCGGCATTTTCTATGTTATTTCCTGTATAGATATTGCCGTTTTCACTAAGAAGGACAGCGGAAACGTGGAAATGGGAATAAGGGGCATAGGAGTTTTTAATACCTGCAAGGGATTTTGCCGCCAGTTCCCTGATCTGCTCTTTTGTAAGGGTGTCTGAGGTAACAACTGCCTGTTTTTTCTCCATATTGCGTTTCTCCTTTCGGATGTTATCTGCATAATATGCCATCAAAAGCGCCGTCCGTTTTCCGTGATACCTGATTTCATTTACAAACCTGCATTAAGGTATTCTATCTTTTGAGACCGTTTTGAGACGATCGTAACCATCACCTACACAAGTCCAACAAAGGTTCCGTCTACATACTCCCTCAGGTCTTCCGGACTTACAGTGACCTGTACGCCTCTCTGTCCTGCACTTACCATAATTGTATCATATAACTGGGCAGTTTCTTCAATATATGTTGGAAATTTTTTCTTCATTCCGATTGGAGAACAGCACCCCGGATGTAACCGGTAATGCCTAACATATCTTTTACGTGGATCATCTCCACTTTTTTCTCTCCCGCTGCTTTTGCCACTTTCTTTAAGTCCAGTTCTTCATCTACCGGGATACAACATACAAGATATCCCTTTTTCTCCCCTTTTAATACAAGGGTCTTATACATCTGGTCATGATCGATCCCCATCAGGTCAGCAGCATGGCTGCCGGAAAGGTCATTTTCATCTACTTCATATGTTCCTGTTTCATAATGGATCCCTGCTGCGTCTAACAGCCTCATTACGTTGGTCCTTACTTCTGCTTCTGCTTTTTTTCCTTTCAAATTTATCACTCCCTGCATATTGTAAAGACACCCTGGTAGGTTTCAGAGTGTCTTTTACTTTTCTGATTTGAATTTTTATCGTTTGGAATTTGCTTTTTCTACGTGGATATGTTTGCCTTTGATGCGGGCATGGCTCATGGCATTTAATACATCTTCTGCATATTCAGCCGGTACATCTACGAAAGTATAGCCGTCATACATATCAATACTTCCTACCAGACGTCCTGGAATACCGGACTCTCCTGCAACTGCGCCCAGGATATCTCCCGGTGTTACACGCTGGGACTTACCGATATTGATGAACAGTCTTGCCATGCGCTCTTCACCGCCGTTTAATACATAGTCAACAGCTGCTCGGTCGGTAGCGCCTTTGCGGCGGCTGTTATTTCTGCCACGGTCTCTGCCTCTGGAATTTCTGCCATAGCTGTCCAGATCGTCTAAGGATCTTGCAGGCATATAGTTGTCAATGATATCTTCATTGTCATCGCCCATGCTCATTTTTAAGAGGCTGCAGCCAGATCTAAGGAAGTGTAATCATCTTCCATCAGCTTCTTTTCAATGATATTTACGATCTTTGTGAGGTCTGCATCATTTAAAATGTCCTGAACCTGGTCTAAGATCTTGTCTGCCTTGATCTCGGTAATGTCATTTAAGGACGGGATTGCCTGTGGGATGATCTTGGTCTTGCAGTAGCGCTGGATGTCACGAAGCTTGTAAACTTCCTTGCCAACTACCAGGCTGAATGCCTTTCCTTCTCTTCCTGCTCTTCCGGTACGACCGATACGGTGTACATAATATTCATCATCCTGTGGGATATCGTAGTTAAATACAGCTTCTACATTTCCTACGTCAATGCCTCTTGCTGCTACGTCTGTAGCAATCAGGATATCGGTACGTCCGTTTCTAAAGCTTTCCATAACGCGGTCACGCTGTACCTGCTTTAAATCACCGTGAAGGCCTTCTGCAAAATAACCTCTTCCCTGAAGTGCCTGAACCAGTTCATCTACCTGGCGCTTGGTGTTGCAGAATACGATAGACAGCTTTGGGGAGTACATGTCTAACAGACGGCACATAACCTCTACTTTGTTTTTTGGCTTTACTTCATAATAATACTGGGTCACTTTCGGTACAGTCAGTTCTTTTTTGATCACGCGGACTGTTACCGGATCTTTCTGGAACTTCTTTGCAATGTCAGCAATGGCCTGAGGCATGGTTGCGGAGAACATCAGGGTCTGGCGCTCTTCCGGCAGCTGGCTTAAAATGGTCTCCATATCCTCTAAAAAGCCCATGTTCAACATTTCGTCTGCTTCGTCTAAAACTACGGTATGTACATGGTCCATTTTTACGGTCTTACGGCGCATATGATCCATCACACGGCCCGGGGTTCCTACTACGATCTGGGTGCCATCTTTTAAGGCGCGGATCTGACGGACAATGTCCTGACCGCCGTATACAGGCAGAACCTTGATGCCGTGCATAAATTTTGCAAAACGGCGCAGTTCTTCAGCTACCTGGATTGCCAGCTCTCTGGTTGGAAGCAGGACAATGGCCTGAAGCTTCTTTACCTTCGGGTCTACCTTCTGTAACAGAGGAAGTCCGAAAGCAGCGGTCTTTCCTGTTCCTGTCTGTGCCTGACCGATCATGTCTCTGCCTTCTAATACAACAGGGATCGCCTGAGCCTGGATCGGAGAAGCTTCTTCAAAGCCCATCTCGGTAATAGCTCTTATGATACGGTCATCTAACTGTAATTCTTCAAATTTTGTTACATCCATTAATTGTAAATATCCTCTTTCTATTCTTAATCTAAGTTCCGCAGGAATATGGGCCTTAATTTTTCAACATGTCATTGTCCACTGGCCTTCGATTTGCACATGTTCGCCTGTGTCGGATTGCATCCGCCACATTCGTACATCTGCACTCAGGATGTGGACAATCGACAGGTTGAAAACGGCCCATATTCCTGCATTGAGCACGTAAGTGTTCGTCTTCCAGAACGCTTACGTGCGAAAGCACTTCGTTGCACTTAGTGAGGTATTCCACGAACTTAGTGCAATCGAAGTTATCATATATTTTTAACATGCAATAGCAAGAAAATGAGAGGCGAAAACGGCACGCACATGCAGGCCTTTCATCCTCTCACTTTCGTACAATCAATAACTATATCAGAGTTTTGTTTTCATGTCAATGTAAGAACTTACACAACTGTTCTTCCTTACACTTCCTGAAAATAGCATTTTCACAAGAACATCACTAGAACTGCACAATGTCCTTGATCTCAGCGGCTTTTTCCACATTTTCGGCATAGAGGACAGGTCCTTCGCCGTGGTAATCTCTCTGGTATTCTACGCCGACTTTAGCGCGTACCTTTACCCATTCTTTGGTCTTGTACTTTTCTGCGTCTTTCCATTTGCACATGAAACCTAAGAATGTCATATCTGCCTCACAGCAGGTCATAGCCATACGTCCCGGAACGAACTGTCCCTTTGGGAATTTCGGGCTTTTTAATACCATTGCGGTAAATTCAACGGTCTTTCCTTTGTAGCGTTCCGGCTGATCCATACAGTCGATGTACCAGATACCGTAGTCTGCAGGCTTGATCTCAATTACATCTGCATTGATATCATACGGAAGATCTTCTTCCAGGGTTGCCTGCTCGATCTCGCCGTTCTTATCTTCCAGAACGATCTCACTTTCACGGCTCATAGCGCGGATGGTACGGCGATAGGAAGTCAGCTTCTCATCTGCAATGCCATCGCAGCGGTTTACAATGACCAGTTCGGAATTACGAAGCATAGCGCCAAGGAGCGGCTTCATATTCTGGATGTACAGATCAAAGGTAGAACCATCAATAATGGTGATCTGCTGGTAAATGTTCCAGTCATCCGGCAGTTTCAGCTCGTCCTGGTTCCACATACCGTTCCACTCTAAGAGCACACGCTCCGGGCGATAGATCACTTCCAGCTCATTTAAGTAAGCCGGTGTCAGTTTGGAAAGTTCATCTACATATACAACAGCAGTCTGATGCTTCTTTAACTTCTTTTCATCATATTCTGTATCCCCTTCTTCGCAGACGATCAGAAGTGTTTTTCCCTCTGTCTGGAAGTATTCCTGGTCCATGGTAAATTCCAGAAACTGGGTTTTTCCAGCTTCCAGAAAACCGTTGATCAGAAATACGGGCATTACATCTTCATCTATCTCGTTATTTCCCATTCTTAAACCTCATTAGCCTCTTCCGAATACTTTGTTTAATTCTTCTTCCTTCAGGCTGGCACCGATGACACAAACCTTACCTGTGTAATCCGGCTTTCCGTCACGGATCTCATACTGCTCCGGTACCAGGTCAAAGTACAGCCACTCGCCAGGATTTCTGTAGGAGCATTCCCTTTGCTCTTAAACATCGCCAAATTCCTTGGTCTCTGCCAGACGCTTTAAGATATCTTCCAGCTGATCTTTTGTTACAGGAACGATGGTCTCCATACCCCAGCTGGTGAATACTTCGTCTGCATGATGGTGATGATGATGTTCGTGATCATGGTCATGGCCGCAGCAGCAGTCATCGTCGTGGTCATGATGATGGTGATGTTCATGTTCTTCGTCTTCATCATGATCGTGATGATGCTCATCATCATGGCCACAGCAGCAATCGTCATCGTGGTCATGATGATGGTGATGTTCGTGTTCTTCGTCTTCATCATGATCGTGATGATGCTCATGATCGTGGTCATGGCCACAGCAGCAATCGTCGTCATCATCATGGTGATGATGGCTTTCTCTTACTTCCTCTAACAGGTCATCTAACATGGTATCTCTCTTCTCGATGATCTCAAGAAGCTGGCTTCCGCCCAGTTCTGCTAATGGAGTGGTAACGATAGCAGCCTTAGGATTTTTCTCACGGATCATCTCAACATCCTTCTGAATCTTTGCAGTATCAGTAATATCTGTACGGCTGAGTACAACGGTTCCTGCATTCTCGATCTGATTGTTGAAGAATTCACCGAAGTTCTTCATATACATTTTGCACTTTGCAGCATCTACGATGGTAACTGCGCTGTTTAATGCAACGTCCATATCTGCAGATACATCAATAACAGCCTTCATAACGTCGGAAAGCTTGCCAACGCCTGATGGTTCGATGATGATACGGTCTGGTTTGTACTTGGTCAGTACCTCAGATAAGGATTTTCCGAAATCACCTACTAAGGAGCAGCAGATACAGCCGGAGTTCATCTCACGGATCTCAATACCGGAGTCTTTTAAAAATCCGCCGTCAATACCGATCTCGCCAAATTCATTTTCAATGAGAACTACCTGCTCACCGGAAATAGCCTCCTGTAAAAGCTTCTTAATAAAAGTAGTTTTTCCAGCTCCAAGGAAACCGGAAATAATATCGATCTTTGTCATCGTATGTTCCTTCTTTCTTTATTAATGCCTTCTTTAAAATTAGAATTAGAAAAGCATTTTGCAATGGGATCTTATGATCCCGTTTGTTCAATCTGTCAATTAGATATTTTGGCACAACCTGACCTTAATGTCAAGTAATGGGCCCCTCTTTCTCATTAACACTGGTTTTCCTGTTGGTTTTATGCTGATTTTATGCTTTTTACCGTTTCTTTCCTAATACCTGCCACATGGAAAACAGGCCGAAAGCAATAAGATTTACCACTACTACACTGGCGCCTGCTGGTGTGGAAAACTGATAGGAAGCCATCATTCCCAGCAAAAAGCATACCAGAGAAAGAATTCCGGAAGAGATCACCACGCTGGTAAAGCTTTTAAACACGCGCATAGAGGTAAGGCATGGGAAGATCACAAGGCTTGAGATCAGCATGGCTCCCATCATACGCATGCCAAGGACAATGGTAACGGCTGTAAGCACGGAAATAAGCATATTGTAGGCACCTACATTTACACCGGTTGCTTTTGCAAAGTTTTCATCAAAGGTAACTGCAAATACCTGGTTGTAGCAAAGTACAAACAGGCCCAGTACAATGATGCACAATACTGCTGATAAGACCACGTCTTCTTTGGTCATGGCTAAAATGCTTCCAAACATATAGCTGCTTACATCTGTGGTCATTCCTGTTGTTAAGGATGTAACGATAATACCGATAGCCAGAGAGCTGGCAGAGATCATGGCAATGGCTGCATCACTTTTGATCCGGCTGTTTTCCGTAATACGGAGCAGGAAAAACGCTGCCAGTACAACTACCGGGATCGATACCTTTAAAGGGGACCAGCCCATAGCCAGGGCAATGGAAAGGGCTCCAAAGGATACATGGGAAAGTCCGTCACCGATCATGGAATAGCGTTTTAACACCAGGCTCACTCCCAAAAGGGAGGCGCACAAAGATACAAGCATACCGCCGAATAATGCCCGCACCATAAATGGATAAGATAACATTTCACTAAGCACGTTCATGGGTATTTCCTCCTTCTATCTTCTGGGGACTGTGTGCGTGGGTATGTCCGCAGGAACACTTCTGTTCATTGTTTTCCAGACCATCCACATTTTTTGCCATATGGCAGGCTGCCGTTGGCAGACACTCGCCCTGCTCTTTTTCATGGAAGAAATGGCCTGCTGCCTTACTGTTCATATATCATGGGCCGGGCCGTAGAAAAGCACCTGTTTCTGAAGGTGGAGGATCTTGTTGGCTTCCTCTACTGCATTTCTTAAGTCATGGGAGACCATGATAATAGCTACTTTATCTTCCCTGTTTAATTTGCGATCATGGAATAGAAATCCTGGATTGCCATCGGGTCCAGACCGGTGATCGGCTCATCTAAAATAAGAAGTTCCCTGGTGGCGCAGAGAGCTCTTGCGATCAGCACTCTCTGCTGCTGTCCGCCGGATAACTCCCTGTAGCACTGGTTCGCCAACTGGGTAATACCCAGTTTTTCCATATTGGCAGATGCAATGTCCTTTTCTGTTTTAGAATAGAAAGGGCGTCTGCCTCTTCTGCTTAAGCAGCCGCTTAAAACGACTTCTCTTACAGAAGCAGGGAAATCTTTCTGAGCTGCTGTCTGCTGGGCAGATAGCCAATTCCTGTTGTTTTTAATTCTTCTGCTACGGTCAGTTTGCCGCCGGATGGCTTTAACAGCCCCAAAAGTCCCTTGATCAGGTACTTTTGCCGGACCCGTTTTCACCTACGATACACAGATAATCCCCAGGGCAGACTTCCATATTTACATTTATAACCGCATCCTGATTTTCGTATCCAAGATCAACATGCTCACATTTGATCAATGGTTCCATTTTTGATCATTCCTCCTATAAAAGTGCTTCCTGCAGATTTTTTGCATTCTGCTTCATCAGCTGCAGATAGGTAACACCTTCATCAAACTGCCTTCTTGTTACATTATGGCAGGAATGAAGGAGAAGGGGTTTTGCTCCTGTTTCTTCACTGATGATATCTGCCGTCCGGTGACTGGAAAGTTCCAGATAAAATACTGCCTGGATCTGATTTTCCTTTATACGGTCAATGAGATAAGCAATGGTTTTTGCACTTGGCTCTGTATCTGTACTGCAGCCGGAAAATGCTGCTCTGTAAGACAGACCATATTCCTGGGCAAAGTACCGGAACGGAAACTTGTCCGCTACCACGATCATACGGTGACGGCCATTTGCCACAATATCCTTAAACTCATCATCCAGACTTTTTAGTTCTGTTTCATAGCTGTTTTTGTTTTCTTCAAAATAAGAAGCATTCTCCGGAGATACTTCTTTTAAGGTTTCTGTGATCACTTCCACTAACTTCATGGCATTGGCTGGTGAGGTCCAGATGTGTTCGTCATATTCAATGTCCATTTCATGACCATCATGATCGTCAAAAGTAATTTGAGATAAATTCTCATGAGTTTTTATCTCATCGTCAGGGCGACTATGATCCATTTCACTGTGATCATGATCTTCTTCCTCATTTTCGTGAGCGTGATCATGGTCATCATGGGAATGTTCATTATCTTCCATTCCTTCCACGATCTCCTCTTCCAGTACATCTACATAGTCCATCATCGTAAGGACTTTCATGTTCTCCGTATCCAAGGAAGCTACTACTTTTTCCACCCACTGTTCCATCTCTCCACCGTTGCAAACCATCAGATCTGCCTGCTGCATGGTGATCATATCTGCAGGTGTGGGCTCAAATGAATGACTGTCCATTCCTGCAGGAACTACCATTTTCAGTCTTACTCTGTCCCCTGCTATCTGGCGGACAAAATCATAGTATGGAAAAATAGTAGTCACTACCAATGGGCGGGTATCTTTTTCATCGGATACCTTTGACGAATTCTGTCCCACTGTACCAGATATACCGCAGCCGGAAAGAAGGATGCAACACATCGTGAGAAAAATGCTCACGATATATGTTTTTAAGCTGCGTTTCTTCTTATTTAAATTACGTTTTAAATTATTCACTTCAAATTTATTCAATGTGGTTCACTGCCTTTATAAAATCTATCACCTGGAAAGGAGACTCTGCTACAAGCTTTGGCTTAAATGCTCCAGCTCTTCTCTCGGACGAAAGCCCCAGGTCACACCTACTGTATCTACCTGGGCTGCCTGTCCTGTTTCCATATCTGTATTAGTATCTCCCAGATACAAACAGTCTTCTTTTTCAAGCCCCAGTTCTTCGATCAGAGCCACTACACCGTCGGGAGCCGGTTTCTTGCGGATGCCTAATGCTTCTCTCTCTCCGTATACCTTGTCAAATGTATGATCTCCAAATACATGGCTACATTCTCAAGGGCTCTCTGATGAGGTTTATTGGACAGTACGGTTGCCAGTATGCCATGTTCTTTTAAGAAATCCAGAAGCTGTGGAATTCCCTCATATGCTTCTACTTTGTAAAGACAACAGTCCTTAAAAACTTCATTATATACATCCAACGCTTCCTTATAATGAGTCAGTTCTTTATCCCCATATGCCATCAGGGAACGTTCTACCAGCTTTTTATAGCCATCTCCTACAAACTGCTTGGTATCTTCAATAGAGATCGGCCCCAGTCCAAAATGGCCCAGTGTCAGGTCTACAGAACGTTTCAAAGCATAAATAGAGTTCACCAATGTTCCGTCCAGATCAAATATACAGCATTTATACATGATGATCACACCTTTCTTTTATCTGCTGTTTCTATTTTTGTCGAAATCGTATCGGGGTAATCATAGCATAGAAATAAAGATTTTTCCAGAACTGATTTTTTCAGCTTAAAGTATGTTATACTATAATGGTCCCGAAAGAAAAACAAGACACACCTACATACTACAGAAAGGAACAAACCACCATGTCTTCTACCCCATCACCGAAAAGCCAGAAAATGACCGAAGGCAATATCACCAAACTCCTGATCACGTTCGCCCTTCCCCTCTTTGTAGGCAACCTGTTCCAGCAATTTTATAACACGGTTGACAGTATTGTTGTGGGAAATTTTGTCAGTAAAACAGCTCTGGCAGCGGTTGGTTCCACAGACTGTATCATCAATACGATCATCGGGTTCTTTACCGGTCTTTCTACCGGCGCAGGTGTAGTGATCGCCCACAGTTTTGGCAGCGGGAATGACAAGGCTCTTCATCGCGCTGTACATACTACCATTGCACTGACCCTTGTATTATCTGTAGTCTTTACCATTGCCGGACTGCTTTTATCCCCTGTATTTCTCCAGTTAATGGATACACCGGAAGATGTTCTTCCGGAGGCATCCCAGTATCTGCGCATCTATTTTGCAGGTATTTCCGGCTGATGCTTTACAATATGGGTTCCGGTATCCTGAGGGCTGTGGGTGACTCCAGACGTCCTTTATATATTCTTATGGTCTGCGCTCTTGGAAATATCTTTTTTGACCTGCTTTTTGTGATCGTTTTTCACGCAGGTGTTGAAGGTGTTGCCTACGCTACCATTCTTTCCCAATGGATCTCAGCGATACTGGTCCTTGTGATCCTTACGCGGGAAAAAGCTCATACAGATTAATTTGGAAAGACCTGCATATCCACAAAGGAACTGCCATGTCTATCTTCCGTATTGGCTTTCCTGCAGGACTTCAGATCGCTGTTACTTCTTTTTCCAATGTATTTGTTCAGTCCTATATCAACCATTTCGGCTCCTCCTGCATGGCTGGCTGGACAACCTATGGAAAACTGGATAAGTTCTGTCTGCTTCCGATCCAGAGTATCGGTCTGGCAGTTACCACCTTTGTAGGACAGAACCTTGGCGCTGACAATATGAAACGTGCCAGAAAGGGAACCACGGTTGCATTATTCATCTCCATTGCAACAGCCCTGATCCTGATGGCACCTGTGATCATTTTTGCCCCATTCCTTGCTTCTCTGTTCACCAATGAACCGGAAGTGCTGACCTACGGTATCCATTTTATCCGTTTAATGATGCCATTCTATCTGGCCATCAGTTTCAACCAGATCTTCGCAAACGCATTAAGGGTGCCGGAAACTCCGTCACCCCTATGGTCATTATGATGGGAAGCTTTATCGTCTTCCGCCAGATCTATCTTTACTTTATTTCAAAATACTTCAATAATATTACCGCTACCGCCCTTGGATATCCTTTAGGATGGGTGTTATGCAGTATATTGCTGATCATTTACTACTGGAAAGTAGGATTAAATGTGAAAAAGAAGATCTAAAACCTGGCTTCCACACCTGATGCTTCTCCACATCTACACTCCATATGTATTCAGTCTCAGCTTTGGAATAACCGGAAGGCTGATAAATGCCAGTGTCATGAAAGCATCAATATCTTCTGAAATGCCCAGCTCTACAGAAAGCTTCTTCATATGCTCCAGCTTTTCATCTACCACTTCTACCGGTTCGTCTGCCATGAGACCGCCGATGGGCAGCGGCAGATCTGCCAATACTTTGCCCTCAAGGGCAATGGCAAGGCCACCTCCATTTTCGATCACACGATTGCCTGCAAGGACCATGTCTTCGTCTGTAACTCCGGCGATGACAAGATTGTGGGAATCGTGTCCGATGCTGGTGGCTACGGCACCTTTCTTTAAGCCGTATTTTCCTAAAAATCCCAGTCCTACATGGCCTGTATTTTTGTGCCGTTCAATGGCAGCCAGTTTTACGATGTCGCGGCTTATATCTACACCGGGAGCAACGCCTGGCAGTTCTTTCCACTCTTCGATCCGCTCTTTTGTGATCAGTTCATGGGCTACCATGTCAATGACCCGCTGATGGGTTCCTGTGGTTTCTTTTAACTGCAGCTCTTCCACTGTAATAGGAACTCTGTGGAAGGAATGGAATACACGTTCTTTGATCTCTGTGGACCAGTCTGTATTTTTTTCTTTCTGATGGAGCATTTTTCCATTTTCTGCCACCAGTTTTCCACCTTTGTATACCTGTTTTACATTAAGAGTTCTCAGATCATCAAAAACTGCCAGATCTGCCTTATAACCAGGTGCCACAGCGCCCATATCATGCAGTCCAAAATAAGCTGCTGCATTTAAAGTACCCATGCGGATCGCACGGATGGGATCAGCACCCATGGAAACTGCTTCTCTGATAATGGCATCAATATGACCAATACGGATCAAGTCTCCCGGATGCTTATCATCTGTTACCAGCAGACACCGCTGATAATAGGGGTCCTCAAACATTCCCATAAGAGCTTTTAAGTTCTTTGCCGCTGTTCCCTGACGGATCATGATCCACTGGCCTCTGGCAAATTTTTCCTTTGCCTCTTCAAAATCCGAACACTCATGGTCAGAGCGGATTCCTGCAGTAACATAGGCATTTAGCTCTTTTCCGGAAAGAGCCGGTGCATGGCCATCAATGGCTTTTTTCAGGGAACGTGCCTGTACAAGCTTTTCAAAGCACCCCTTATCCCCGTGGGTCACGCCAAAGGCATTCATCATTTCTGCAAGGCCCAGAACCTTTTCATCTGCGTAAAATGGCTCCAGATCTCTTGCCAGAAGTTCTGCCCCTGACTCGTCTAAATCGGTAGCAGGCACACAGGAAGGCAGCATAAAATACACATCCAGATCCAGCTTCTGCGCTGACTGCATCATAAACCGGATCCCTGCCGTTCCTGCCACATTGGCGATCTCATGGGGATCTGTGATCACGGCAATGGTGCCATGTGGAACAACAGCCCGTTCAAACTCCCCTGGGGAGGTCATGGAGCTTTCAATGTGGATATGTCCGTCTAAAAAGCCCGAACAAATATAAGCCCCTTTCAGGTCTGACTCCATCACCCCGTCATAGGTTCCGATCCCCACAATACGCCCTTCTTCAATGGCAATATCCCCTTCTTCCACTGACTGGGTAAATACATTGACGATACGTGCATTTTTCAGCACCAGCTGCGCTTTTTTGCTTCCAGTGGCTGCTGCCACCTGCTCTGTGAGAGATTTTATAGTCTCCACGTATTTCCCTCCTTCTCCTGTATTACAAATTAATGCTGTTAACTTATCCCCGAAAATTTACTTTTATTTTACCATTTATCCAGAATGTTGCAACTCTTTTTCCGTATTATCGCAAAAATATCTTTCAATTTTCCAATTGCTCACTTTGCTGACAAAAAATAAAGACTTACAAAACCCAGCACCAACGCTCCCACACCTGCCAACAGGTTTTCTTCTATTAAATGTTCTGGCAGCAGTGACCGCAATGATACCAGCATAAAGCCTAATATTATTAAAAATGTGTCTTCCCTGTGCTTTTTGATCAGCTGTTCCAGAATACGGGCTGTGAGATATGTTCCAAGAATCCCGCCAACAGCTAAGAAGAAGCGCCAAAATATCCAGACTGCTGATGGCTTTTAAGGTACTTTCATAAATTCCAAGCATATAGAGCATCTGGGAGGCGCTGATGCCCGGAAGGACTAAGGCAACTGCTATGATAAAGCCTCCTGCAAGCTGGAAAAGCAGATGCATGGGAGTGTTTTCTGTTCCAGGAGCAAATATCCCCTGAGGGATCAGGGCGATAAGAAGGGCTGTGAGGATCCCTGTAAGGATACAGATCATCTCTCTTCCCCTGATACGGCTTACACTGGCGCTTTTTAAGATCATGGGAATTCCCCCTGATACTGCTCCCAGGAAGAAGAAACATAAAATTCCTTCTGCCCTTGTGGTTAAAAGCCAGCTGATCCCTCTGGAAAACAAAAAAGCCCCGCTTCCTGCTCCGGCTGCAAACCAGAGCAGAAATGTGAGACTTTCTTTTGGATATTTTGTTATTTCACTGACATGTTTTAAAAGACGGTCATAGATCCCTAAGACCATAGCCATAGAACCGCCGCTGACGCCTGGTACCGTCATGGTTGCGCCGATCACAAGGCCTTTGATGAAAGTTTTTCCATTTTTTTCCATTTTATATGATCCCCTTTTTGCCTCTGACACATTTGCATTGCCAGAGCATAATTTACTCTTTATGGGATTTTATGGAAAATTACAGGATTTTATACATCAGACCTACGAACCTCATGCTTACCCGCTTTACTGCCTGCTGACGCAGGCAGAACCTTCCTTACTGGTCCAGACAAGCCTCTAATGCGACAGTCATCATATCTGTAAAGGAAGTCTGGCGTTCTGCTGCTGTGGCATGCTCATTCTTTGGCATAGAATCAGAAATAGTCAGCATACAGGTTGCTTTTTTATGAAGCACATTTGCATTGTGGAGCAGTGCAAAGCTTTCCATTTCCACGCAGGCACAACCATGTTTTGCGCTGATCTCTTTGTAGCCGTCTACATTTGGCTCTGTATAAAATACATCACTGGAATGTACTTTTACAGGCTTTACAGTAATATGATTACGCTTTGCAGCCTCTAAAATATGAGCGTTTAATTCCGGATCCGGATAGATGGTATCTTTATCGTAGCCATTCTGGGTATGTGCAAAAGTAGACTCACTCCATGCACTTTCTTCCAGCACTACATCACCTAAATTCAATTCCGGTACATAAGCGCCTGCAGAACCAATACGTATGATCTGGTCTACATCATAAACAGAAAACAGCTCATAGGAATAAATTCCTATAGACGGCATTCCCATTCCGCTTGCCATAACAGTTACTTTTTCCCCTTTATAAGTACCTGTGTATGCATATGCCCCACGGACTTCATTGACCAGCTTTGCATCTGTAAGGAAATTCTCTGCAATGAATTTTGCGCGAAGAGGATCCCCCGGCATCAATACCTTTTTTGCGATCTCACCTTTTTCCGCCTGATTGTGTGGTGTTCCCATAATAAACTTCCTCCTTTTTTATTTTATGTACTCCCGGAGTCTTTCAATGTACCTATATCAAAAGACCTTTTGACACTTATATTATAAAATGATATCATAATTAAAAAAAGGACATGTGGCAGTTTTGTTGAATATCAATAAATTTAATTATCCATTTACATTAAAACAAAAAAGCTTTTTAGAGAATTTCTTTAAATTTGCTCCGCCTTATATACAGACGGTGCTGATGCTGCGCTCTTATAAAAAAGGCAGCCGTCTGGTAGCTGCAGGGGACAGCTGCGCTCATGTGTATATCCTTTTAAAAGGCCGATTGGAAGCGGTTGAGGAACATGTGGCAAATATACCTTATCATTTACGGAGATACGTGCTCTGGACATAGTTGGTGATTACGAATTTTCACCGAAAACAGCCCCGTCTGGTAACACTGACCATGCTGGAAGACTCTCTCTGCCTGGTCGATCCCTGCAGGCGGAATATATCGACCTGGCGTGCGGAGTC
>ENA-OQIG01000869-OQIG01000869.1-human-gut-metagenome-genome-assembly--contig:-NODE-869-length-15304-cov-2.009159_pt1 | contig 15304 bp, 22 predicted proteins | sample MGYA00242576_ERZ504741 | MGnify/ENA primary metagenome ERZ504741 (study PRJEB26092, sample SAMD00036436) | human gut metagenome | host: Homo sapiens | study: EMG produced TPA metagenomics assembly of... | reverse complement strand
TATCACAAAAGTGTTTTTTCTTCGGTACTGACCGGAATTACCTGTGGAGCGGCCATTCTTGCACTTGCTATTCTGGTTTCCTGGTTGGATTCATTCTGATCCGCGGTGTGAAAAACCTGACACTGGAGCAGTTTGCATGGACCTATAATACAGAGAATGTTACGATGCTTCCGGCAATCATCAACACCGTTACGATGACGGTATTTTCCCTTCTGCTTGCGGCGCGTTGGTATTTTCTCAGCAATTTATCTGGTTGAATATGCCAACAAGCGCGGAACGCTGGTTGGCTGATCCGGATTACTGCAGAGACCCTTTCCGGTATTCCGTCGATCGTTTACGGTTTGTTCGGTATGCTGTTTTTTACGAAAACCCTGAAAATGGGATACTCGATGATGTCCGGTGCCTGTACACTTGCCATCATGATTCTTCCGCTGATTATGCGAACAGCAGAAGAAGCCTTAAAATCGGTTCCGGATTCCTATCGGGAAGCAAGCTTTGGACTGGGAGCCGGAAAGCTTCGTACGATTTTTAAAATTGTTCTTCCATCTGCCGTACCCGGCATTCTTTCCGGTGTCATTCTTGCGACAGGCCGTGTCGTAGGAGAGACGGCAGCACTTCTTTTCACAGCAGGAACGATTGCAAAGGTGGCAGGCCTTATGGATTCCGGCCGTACCCTTGCCGTTCATATGTATGCACTTTCCAGTGAAGGCCTCTATATGAATCAGATGTATGCAACCGGTGTCATCCTGATGCTGATCGTCCTTCTGATCAATGGCTGTTCCGGAATGATTGCGAAGAAAATTGCAAAGAAATAAAAGAGAGACGAGGAAAAACATGAGCAAAATAGATGTATCCAATATGGATCTTTATTACGGAGACTTTCATGCATTGAAAAATATCAACCTGAGCATTGAGGACAATGAAGTGACGGCTTTTATCGGACCTTCCGGCTGTGGTAAATCGACCCTGTTAAAATCCATCAACAGAATGAACGATCTCGTTCCGGGCTGCCGGATCACCGGTGAAATGCTGCTGGACGGAGAAAACATCTACAGCGGAAAAATGGATGTCAACGGACTCCGCAAACGGGTCGGCATGGTATTTCAGAAACCAAATCCGTTTCCGATGAGCATTTACGACAACATTGCCTATGGACCGAGAACCCATGGTGTCCGTTCCAAAGCAAAGCTGGATGATATTGTGGAGCAGTCTCTTCGACAGGCAGCAATCTGGGATGAGGTGAAGGACCGTTTGAAGAAAAGTGCACTTGGAATGTCCGGCGGACAGCAGCAGCGTCTCTGCATTGCGCGTGCCCTTGCCGTACAGCCGGAGGTTCTTCTGATGGATGAACCAACCTCGGCACTGGATCCGATTTCTACTTCCAAAATCGAAGATCTTGCGGTAGAACTGAAAAAAGATTATACTATTGTCATGGTAACCCACAATATGCAGCAGGCGGCCAGAATTTCCGACAAAACCGCATTTTTCCTGTTAGGAGAGGTAGTAGAATACGGAGAGACCGAACAGATCTTCTCCATGCCGAAGGATAAACGGACAGAGGATTACATTACAGGGAGGTTTGGCTGATATGAGGGAAAGATTTGAGCAGCAGATGGAAATTCTGCACACGGAGCTGATTGAGCTTGGCGCACTCTGCGAGCAGGCAATCGGACGGACATATGAGGTTCTGCTGGAGGGAAACCAGAGAGCGGCAGAAGAGATTATCAAAAAAGACCAGGTTGTCGATGCGAAAGAACGGGAGATCGAGGATCTCTGCTTCCGCATCATTTTACAGCAGCAGCCGGTAGCACGTGATCTGCGTCAGGTATCTGCGGCATTAAAATGATTACCGATATGGAGCGGATCGGAGACCAGGCAGCAGATATTGCGGATATCGTAAAAGTAACGAGTCTTGATGTGCCGGATGCAAGCATCCGTCTGAAGGATATGGCGAAAGCAACAGCTTCTATGGTAACAAAATGCATCGATGCATACGTTAAACAGGATCTGAAGCTTGCACGGGAGGTTATCGATTCCGATGATATCGTGGATGATCTTTTTGATGAGGTCAAGGATGAAATTCTGCAGGGTATGCGAAAGGGAATTACCACAGATGTCCAGTCTCTGGACTATCTGATGATTGCAAAATATTATGAAAGAATCGGTGACCATGCAACAAACATTGCGGAATGGGTTGTGTATTCCATTAACGGTCACCATAAAGGGGAATAACAGATGATTTACTGCGTGGAAGATGAAAGAAATATACGGGAACTGATCGTATACACACTGGAATCGAGCGGTTTTACCGCAAGAGGCCTGGAAAGCGGAAAAGAGCTGAATGCAGCTATTGCAGAACAGCTTCCGGATCTGATTCTCCTGGATATCATGCTTCCGGGAGAGGATGGTCTTGAAATTCTTTCACGCCTCAAGGCATCGGAAGTAACAAAAGAAATTCCGGTCATTATGGTAACGGCAAAGGGCGCTGAGTATGATAAGGTCATGGGCCTGGACTGCGGAGCCGATGACTATATTACCAAGCCGTTCGGCATGATGGAATTTATCGCAAGGGTACGTGCCGTGCTGCGCCGTGCCGGAAAAGAAGAGAAGGAAAACGATGTGCTGGAGACCGGGGATCTGCAGATCCAGGTAAAGCAGCATCAGGTTCTGGCCAAAGGGAGAAGGTTACTCTGACCTTAAAAGAGTTTGAACTGCTGAAATTTTTAATGGAAAATAAAGGAATTGTCCTTACGAGAGACCGTCTGCTCGGCCATGTCTGGGGCTATGATTTTGACGGAGAAACCCGTACGGTAGACGTTCATGTGCGTACACTCCGCCAGAAGCTGGGCGAATGCGGCGAGCTGATCGAGACGGTCCGCGGCGTGGGATACCGGATAGGAGGCTGAGAAAGTAAGATGCGTAAAAAAGTCTTTCAACATGCGGGAGCGTTGATTATCGCTGCGATTATCCTGACTTTTTTCACCATGAGCTGGGCAATGTACAACAATACGGCGGAGCAGCTTCGTGTTTCGGTGAGAAATGAATGTGAGTATTACAGGTATTTTCTGGACAAGATGGGTGATGACAGTCTGGATAAACCGGCCGGCAAGATTACGGCAAGCCGGGTTACCCTGATTGACACGGACGGAACCGTTCTGTTTGATTCGGTCGAGGATGCGAAGATGATGGGAAACCATTCTGGGCGGCCGGAGGTGATTGAGGCGGAAAAGACCGGGGAAAGCAATATTTCCCGTTATTCCGAGACCCTGCGGAGCAAAACATATTATACGGCATTGCGCCTGGACAATGGAAAAATCATCCGTGTTTCCCTGACAACAGACAGTGTGTTCGGTGTGATGCTGCGGAATATATGGCTTGTGGCTGTGCTGATTGCGGCAGTTCTTGTCGTAGAGCTGATGATGGTCAGTCATATGACAAAGGCGCTTGTAAAGCCGATCAATGAGATTGATCTGAATCATCCGCTGGACAACAAAGCGTATGAGGAATTGAGTCCGCTGCTTGGCAGAATTCATCAGCAGCAGAAGCAGATTCAGCAGCAGATGGAGGAGCTCCGCCATAATCAGGAGGAGTATCTTGCCATCACGGAATATATGAAGGATGGTCTGATCGTGACAAACCAGTCGGTTGTACTCTCCATCAACCGCTCGGCACAGAATTTGTTTGATGTGACGGCAGAGGAGTGCATCAATCACAATATTGTGACAGTCAGCCGCAATGAGCAGCTGAAGGAGGCGCTGGATCATGCTCTGGAGGGCAGTTCCGAGGAGCGGATGCTGGAATTAAACGGAAGAGTCTATCAGCTTCTTGCTAATCCGGTGCGTGTGGACAATGTTGTATCCGGTGCGGTCATCCTGGTGCTGGATGTGACAGAAAAACAGAAAGCGGAGGTGATGCGCCGTGAGTTTTCTGCCAATGTGTCACATGAGCTGAAAACACCACTGATGTCAATTTCCGGATATGCGGAGATCATAGAAAATAACATGGTGAAACCGGAGGATATTCCAAAATTTGCGGGAAGAATCCACAGTGAGGCGAGCAGGTTAAGCTCTCTTGTCGAGGATATTATCAAGCTGTCCAGACTGGACGAAAACGACCAGTCAATCCCGATGGAGGAAGTGGATCTGATGCAGATCTGCCGTGATGTCGAGGGACATCTTTCCATACGGGCAAAGGAGCAGCAGGTGAAGATGACACTGAGAGGAGAGAGATGCCGGATCAAAGGTGCACGACAGGTTCTCTATGAGATGATCTACAATCTCTGCGACAATGCGATCAAGTACAACCGCAGGGACGGTGAAGTTGAAGTGACGGTTTCACGCGGAAGAAACGGACGGGCAGTGGTATCTGTGGCAGATACCGGAATCGGAATTGCAAAGGAAGATCAGGAGCGGATCTTTGAACGGTTCTATCGTGTGGATAAGAGTCATTCCCGCGAAACGGGAGGTACCGGACTTGGACTTTCCATTGTGAAGCATGGAGCGATTCTTCATGATGCGAAGATTAAAATTGAGAGTACGCTTGGAACCGGAACAAAGATAATTCTGGAGTTTTAAGTGAAAAACAGATAACGCAAAAGACAGCATGCGGGGACAGAACCTATATGGGAGGCTTGAAAAATTCATGATTTTTAAGTGCCCAAAGCGGTTCCGTCCCCGCATGCTGTCTTTTTATGTATGGCTTGTATCGTTATAAAAATGCAAATTCGTTGTTTTGAATAAACAGAGTATTCAATATTTGGTAAATATGATAAGGGGGTTGGGGGTTGTTTTTTGATGCAGAGTATGGTATTGTAAATATAACGAGTTCCGGAAACGTTACCGACACCGTTTCCGGAAATGCAGACGAGATACCGACAGCCTGTTTTTACGAAACAAAATGAGCTGGTTAGAAGGGCTGTATAAGTTACAATTTGCTGCGTATCCGTGAACAGGAATTATGTATTTGTGGGGTCGGATGGATAGAAAAAACGACAAGGAGAAAGGTTTAAAAATGAGAGCAAGTGGTATTTTACTTCCGGTAGCTTCGCTGCGTCCCGATATGGTATCGGATGTTTTTCGAAAGAAGCGTATGAATTTGTGGATCGCCTGGAGGAGGCCGGCCAGAGCTACTGGCAGATTCTTCCACTTGGACCGACGGGATATGGAGATTCGCCGTACCAGTCGTTCTCTACTTTTGCAGGAAATCCATATTTTATTGATCTGGAGACCTGGTAAAAGAGGGACTTCTGACAGAAGAAGAGTGTGATGCGTGCGATTTCGGCGACAATGCAGAGTATATTGATTACGAAAAGATTTATCTGTCCCGTTTCAAAGTACTCAGAAAAGCATTTGAAAGATTTGCGGCAGATGACGTATATGATGCATTTGTATCGGAAAATGGTTACTGGCTGGAGGATTATGCGCTGTATATGGCGATTAAGGATGCACTCGGCGGAATCAGCTGGAGTGAGTGGCCGGCAGAATTAAAGGACAGAGAAGAAGCAGCACTGAATCAGAAACGGGAAGAGCTTGCCGGGGAGATTGCATTTTACAAATTCCAGCAGTTTATGTTCCTGAAACAGTGGAAAGCACTGAAAGCTTACGCAAATGAAAAGGGTATCCGTATTATCGGTGATATTCCGATTTATGTGCATTTGACAGCGCCGACACCTGGGCAAATCCGGTTCTGTTCCAGTTTGATGAGACAACCAGCCAAAAGCAGTTGCCGGATGCCCGCCGGATGCGTTCTCCGCAACCGGACAGCTCTGGGGCAACCCGTTATACAGATGGGATTACCATAAGAGCACAGGTTATGCATGGTGGCTGTTACGTCTGGCTCACGTGTTTAAACTGTACGATACTGTCCGCATCGACCATTTCCGCGGATTTGATGAATATTATTCCATCCCATTCGGTGATCAGACGGCAGAGCGCGGCCACTGGGAAAAAGGACCGGGCATGGACCTGTTCAATACCGTCAAAGAAAAGCTCGGCGATGTGGACGTTATCGCAGAAGACCTGGGATACCTTACCGAGAGCGTGATCGAAATGGTGAAAGAATCCGGCTATCCTGGTATGAAGGTGCTGCAGTTTGCTTTTGACTCCCGTGAGGAGAGCGATTATCTGCCGCACAATTACGAGAGAAACTGTGTTGTTTACACCGGAACACACGACAACGATACGATTCTTGGCTGGTATTATGTGATGAGCGAGGAAGACCGCGAATTCTCCAAAGAGTATATGGGAAATGCAAAGAGTACCGATGAGGAGCTGCCGTGGGATTTTATCCGCATGTCAATGGAGAGCGTGGCAAATCTGGCTGTCACTCCGATGCAGGAATTTTTAGGTCTTGGAACGGAGGCGAGAATTAACTATCCGTCTACACTTGGAAATAACTGGAAATGGCGCCTGCTTCCGGGACAGTTTACATCGGAAATGGCAAAGAGAATTCATCGGCTGACACAGATTACAGCACGTATTGCAAAATAAAAATACGCGCCGGAGAGAAAGCAAAACAGGCCGGGAAAACAAGCCGGAAGAGATTCCGGCAGAACAGGTACAGAGTTTAAAGGAGAGGCCTGCAGAATATGGAACAGGTAACAATCAGGGACATTGCCCGCAAATGTAAGGTAGGCGTGAGTACCGTATCGAGAGCGATGAACAATCATCCGGACATCAATCCGGAAACAAAAGAGATGATTTTAAAGGTGATTGCTGAATCGAATTACGTACCGAACAACAGTGCCAGAAACCTGAAGCGGTCGAATGCCAAAGCGATTGCCATTCTGGTAAAAGGCATGGACAACATGTTCTTCAACAACATGATCAGTGTGATTGAAGAGGTTGTGCGAAAAAAGAAATACGCCTGCATTATTGAGCGAGTAGAGGAAAGGCAAATGAGGTAGACTCCGCGATCGAGATCGTCAAAGAAAAACGGCTGCGCGGCATCATTTTCCTCGGCGGAAACTTACGCATCCGCATGAGAAATGGCGCAGATCCCGGTTCCGTACGTGATCAGTACAATCGGGGCGGTTTCAGACGGAGGAAAACCGTGCGCGAGCGTATCGGTCGATGACTACAGGGAAAGCTATAAGATGGTAGATTATCTCTGTGGTCTCGGGCACCGGCGCATTGCCATCATTACCGCCTGCGAGGACGACATCAGTATCGGACGCCTCCGTCTGAATGCGTACCGTCAGGCTTTACTGGATCATGGGATACCTTATGACCCTGATCTGGTATTTCATATGACGAAGGACGACACGTATTCTTTCGCCACAGGTACAAGATAACAAAAGAAATTCTGGAAAAAAAGACGGAGTTTTCCGCGCTGTATGCCACCGCGGATACGCTGGCAATCGGTGCGTGCCGTGCCTTAAAAGAGGCCGGGCTTACCGTGCCGGATGATATTTCCGTTGCAGGATTTGACGGAATTGATGCGGGAGAGTATTATATACCCAGTATCACAACGATCCGCCAGCCGGTGGAGCAGCTTGCTGCAGAGACGGCAAAGATGCTGTTTTCCTTAATTTCAGGAAAAGAAGAACCCTGCAGCAAAGTATACGATGGGGAACTCGTCGTAAGGGAATCCACAAAGTCGCGGATCGCGCAGCAGTAAAACCCTTGCAGTTTCGCTGCCGCAAAAAAGTGATTCAGAAGTGAACCGTCCCATTCAGGGAAAAGCTTTGAATGGAACTGTGAAAGCTGCCGATCGCAGAAATCTGGAACAGGCAGCGCAACCAAATTACACTGTGGGAATCTTCCACAGCAACACGAGGAGAAAAAAGAATGGAAGAAAGAATTCAGGCAATCTTAAAAGAGCGTTTTGGAAGAGATCTGGACAACTGCACAAAGAGCGAAATCTTTGAAGCCCTGATGGTTATCACCAAACAGGAGATGGCAGGTCGTAAAAGAAACACCGGAAATAAGAAGCTGTATTATATTTCAGCAGAGTTTCTGATCGGAAAACTGCTGTCCAACAACCTGATCAACCTTGGTATGTACGAGGAAGTAGAAAAAGCACTCGCTACTCACGGAAGAGAACTGACGGAGATCGAGGAGATGGAGATGGAGCCGTCCCTTGGAAACGGAGGCCTTGGCCGTCTGGCAGCATGCTTCCTTGATTCCATCGCAACACTTGGATTGCCGGGAGACGGTATCGGCCTTAATTATCACTTCGGTCTGTTCCGCCAGCTTCTGGTCGACCACAAACAGAAAGAAGTGAAAAATCCATGGATCACAAATGAGAGCTGGCTCGTCAGACAGCCGGTATCCTTTGCAGTTCCGTATAAAAACTTCACGATGCATTCTACGCTGTATGATATCGACGTACCGGGTTACAACAATGGCTGTAACCGTCTGCATCTGTTCGATGTAGACACGGTAGATGAGAGCATCGTTCCATCAGACAGCATCAACTTTGACAAGCATCAGATCCAGAAAAACCTGACACTGTTCCTCTACCCGGATGACAGCGACCGTGCCGGACAGCTGCTTCGTATCTACCAGCAGTATTTCATGGTCAGCAACGGTGCACAGTTCATCCTGATGGAGTGCGAGCAGAAGGGCTACGATCTGCATAAGCTGTATGATCACGTTGTGATCCAGATCAACGATACCCATCCGTCCATGGTCATTCCGGAGCTGATCCGTCTGCTGCAGGAGAGAGGCTTTACCATGCAGGAAGCCATCGATGTTGTAAGCAAGACCTGTGCTTACACCAACCACACCATCCTGGCAGAGGCACTGGAAAAATGGCCGATCGATTACCTCGAGGAGGTTGTTCCGCACCTGATGCCGATTATCCACGAGCTGGACGCACAGGCAAAGAAGAAATACAAAGATGAGAAAGTAGCGATCATCGACAAGGATCAGCGCGTCCACATGGCACACATGGATATCCACTACGGATTTTCTGTTAACGGCGTTGCAGCACTGCACACCGAGATCCTGAAAAACTCCGAGCTGAAACCGTTCTATGATATTTATCCGGAGAAATTCAACAACAAGACAAACGGAATCACTTTCCGCCGCTGGCTGCTGCACTGCAACCGTGAACTGGCACAGTATATTGAGAGCCTGATCGGACCGGGATTCAAAAAAGATGCCGACGAGCTGGAAAAACTGCTTAAATACAAAGACAACAAGAAGGTTCTTGCAAAACTTGAGGAGATCAAACACAACCGCAAACTGGATCTCAAACAGTTCCTGTATGAGACACAGAATATCGCGCTGGATGAAAATTCCATCATCGACGTACAGGTAAAACGTCTTCATGAGTACAAACGCCAGCAGATGAACGCCCTGTACGCTATTTACAAATACATGGATATCAAGAGCGGCAACAAGCCGAAAACCCCGATCACCATGGTATTCGGTGCAAAGGCTGCACCGGCTTATATCATCGCAAAAGATATCATCCATCTGATCCTGTGCCTGCAGGAGCTGATTGATAACGATCCTGAGGTAAGCCCGTACTTCAAAGTGATTATGCTTGAGAACTACAACGTATCAAAAGCTGCAAAGGTGATCCCGGCAGCAGATATCTCCGAGCAGATCTCCCTGGCATCCAAAGAGGCTTCCGGAACCGGAAACATGAAATTCATGCTGAACGGTGCCCTGACGCTTGGAACAGAAGACGGTGCAAACGTTGAGATTGGCGATCTTGTCGGAAAAGAGAACATCTACATCTTCGGAAAGAAACCGCAGGATGTCATCGACCTGTACGCAGATGCTGCTTACTGCTCAAAAGACATCTATGACGAAGATCCGGAGATTGCAAAGCTGGTTGATTTCATCGTCAGCGATGAGCTTCTTGCTATCGGCGACAAGGTTTGCCTGGAGAGACTCTACAAAGAGATCTTGAACAAAGACTGGTTCATGACGCTGCTCGACCTGAAAGAGTACATCAAGACAAAAGAAAGAGTATACAAAGACTACGAGAACAAAGATGCATGGAACAAGAAGTGCCTGATCAACATCGCAAAAGCAGGCTTCTTCTCCTCCGACCGTACCATTGCACAGTACAACGAGGATATCTGGCATCTGGCATAAGTGCAGAACATGCATACAAAACGCCGCCGCAGACGATTCGGTTCGTCCGCGGCGGCGTTTTTTTAATGCAATTTTTATGAAAGATTCAGCGTCTGCTTAAGATATAGCGGCAGATCAGGAACAGAACAACGCAGAGCACCACGGTGATGATAAGGGTGGAAACCGAGGATGTGGTAACCACAGCAGTCGGTGTGGAGTCCTGGAAAACACGGACGATGCTGATTCCGCCGAAGATCTGGATCACGGTAGTCATGCCGATGTAAGAGAGGACAGCCGTCAGAATTTTGTGGCTGGATACCAGGCTTCCGATGCTGATGGCGGCATAGAACAGAAGAATGCCAAAGAACAGCGAAGCGAAGAAGCCAACGATGGAAAACAGTGCCATACCGATGTGGTTCGTGATGCCGATCAGGGAAAAAGCAGCATCGGCAACACCGGTAATCTGTGCCCAGAGATAGGACAGAAAATCGGAAAAGGTCATGGTCTTGTTGTAAAAAAGCAGGGTGTTTGCGGTAAAATACCGGATTGCGGACGGCAGAAGCAAAAAAGCGAAGGAAGCGAGAACGGAAAGTGCGTTTAAGATGCTCCATGCGCCGAAAACCAGCATTTTGGAGAGAATATGATCCGTTGCCGATACCGGAAGGACGTTGGTCAGATACCCTTCGTCGGTAAAAAGATTTTTATAGTAGCGCTGGATCATCAGCACCTGTGTCATGACGGATGCGGCGATCACAATCAAAACGTATGCAAACAGATAGAGGACGATCAGCAGATCCGGCAGCTCAGAAATCTGGGAAAAGAGGAATCCGAAGCCTCCGAGAGCGCCCATGAAAATGGCGGCACCGTTCAGCAGCGCCATGTTTTTCCAGCATGCTTTCCACTCATGTTTCAGACATTTTTTTAACATTTGAATACCTCCCTGAAATAAGAATCAATCGATTCACCCTCCTGCATCCGGATATCCTCAACCGAGGCGTGCAGTTTTAACTGGCCCTCCTGGATAAAGATGACCTCATCGAGAATATTTTCGACATCGGAAATCAGATGTGTTGAGATGAGGATGGATGCGTCTGGTTCGTAGTTGTTTAAAATCGTAGATAAAATGTAATCGCGTGCTGCCGGATCGACGCCTGCAATCGGCTCGTCGAGGCAGTAGAGCTTTGCGCGGCGGCTCATCGTGAGGATGAGCTGGACTTTCTCTTTCGTTCCCTTCGACATCGTTTTCAAACGGTCCTTCGGGCTGATTTTTAAGGATTCCAGCATGGCATTGGCGCGGGACATGTCAAAGTCCTCAAAGAAATCGCTGTAATACGTTAAAAGATCCGAGACGCGCATCCAGCTGCCGAGATACATTTTATCCGGCAGATAGGAGACGATCCGTTTTGTCTCAATACCGGGATGATTTCCGGCGATGAGGACTTCACCCTCACTCGGGTCAGCAGTCCGTTCAGCAGCTTTAAGAGCGTCGTCTTTCCGCTTCCGTTGGGCCCCAGCAGTCCGATAATTTTCCCGGAATCCAGGGAAAGGTTGAGATGATCGAGCGCGGTGTGGTTTCCGAAGCGCTTCGTCAGGTCTTTACACGTTACAAGTTCACTCATGATTATCTTCCTCCTCAATCGTTTCGGCAAGTAGCTGCCGGATTTCCTCCGGGGTTATGCCGAGCTGTTTCATGTGGGCAACAAAAGCAGATACTTCTGCGGCGGCAAGTTCTTTTTTCATCTGATGAATCAACTCCTTATCTTCGGTAATAAAGCGTCCGCTGGTCCGCTGGGAATAGATCAGTCCGCTGCGTTCCAGTTCGGAAAGCGCTTTCTGCATTGTGTTCGGGTTGACGGCGGCCTCCTGCGCGAGATCGCGGACGGACGGAAGCTTATCGCCCGGCTGATAGCGCCCGGTGATGATGTCCATCTGTACCCGCTCGATGATCTGCAGATAGATCGGCCGCGAGGAATCAAGATTCCATGGCATATGGCATTCACTCCTTTTGTACTACTGTATTAATTTGATAGTACAATCATACAATCGCTTTATGGATTTGTCAAGAAAATTAAGAAAAAATTTTAGATTTAGAGGTTAAATTGTGGTAAACTAAGCGTAAGTGCGGCACATTAGTATTAGAAGAAAAACCGCAGAAATAGTTCCGTCTAAAAAGATGGATGAAGGGAGAAATATGGCAGAAATTAAACTGAAAAAAAGAGAAGAGATGGATCCGGCGTACTGCTGGGATCTTTCGAGTTTGTTTGGTAGTGATGAAGAATTTGAGAAAACAGAGCAGGAGCTTGCGAAGAAAATAGAAGCGTTCCGCGCAAAACAGGGAACAATGAAAGAGAGTGCAGAAGCGCTGTATGACGTTCTTTCCGGTCTGGATGACATCAGCCGCGTCTTTTCCAGCCTGTATGTCTATGCAAGCCAGAAATATCACCAGGATATGGGAAATCAGAAGTATCAGGGCTATGCCGGAAAGATGGACAGCATGATGGCTGTTCTTGCGGATGCCTCTTCTTTCGTAGAGCCGGAGATCCTGGAGCTTGACGAGGAGACGGTTACAGAATTTGAAAAAGCATATGAGCCGCTCCGTCTGTACGATCGCATATTAAAAGAAAATTTCCGCAAGAAAGAGCACATTCTCTCGCCGGAGATGGAGGCGGTTCTTGCAAAAGCCGGAGAGATGGCATCCAGCCCGGATCAGATTTTCTCGGCATTTTCGAACGCAGACCTCAAATTCCAGCCGGTCACGGATGAAGAGGAAAATCAGGTTCCACTGAGCCACGGCACCTTCGTCGGATTTTTACAGTCGAAGGACCGCCGGGTCAGAAAAGAAGCGTTTGAGAAGTATTATGCGGAGTATGAAAAACACAAAAACATGCTCGCCGCAACGTTCGGTGCCAATCTGAAACAGGCCGCATTCTTTGCAGATGTAAGAAAATATCCATCTGCACTGGCTGCATCGCTGGATGGCGGAAATATCCCGGTTTCGGTTTACGACAAGCTGCTCGAGGCGATCCATGCAAAAATGCCGGCGATGTACCGCTACGTGGCACTGCGTAAAAAGCTGCTCGGTGTGGATGAACTTCATATGTATGATGTTTACGTTTCTCTGACGAAAGAGTACGAGCAGAAATATACGTATGAGCAGGCGATCGAGATCGTGAAGAAAGCGCTTGCCGTGCTCGGGGATGATTATGTGGCACTGCTGGACAAGGGCTTTTCGGAGCGCTGGGTGGATGTTTATGAGAACGAAGGAAAAAAGAGCGGTGCTTACTCCTGGGGTTCTTACGATTCCCATCCGTATGTGCTGATGAGCTTTAACGGAAATATCGATTCGGTCTTCACACTGGCGCATGAGATGGGCCATTCGCTGCATTCCTGGTATTCGAACCATACACAGCCGTTTACGTATGCGGAGTACCGCCTCTTTGTCGCTGAGGTGGCATCAACCTGCAACGAGGCACTGCTGATCCGCTATCTGCTGAAGCATGCGAAAGAAAAAGAGGAGAAGATTTCCTGCTGAATTATTTCCTGGATCAGTTTAAGGAACGGTGTTCCGCCAGACGATGTTTGCGGAGTTTGAGAAGCGGATTCATGAGAAGATGGCAGAGGAAGGCACGCTGACGGCGGACGGTATTTCGGAGCTGTATCTGTCGATCAACAAGGAGTATTTCGGACCGGATATGATTTCGGATCCGCAGATCGCGCTGGAATGGGCGAGAATTCCGCATTTTTATACACCGTTCTATGTATATCAGTATGCAACGGGATTTTCGGCGGCGATTGCGATCAGCAGCAAGATCCTGCAGGGGAGCCGGGTATTGTGGAGAAGTACAAACAGTTCTTAAGCGGCGGCTGCTCGATGGATCCGATCGACCTTTTGAAGATCTGCGGCGTCGATATGACGAAGCCGGAGCCGGTGGAAGAGGCGCTGGATGTGTTTGCTTCTTATGTGGAGGAGCTGGAGAAGCTGACCGCGGAAGCGTAAGCACAGGTTTTAAAGTTGCATAAATTTGATGGGAAATATGTGTGAAAAATATACAAAATTTGGCGCGTTTTCCTTGAAAAAGTTTTTGGATATGTTACAATATTATTACAGAGTAAAAATGGATGAGCTGGAAATTGAAAAATATTTGCGATTAAGAGGGAGAATTTCCGTATTTCTGTCGAATGCGGAAGATTAAACGTAAATTTTTCGGAATGCGGCTTTGCTCCTGTAAAAATGGGGAGCGGGCCGCGGCCGGCTATGAAAGAAATATTACTGTTCATTCAGCAGTGAACTGTAACAAAAACAGACGGATAGCAGATGAAGTAAGGGTGAGAGTATGAATTTATATGAGGCTATTTTTGTTAGAAAATCAGTAAGGAATTATTGTTTTGATACGCTTCCGCCGCAGACTTTGGATAAGATTTGGGAGCATTATAAGGAGATGCCGGCACTGTTTTCGGGCATCGGTGTGGATATGGCGATTCTGGACAACAGAAAAGGCAGGAGAGAATGCTCAGTATGTTCAGTGTGAAGGCGCCGTATTATATGGCTTTTTATTCGGAGGAGTCAGAACGATATCTGATGAACGTGGGTTATATTATGGAACAGATGGTGCTGTATCTGTGCAGTATCGGACTGGGAACCTGCTTTATCGGAAGTAATCGTGTGAAAAAGGCGGAGCTTGAGAAGAACGGAAAGCGGCTGGTGGGGATCGTCGCTTTTGGTAAGAGTCATGGTTCGCATACGAGACGGCAAAGTGAAGCAAAGAGACTGCCGCTGGAGGATCTTTGTGTGTTCAAAGAGGTGCCGCGGCAGTGGATGACGCAGATGCTGGAAGCGGCGAGACTGTCGCCATCCAGTATGAACAGCCAGCCGTGGAGATTTGTGGTGTATGATAACAGAATTCATATTTTCTCGAAGAAGCACAGTGTGGAGAAGCTTCGGAAGTGGGATGAGGTGAATTTCGGGATTATGTTTGCAAATATGATGGTGGCAGCAGAGGAGCTGTGGCTGGATGTTGACCTGATCAGACTCGGGGATATTTCGCAGAAAAACTTCTCAAATAATCAGTATGTGCTGAGCGCGATTCTGAAGGCGTAGAGGTGAATACGGACGACCGCGGACGACTTCGTGCGGCTTCGTGGCCCGCTGCACCGCAGGTACGAAGCGCACGAGGTCTGACGGTGGGGACGGGGGTAAAGCGGTCTGGATCCGCCAGGAGGCGGATCGGCGTGAGCATGTGGGGTGGATAGAGGTCTGGATCCGCCAGGAGGCG
>ENA-OQIG01000868-OQIG01000868.1-human-gut-metagenome-genome-assembly--contig:-NODE-868-length-15313-cov-2.311866_pt1 | contig 15313 bp, 19 predicted proteins | sample MGYA00242576_ERZ504741 | MGnify/ENA primary metagenome ERZ504741 (study PRJEB26092, sample SAMD00036436) | human gut metagenome | host: Homo sapiens | study: EMG produced TPA metagenomics assembly of... | reverse complement strand
TTTTATCCTATTTGTCAAAACAATGATATACCTTCCGAGAGTTAGTTGCGGGAGGTAATGTATAATTTTTCCGAATTAGGTCTGTTGATGCACATGTGTATTTGACATCACCTTCAAGTGCTTTTGAAGAAATATAGTTAGCTTTTATGCCTAATTTATGTTCTATAGTATGGAGTAATGTAATTACCGAATGTGGATTTGATGAACCAACATTATAAATTGAATAATTTTTGTCAATATCTTGCTCCAACGCTGCGGTTATTGCAGAGGTTACATCATCAATATATGTGAAATCACGAATCATTTTACCTTCATCGTATAAGGTGATTACCTTATTTTCAAGAATGGATTGTGCAAAAATCCATGGAGCCATATCAATCCGTCCAAATGGACCATATACTGAGAACAAGCGTAATCCGATTGTCTTGATACCAAATGCGGAGGCATATACATATGCTAGTAATTCGTTAGATTTCTTAGTCATTGAATAAACACTCTGTGGATGATTTGTATCCATATCTTCAGTTAATGGTATGATTGCCCCATTTGTAATCACATCCCCATAAACACTACTTGAACTTGCATAAATAAATTTACCTATTCTAGCACAATGACAAAGATCAATAACATTCGCAAAGGCGTGAATATTATTTTGCATATATGGCTCAGGTGTTTTCATTGATTGTCGTACACCAGGAGAAGCAGCTAAGTGAATTACAACATCGGCTTGTGAAAACACATCTATTAAGTTATTATTCATTAGCGAGAGATCTACATTCACAAACTTGAATGCCTTGTACTCCTGAAGAATTTCAAGCCTACGTTGTTTTAAGCGTAGGTTTTCTCCAGACCCAAACATTGCATCTATTCCGATAATTGAATATCTTTTATTAAGTAGTTTATCAGCTAAAGAATAACCGATGAACCCTGCTACTCCAGTAATAATAATAATGTTATTCATATTTAGCATTAAATATTCTTACCAATTAAACATAGCAACTCTTGAGAAAAGTTGTTGATTCTTCCTGCTGCTGGCATTAATGTCATTTCGCTGAAATACACACGTCCATGATATTCATATAAGTCCACACGACAAAATGAAATCTCAGACGAGAGTCTTTCTACCACCTCCAACATCTTCATTAAAGAAGTTGGTTGCGGTATCTTCATCCGTCCTTCATTTTTAAGAATATATCCGGGACATTGAATCCAACCATTGGTCTCATATATTTGAGATTTCTGCTCATCATAACATTCAGTGTCATAAATGACTTGACAAAATTTGGCCTTCCCATGAACTGAGAAAAATTTATAAGAAACAAGTCCTGATGAGAACTGCTTGTCATTCTCAAGCAACTCTTCAGCAAAAACAAAGGCTTGATGCCCAGATAATGCGGCTCTGCAGTTTCAATGCCGAAAGGTAGCGATAGTTTTCGGCGATAAAAGTCTTCAATGAATGACTTATCTACAGAAAACTTATCATACACAAGAATAGTAGAACCGTTATCGTGATTGCACTTTAAGACAAATGAATTTGGTAGTGATGAAAAATCAATAACCCCAACATTATCCCAATATTTATAAACGGTCAGCAGTATATCTGCACATCCTTTAGATTTTACAAATTTTCTTACAGCCAATTTATCCGCAAGAGTTGTCCATATATCAACTGGATTAAAGAATGCAAGATTAAAAAGCTTTCGATTTAGAGAATTAATAGGCTCATTTTCTATAGAATAACCAAATTTTTCTTTAAATAGTATTTTTGCTAATGACATAGGATTGAACTTTCCAATAATGATATTTCTATAATGATTGTATAGTTCCTTAAATGTAGTTATTTGTGGCTGAAATATCCCATCTTGCATCTTAACAATCACATAGCTGAACGCGCATCTTCATAGTCCCTGGACAGATTAAAATTGGCATCAATATTTGTTGACAGCAATAAATTAGAAGGTATTGTTCTATGCCAATTTTCCAAATACCATTGCATCTCGTCAATGTCTAATCCTCGTTCTTTAATCTTGTACAAAAATTTTCTTCGTGCGAGATTATTAACAGGCATATTTTTTTAGAACAGAAATGGAGAATTTTGGCATTAGCTAAATATAATGCACCAAATCGAATTTGACAATTCCATATGCCATTCATTTCACAAATGATTCCGCCCAACTCCTCATTGGTTTTAGCCAGCGGTGGTTCGTCAAGTTTAACTCCTGATTTCAAAGATTCCAGATAATTATTATACCAATGAGCATAGAAATCATGAGAAGATTCATCATCCTTTGAATACATGACACCTCCACTATAATATGAAAGGACTTCATCAAAATTATAGTTGAGATGTTGATTCTGTTTCTTAAAATATGAACGCATTGGATGGGACTTAAGCGGTTGATGCCCATCCAAAACAGCTCCTATCGAAAAAGTAAAATTATCAATTTCTGATAAGTCATTTACAATTATCGTATCACAATCTATGTATAGGAAATCTCCTTCAACATATTTTCGGAGATTCACTTTCATTAATCTAGATCTTTCGACCTTATTTACTGGCCTTTCAAATTGTATGGATTTCAATTCATTGATTAGCAACTTAATATCTTGTCGATTACCATTTAGTGAACTTTCAGTCGTGTCGTCACAAACAAGAACGACATATGCTTCTGGATTATATTTCCTAAGGAATTTTAGTGAAATAAGACATTGCTCAAGAAAATAATCTTCTTGAGAACTTGCGAGAACATATACAATTTTAGTTTTCATTTGCGTTGATGATTATATAATTCTCTTATACTGCTGTCATTAAGAAGCCAATCATGTTCCTTGTTACCGAAGAATTGTTCTATTACATTCATTTTAAGATCACTTATGGCCTCTATGAAAGCATCAATTTCTGTTTCTGTCAATTTGCTTAAGTAATTCTTGTACTTTCTCAATACTTTAAGATAGTATGACGAAAGATGATTTTTAATGTTTGGAGATGCATGCTTTTCTAATAGAAATTGAAGGGATTGAGTGCAAAAGCGAATAGTATCAGCGTATTTCTTTCCGCTCTGAACGCCCTCATGTCCGAATTGGGGGTCTGAATATAGATGTATCCGATAACCGGGTGATAAATAACTGTATCAGCAAGATAAAATGCTTTTAAAGTGTGGACTACATCCTCCCAGAAAACACCTTCCTCATAAAAGAGATTATTGCATAACAGATATTCTCGGCGAAACCATTTGGACCATGATGCTCTGATTCTGTTTGAATAGGCATTCATTGCTTCAAATTCCAAATAGTCAATTCCTGACATAGGCCCAATTGGCTTTTCCCAATAAGGTTCAATGACGATGTTATTGGATTGGTCTTTCGATGCCGCATGGAACTGAAATATATCAGGGGTAGAACTAAGTTCTGATGAATGTAGATATTTTAGGATTCCATCGCCAATAGAATCATCGATATCAACAAACCACACATAATCTCCATTAGCAACACGCAATCCAGTATTACGGGCTGCCCCTTGTTTCCTATTAGTGTGATGACATATCACTTTGCCATTACTTATATTAAGATGATTGAAATATTCTAAAGTTCGTTCTATTGTATTATCAGATGAGCAATCATCTACAATGATTATCTCATATTCTGATTGAGATATTCCTGACCTGATAGCTTCATTATTTATGGACAATAAACACCTCTCAACATATTGAGCAGCATTGTATGCCGGGATTATTATGCTAAGTCTAATCATATTGGTATATTATTTGTCAAATAATTCTTTAAACGGCAACAGATTTCCGTCATCTTTCTTTCTACTCAAAGATATAGAATCATCAAGAATCGCAAATACTACTTTTTTATATTTATTAAAAAAACTCTTCTTCTAAAAAGACCTCTTTGAATAATCTAGCAATATCTCGTGGTGGGTTATGAAATATGCCACAACCCCATGCCCCGAGAACTAAAGCGTCATGAGAATTTATCAATCCAAGGCGTAGGATTGTCCGGATTTTATCCTTCGCTATAATGATATCTCTTTTATTGAGCATTCCGTCATTTAAAATTGGTTCTCTGATTGCCGGAACAGAAATAAAAGACATATTAAACGGATTTTGAAGCAGTTCATATCCTTTATTTTCGGCTTCCCTGAAAATAACAGCATCTCTTACGTATATGCCGTCAAAATTGCCATTTAGCGGATATTGAGGATGTTTAGACTGCAAGTTACACTCTAAGGCATGGGGCGAATAAGGATAAAGATACACATAAAGATTACTGCGTCTAAAAAGGCTTTCCTCTTGACCATAGCATCCTCCAATTACCCCACCTCCAGGACCGTCCTCACATGCCATATTTAAAACAGCTGGATGATAGCCCTCTTCTTGAAGCATCTTACCTGCATCTATACAATCCATATTCAAAACTCCGAATATGTTTCTGCTTCAATTCTTCTAATATGATTAACAGTTATCGGTTGCTTATATATTTTATCATATGATTGAAAAATCGGCATATTTACCAATCCTTGATGAGTAACATAATTGCTTTATTGACAATAAACTTATTCGCCGCAAAAACTATGGCCCTTAGTTTTCTCATAGATCTTTTACGAGAATCGCCATCAGTCATATTTTTAACATCCTCCATTAACCGAGACCATTTCTCTGCATTCCAAGAGTTTGTAATTAGAAAATTCAGAATATAAAATTGTCTATCAATATCGATAATGTTATTGTTATCTAATATTAAACATTGACAAATATGATCGTCAGTTGTTGCATCTTCAATTTTGAAACACCCAAGTTGAGACGGATCTATATAAATATAGCCTATACAAGAAAGTTTGCTATATTCATCACAAAATTCCGGGAACTTATTTCGCACCAACGTTTCGGTATTCGCATCAATCTCTTCTCTATGAGAATAATCTCACATTGTATTAGCCCCGCATTATCCCTTTTATTGGAGTTGCTTGTAAATAATCTAGTACCTCTTGGAATGCTTATAATAATAGAATCTGTACATGCAGACACAAAAGCATATGTTATAGAAGCCTGCACTTCAATACTGCTTTTTGCAGTTAGCACAATAAAGGGAGCATGCAACTGAAATAGAGGTTGTGACAACTCGTTCATAATGTTGTGGTTATTTAGTCGGCATTGATGATGTATTGTTAAGAAGAATCTCCATTGCTATTGCATTCCCTGGAATAAAACTTCCAATTTTATCACTTTCTTTAGGTATGTTAAGCCGTTTTATTAGTCGTACGAGTTCATCTTTTGTCCAATTGGACTCAGCCATAAGGCAACAATCATCATGAAGCAAGTTTACATTTTGTCTCTGTTCTACTACTCTGTACCTATCGCCAGTCACAAACGTAATTGCAGGAATATCAAGATATTTAATCTCGCTCAATGTATTTCTCCCAGAACGGGTAATAATGAGTGAGGCATGCGCATAATAGTACTGAGGGCTAATGATATCCTTATATAGGAATACATTGTCGTGATACTCATTCTGTACAGAGCATCATATATATTTGCACTTGAACAAACGATATGCATTCGATATTCTGATAACTCCTCGGCAACTTTGATACATAATTCCCCAATACGTATTGAAGATTCGGTAAATTGACAACTCACATTAACGGTCCCGCCTCCTAAAATGCAATAAATATCTTTGGACGGGATATTTTGAGTTTAAGAATCTCCCTGCGCAGAATCGTGTTAAGTGAATAGAACTGTTTACTTTCGTAAAACAATGGCTTTCTGATTTTCCGAAGCCCATGAACGATGGCAACATCTGCCATAGAATATAATGAATTAAAGTAGTCCATCGCTTCTTTGTCATTATATGAATTGTCGACATCAGAAGGATTTAATAACACTACAATTTTCATTCTCGGGAAAGACAATTTAATGGAATGAACTATCAAGGGCTCACCATCTATCAATATTAAATCCGGGGTATATTCTTTAATTGTGGTATGAATGTATGCTCCCATCTTATTTGTCGGGACTAAGCCAATCGAACAATAGTCCATGGGGGTGGCTTCGTGCAAATCTGCATAGCCCTTGGACTTAAGATATTCATTACCTTGAAGATAACTAATCATACGAATATTAGCTCCGTATTGATCTCGAAGTTCCTCCAATAAGGAGACTCCTGCTACAACTCTCCCAAGTCCGGGAAAACCGCGAAATATTCCAAGAATCCTCATAAACCGTTTATTATTTGATTAATCTCCGAGATGTAATATCTATGAATTTTATGCGCATCTGTGTTCAAAAACACTCCGCCTTGCGTTAAAAGGAACGCATAATCGTAGTATTTTTTCACCTGTGTCTCAATGTAGGGGCTTATATCTCCATAAGGGTAAGCATAAGATATTACCGGACCGAAAAGCTCTTCAAGAATCTTTTTGGATTCTTTTAACTGCCATTCTATATCGCATCATCCAAACGTAACAGAGACTCGTGAGTTACTCCATGCGAACCGATTTCCCAACCGGCACAAATTAATTCCTTAAGTTCTTCTACATTCAGATGCATTCGTCGAGACTTATCCTTAAAATTCAATCATTGGATTTTCCCAAATAATCTGTACATACATAGACCGAAGCGGTAAAACCGTATTTGTTTAGAATAGGTAAAGCATTATCAAGTAACCCTGTATAACCATCATCAAAAGTGCAGACAATCCACCTTTCTCTTTCATCTATCGATTTCTGTACATAAGACTTCATAGAGCATAAACCAAGTCCCTTCTGATGGACTCGATCTACAAAAGATTCAAAGACTTCTACTGGCGTTGTGATATTATCATGCTTATCACCACTTACATCGTGCAATGTAAGAGATAAAACCGCGCTAGGTTTATACTCAAAATTCGTTTTGGGGGTATCGCATTCAAGAAATTGTTTCCATCGAGAAGCAATCTTGGAGGGTGTTATTCCTGAGAAGAACATTGAATAGAAATTTCCATATCTAAAATCCCTATCTTTAAGACTAACTAGTATCGAAAGTTCATCTGCCATACTATGTGGATTCAGAGAACTAAATACAATTTGAGGAAAATGTTCTTGCGCAGCTTCTGCTACATAACCGGTATTGGATATCATAATAGGCAACCCCATAGACATTGCATCAACTACAGAGTTACCCATTCCTTCGCAAACAGAAGTTTGAACGTACATGTCCCAAGTCATTTGTCTATTTCTAAATTCATCTCGGCTCAACCTACCTAAAAAGTTCACATCACTTGAAATGCACAATTCATCCATCTTTGCTTTATACAGTTCCTTTACATCATTGTCTATGTGGCCAACGAGTTCAAGCGAAAGATGTAAATCTTTCATTGTTCTATTTACAACAGCGACCATTTCCAAAAGATGTGAGATTCCTTCTTTTCATTTGAGATGTGTCGCGCCAGTTCCTAATGTAATATGCCTACTGGATATAGACTTGATTTGCTCGGATTTCCTACTAGCAGAATTGGGAATAACATGAATATCAAGTTTGTTCGATGAAAACAATTGAACATTATCTGCAATTTCCTTAGATAGAGCGAAAATTTCAGAGGCGCAATCAACCACGAATTTATTATAATAAGATTCAATAGGATTCCATTTGCTGATATTAGCATCTGAACCTCGGAACATTAGCCATAATTTAAGTCTCGATTTGGACGCCAAAAGAGCGGCATAGTAGGCGTTAAAACCACCTCCAAACGATACAATAAGCCCACCAGAGGCAAGTGATTTAATATTCTCTTTGAGCTTTTCCTCCATTGCTAGTTCATATCCAAGAGATGGCTTATACCTCCGGATATAATAGATTCTGATGGAACAGAACTAGAAATAATTGTGATATCATGTCCTACTTGTTCCAGCATATTCACAAAAGCATGACAACTGTAAGCTAAGCCGCCACCTTCAATACTATATTCGTTTGTAACTATATAAATGTTCATCTTTTCTCAATTACATATAGGCGCTTAGTCCTCTTGTTTTTTGGATATTTATATGTTAGATAAGACGATATTTTTGACATCGGAAACATTGATTCAACATCTTGTGGATTTAGTCTAATACATACAGGAAATCCAAATCTTCGCAAGTATAAGAAGCATCTATTACTTCGAGTATAACCAACTTTGGTTTTCCCGCTTTGTTATAGAAAGAAACAAGTCTTGAAAGATATTCTTCTTTAGTTGTGCAACCATCTGCATAAGCACAATTCACCATGATAAGAATATCTGCACATTCATCCTTGAGATCTACCTTTGCGAAATCTTGCTTTTCTATGATTGATATTCTGTGAAATAAGTCGGAAATCTTAGCTTCAGCTATATTAGCAGCCTCAATGTTTCGTTCATATGCAGAGATGAAATCAAACCCTAAATAACAAGCTATAGCTGTAACATCTCCTTGTCCAGCACCAATTTCGATTATACGTTTTTCTCTATCTATAAATTGCAACACTTTGTATGTAATCTCCCAATACGAGGGGAAAGTAGGCTGTAAAAATTGCTTGCTCCAGGATGTCCTCATATCCGTAGGAATATTGGCATTATAAGTGGTTAGCATGTCGTGAAGCCGTTCCATAATTGTGCTAATTGATTAAGTATGTATTCGTCGCCTTTAGAAAGATCTAATCGTATTTCAGGCTCTTTAAGTATGCAGGGCTGTGCATACATACCTGGAAGTATTCTTAATTCACCAAATGCACGACAGGTTTCGATATCGTTACTGAAACAGGGCGAATCGATATAAAGAACGCGAGTCCTATGCCCATTTTTTTCGACATTCCAGGCTGTAGCTCCAGTTCCTTTATCGCAAATGGTTGTAGCGTATCTATTAAGAATGGGGTATATTTGATCCTTAAACTTATCGCTACCTTCCAAGCCTATTTGAGGAAGGAGTTTTAAAGGTAACTCGTTTTGAATCGCGAATTCAATCATTTCTATTATCGCTTCAATCTTCCGTGATTGGATAACAGTGTTAAGTCCAATCTTTATTCCAGCCTCCTTTACAGCCTTAATGTTAGACTTGATTTTGCTAAGAAAACCATTTCCTGTACTTTTAATGAATGCAGATTCATTTATGTATGGGAATTGGATATTGAATTTCAATCTTGTATTAGCAAGCTTTTCAATCATATTGGTAGTAATCAATGAAAGATTTGTTGCACAGCTAATATCTCCTGTCAACTTATTGTTGGCATATAAAATCATATCCACAATTTCCGGATTGAGTAATGGTTCTCCTCCACTAAAGTTAATCTCGCTGATGTGCAGATTGGCTATAATATCGACGAAACTCCGGAAGTCATCAAATGTCATTTGTTCTTGAACAATGGACTTATCCTGTCCCTCGTTATGACAAAAAGGACAATGATAATTACAACGATTTGTAACTAATATGCGAAATTTATTCCAACCAATATTCATCCCAATATAATTTTAGCTCCGTAATATTTTTCGAGTTCACTCATAGGCTCACCAAGTAAATCAAGACCGTCAGCATTGTACATTTCATTCGGTAGAAACATATAATCATTTCTATCTGGATTGAATTGCTCTCTAATATCTTTGTGGTTCAAGAGCCCAGCCACAGACACTGATCCTCCATATAGATGATTCAGTATAAGGTTGGTCTTTACGTTGTGCATACCCTTAAATGCTTCTGTAAAGTAATCATATCCAGATAAGGGACAGATAAGATTCACCATCGCATCTGAAGGGAGACTGTTTATGATTTCTTTTTGTCTCGCTATGCGTTTGTCAGCATCAATGAAGTATTCATTGTTACCACCGCGAAAAACGTCCTTTAATATGGGGACAGTGTAAATAACGCCTGGATAATTTTCTTTTATCCAAGTTATACATTCTTCATAATGCTCTATGCATTGTGTTGACAATTCTTTCAGTTGACGTTGACTTGTTTTAGTGTGTTCCATCCTTCGAACAAGAATTTGTCTGACTTTTTTATCAACGCCAAGTCCATAAAGCAATTTGAGATCTTTCTGGATATCATAAATAGAACCGGTGAACATAAGTGTACACTTATTTAACGGTGCATACTTCAACAAAGTCATTGTTCTTTCACGTTCAGATCTTGGTATGATAGCCTCCCTCTTACCTTGCATAGTGATGAGTGATAAATCTATACCAAAATTCGGAATAGAATTAAGGAAATCCAATTTGTCTTCTCTGATATATGCACCGGTAGTAACGGTTGTTATCTTTTTTGTCGGGAAATATTCCGATGCAATTTTGATAAAATCATATATCTGAGGATGAAGAAATGGGTCTGTATGAGGTGCGACCAATACACCAGCACCCAGCCTTACGTAGTTAACATTCGGGTTGATAAAAGCAAAGCCTTTTATAAGGTCTTCCTTATCAATCATTGGAATCTTTGGATAGTGTCCCAAATAGGAATCTGTGTGCACTTTACAAAATACACACCCTATACCACAGTACTGGCTTAAGATCGGAATATTGCCGAATGTAGCAATCTCCATTCTGAATGCATCGAATTGTTCTTGATTAAGTACCATCTTACACTTTATTAATCCAACTTGTGTCGGGTTCTACATACTTTACCTTGTTTGAAAAGATTAGCTCCTTCCATTTAGTTCCACAATAGTTCCATGTTTGAAATTCTGGATGCTCATTCGCATACATTTTATAGTTTTCTATAGCATATGTACATAGAGAACACACGTCATTCTTAAAATTTTCTCTTATAAACATTGAAACATCTTTTGGAAATTCATGCAAAAAATATTTATGATTTGATTGTTTCGCCATTATACAAGGGAAACAAGGAGCTGTATATGAAAAACCATAGACGGTATAATGAATACCACAAATATTGATTCTATCGCAGATTTTATAGTCTGCGCCAATGCCTTCCGGAGATAATGTTATATTTCTGTGCTTTATATTCTTGATTGAATATATTTCGTTCTTAGTCAATGGCCTACCTTTGTCTTCTATCATTGACCTACAATTTGTGGCGCAAATACAATGTATGGAGAACAATAAGCAGGAATAGGCAATGTACCGTTGGTCACAATATTGATATTAGAAATGTAGCCTTCGTCTTTCAGTAATTCAAAAGCTTGAACCGCCGGCTCTAATATCTTTGACAATAATGGCTCGCCTCCAAGTATTCGGATGGTTTCTATACTTCCTTTACGAATCGATTTAATCTCACGACACAGATAGTCTATATGCCGCATATCCATATCCAAAGAATTCCTAACTATTGCATACTGATTCTCAGCATTACAAAGACGATTGCAATGTCGACAAATAAGATTGCAACGATGTGTAATATCCACTTCTATGATTAACTTTTCCATCATCGTAGTGCTGGTGCGATATATTCATTATACTTCTGTAATCCCTCAATTGAAAGTGGACAAGATAGTACTTTAACTAAATTGGGGCAATGTTTGCAAGGTAAATCAATAGAGGTATCTCTCCCTTCAAAAAGAAGTTCAACTAATGCCTTGAACCCCTCGCTTTCTGTCCATTGAGTCAAAGACCCATCTTTGACGTTTCCAAGACTTCTCCACTTATTAACACTACATCCAAGGATATCCCCATTCCAATTAATTTGTGGACTTGAGAAGCAATGATAGCATGGAGCTTTATATTCGTGATTATGCTTCAGACGGTATTCATCACGGTCTGCTACTCCAAGACCACTTTCTCGTCTTACAAATTCCTTGTCTTTTACAGGTGAGAATTGGGAATAATTAAGTTTGGGATTAAAAGCCATGTTGTACTTCAAGCACAACTCTTTAACCTTTGGTAAATCCTGTTCGTTATGGCCGAATATCACGAATTGCCATGATAACTTAGGGTACTCTGAGTTATATCGTTCTTTATAATTGTTCAGTCGCTCGATATTTTGAAGTACATTACAGAGATTACCACCCACGCGATAAATTGAATATGTCTCTTGTGTTGCTCCATCAATAGAAATATTTAGATACTCAACTCTATATTTGACCAGTGCTTCCAATGCTTCTTCCGAAACATTGTTGAAATTAGTACCGTTTCCGCAATATAAAGTAACTCCTTTTCTGAAAGCATACTCTAAAATTTTGACAATATCCTTGTTCAGAAATATTTCTCCCCAATTGGACATTTCTATTCTTTTAATCTCCGGATTAGTGTCAATAAAATTTGAAAAATCCTCAAAAGAAGTTGACCTTTTCCCACAATCCCTGCATGAGTGATTCCTTTGGACGTTGAACACTCAACACAATGTAATTGACAGATTGTGGATAAATCTATCGACGCTTCTGTTATCTTAGGTAATTTAATCATTTTGTCTAAAATATTGAATTGTTTTACATAAACCGTCTTTCAGACTAACTGTGGGTTTCCAACTTATGACTCTTTCCGCTTTAAGTATTGAAGGCTTGCGCTTCCTGGGATCGTCTTCTAATCCGCTTAAATGTACAACAGGAACGTCACTATGTGTCAATGTTTTAATTATTCCTGCCAATTCATTAATGGTGTGCTCTTCATACGGATTCCCAATATTGATAGGAGTATCGAAACGGACGTCAGATTTAATCAACTGCTTTACAGCTTTTATTAAATCATCAATGAACATAAAGCTTCTAGTCTGATCACCACTCCCATATATCTCTATGGATTCTGACTTAAGAGCCTTATTAATAAACTCCGGTATAGCCCGACCATCAGCAGAATTCATCTTCGGACCATAAGTGTTGAATATACGTATAATCCGAACATCCATCTTGTGTGTGCGAATATAGTCCATACAAAGAGTCTCAGCGGCTCTTTTACCTTCATCATAACATGCTCTAGGGCCGGTACAACTTACGTTACCATTGTAGGTCTCTTCTAAGATGTCTACATTAGGATCTCCATAAATTTCACTTGTAGATGCTTGAATTAACATGGCATTTTGAGTAAGAGCATAATCCAAGAGATTTTTGGTTCCCAAAACGGATGTCATTAAAGTGTCTACTGGCTGTTTATAGTAAGCCTTTGGAGAGGCAATGCAAGCAAGATTAATGATGACATCAATTGCGATAGATATAATTCCTCCTAAATCACAGGTTCTAACATCTTCATTAACAAACGTATATGTACCGTACTCTAAGTCTCTAATATTTGCAAGGCTCCCAGTACTCAGGTTATCAAGATTACAACTTTGTGTCCATCTTTAATTAATGATGCACAAAGATTAGAACCGATAAAACCGGCTCCGCCAGCGACTAATATGTTCATACAGTGTTGCATTTTATATTAAATCTTTTAATTCAAGAGTACTTATGGTTCCTCTAATATTAAATTTGTCAAATATCGAATGATTGACAAGCTTAATTACAATGTCGTATCTCAGGATAAGTTCCGATTGATCTTTAATAAACAGGGATTCTATTTCCGGTGAAAGAAGAGATGTATCAATTATCGGGTCAAAGGCCATTATCGTAACCCCTTGGTCATGTAGTCTTTTAATTATTTCAATCGACTTTGAATTCCGGATATCGCTTATATTGGCTTTGTATGACGCTCCGAGTATAAGAATGGAACAATCTTTGTCGCCAATTAAATCGGAGATCTTTTTTATCACGATAAAAGTCTCATTCTCATTGATGCATCTTGCTGTTGACACCAACGGCAAATCTAATGATTTGGATTTAGCCCTTTCTATTAAATAATATGGGTCAATACCAATACAATGCCCACCAACTAAGCCGGGGTAAATAGATGCGAAATTCCATTTTGTTGAAGCACATCGAGTGACCTCGAATGAATCAATTCTCTCTTTTCCACAATAAAGGGAAAATTCATTGGCCAAGGCAATGAGGGTATCGCGTTGAACATTTTCATACATCTTAGCCGCCTCAGCCACTTTAATGCTTGAAGCTCGACAGAGCGGAGCCGATATAATCGACGAATAGAGTTTTTCAATCTTATTCAATACTTCTGAGGATGAGCCAGAAATAATCTTAGGTGTTATTGAAAGATGATGTATCTCCTCTCCGACATTAATTCTTTCAGGAGAATATCCAACCCCAAAATCTATGTTAAGCGTTAAACCAGAATACTCTTCAAGGATAGGAATACATATTTCATCAGTTGCACCAGGGAAAACAGTCGATTCAAATATAACCAAATCTCCTTTTTTAAGATTGCTTCCAACAACGAAACATGCGCTTTTTAATGGGAACAAGTCCGGCTCGTGCGACGACGTGACGCCTGTTGGAACACATATTACAAAAACATTACAATCTCTGATAGCGTTACTATTAGAAACAATAATGCTGTTCCTAATAGCTGCATTTATATTTTCCTCTTTCTCGCACCTCTTAGCATCAATACCACGAGAAAGCAGAGTTGTTCTCTCATTATCTGAATCAAACCCTACGCAATGATAGTGTTTTGAAAATAGGCAAAACAATGGCAACCCAACATAACCAAGACCTAATACAGCAATCTTGGGAGTAAAAAATTGTTGTATATCTTCGTTTTTATTCTTATTCATGATACTTTTTTTATCTCATATACTTGAAATTAAGAATGACAAACACGCTATAAACTAAAGATGCAAGAAGTATACGATCTGTAATGAATTGCATTCATCAATCTTATCGTATACATTTATAGAATCCGAGCCGTTAATGTCATTTCCATTGTTGTATGGAAGTTCCACCATTGATGAGTCGGCGAGATCTATTTTCAAGACAGAAGCTATCTTGATAACCATCTCAAGTGATGGTTGCGCCGTGTTAGAGCACCATCGAGAAACAGTTGCTTCATTTTTTCCTAGTTGCTGTGCCAACCATTTACCAGTACGATTCTTTTCGGACTAAAACCACTTTTAATCGATTAATCATCTTATTATCAGTAACTACCTCCGATTTCATAGATTAATTTATTGATGTAATGTGCAAATTTACAACAAAATCCACAATCTTCATTCATTCCAGAGAATGTTTTCACAGATAGACGACATTCGAAAGTTGAATGATTACTTTACTTCCCATTGAGGCATCATAAATATGTAACACAAAACTTACAATGAGTTTTTAAGTTTCGCAAGTAAATTTTAGCCCACCAGATCAGAATCACCTACTTGTCGAAGACCAATTTCACTGCTTTGATTTGTTTGTCGTTTGATATTACCTATTCAGTCAGATCCATGGTATCATAGTTATATGAGCTATATATCAACAATTAGAATTGGATTGATAATACTTACCCTTGTATTTGCAGGTGATATGCATGATGTTCCTCGGTGCAGCGTCCC
>ENA-OQIG01000867-OQIG01000867.1-human-gut-metagenome-genome-assembly--contig:-NODE-867-length-15329-cov-2.829562_pt1 | contig 15329 bp, 21 predicted proteins | sample MGYA00242576_ERZ504741 | MGnify/ENA primary metagenome ERZ504741 (study PRJEB26092, sample SAMD00036436) | human gut metagenome | host: Homo sapiens | study: EMG produced TPA metagenomics assembly of... | reverse complement strand
CTTTTGCCGTTACGCACCACCCCGTCAGTAGCTGAACAGGAGGGACAGCTGATAGAAACAGAAGCCACTGGAGCACCTCAAAAACACCATCATACACTAAATCAGTAAGTTGGCAGCATCACCCAATTTTTTATCCAACTTATCGATCAGGCCTTACGATCAACGGATGATATGATCAAAGCAAATGTTTGGCATCTTTATAAAGAGTGGATTCGTAGTGATGATGTTTCACCTATAATTTATAGAAACTGAAGATAATTTAAGAACCTTTAACACGAATGAATTAACACGAAACGATAATATCTTTATCCTGTTCTCCTCAGTCGATGATGGGCCAGTTATGGTGGTAAGCTCCCAGCGCTTACATGATATGTTGAATCCTACAAAAGATACCAATTGGAATTCCACGTATATCTACAAATCCAGACATGAGATGTTGCCTGTTAATCTTACTCAGGAAACACTTTTCAGCTCCAAATCTCATGGTAAATATGCGCTTTTCCCAATTTTTACTGCGAGTTGGCGAGCTCATCGTATAATGAATAAGGGTGTTTAAGTAAAGGAAAACATCACCGTTCCTGGCATCCTGGACGGTGATGCCCCTACGGTTGCCCTCGCCAGCACGGGCATCGGTAAAGCGTAAGGTTCAACATCGTTTTACCACTTCATGCGATTGTTGCGTTTTTGTTGCGTATTAGATCACTTAATTTGCTTTACATCTCCCGTAAACACTTTTCTGCGATACAATGCCTTTCGTTATGTAACGGAGAGTTCGGCATGTCACACCCCGCGTTAACGCAACTGCGTGCGCTGCGCTATTTTAAAGAGATCCCTGCCCTGGATCCGCAACTGCTCGACTGGCTGTTGCTGGAGGATTCCATGACAAAACGTTTTGAACAGCAGGGAAAAACGGTAAGCGTGACGATGATCCGCGAAGGGTTTGTCGAGCAGAATGAAATCCCCGAAGAACTGCCGCTGCTGCCGAAAGAGTCTCGTTACTGGTTACGTGAAATTTTGTTATGTGCCGATGGTGAACCGTGGCTTGCCGGTCGTACCGTCGTTCCTGTGTCAACGTTAAGCGGGCCGGAGCTGGCGTTACAAAAATTGGGTAAAACGCCGTTAGGACGCTATCTGTTCACATCATCGACATTAACCCGGGACTTATTGAGATAGGCCGTGATGCCGGGCTGTGGGGGCGACGTTCCCGCCTGCGATTAAGCGGTAAACCGCTGTTGCTAACAGAACTGTTTTTACCGGCGTCACCGTTGTACTAAGAGGAAAAAAATATGGAGTGGAGTCTGACGCAGAATAAGCTGCTGGCGTTTCATCGCTTAATGCGTACGGATAAGCCAATTGGCGCGTTACTGCTGCTCTGGCCAACATTATGGGCGTTGTGGGTGGCGACACCGGGCGTTCCCCAGCTCTGGATCCTGGCGGTGTTTGTCGCGGGTGTCTGGCTGATGCGCGCTGCCGGATGTGTGGTGAATGATTATGCTGACCGCAAGTTTGATGGTCATGTTAAGCGCACGGCGAACCGACCACTTCCCAGCGGCGCGGTAACAGAGAAAGAGGCGCGCGCGCTGTTTGTCGTGCTGGTACTGATTTCGTTTTTACTGGTGCTGACGCTGAATACGATGACCATTCTGTTGTCGATTGCCGCGCTAGCGCTGGCGTGGGTGTACCCGTTTATGAAGCGGTATACCCATCTACCGCAAGTGGTGCTGGGCGCGGCGTTTGGCTGGTCGATTCCAATGGCTTTTGCCGCTGTGAGTGAGTCGGTGCCATTGAGTTGCTGGTTAATGTTCCTCGCCAATATTCTCTGGGCGGTGGCTTACGACACGCAGTATGCGATGGTTGACCGCGATGATGATGTGAAGATTGGCATTAAATCCACGGCAATCCTGTTCGGCCAATACGATAAATTGATTATTGGTATTTTGCAGATTGGCGTACTGGCACTGATGGCGATCATCGGTGAGTTAAATGGCTTAGGCTGGGGATATTACTGGTCAATTCTGGTGGCTGGCGCGCTGTTTGTTTATCAACAAAAACTGATTGCCAACCGCGAGCGTGAAGCCTGCTTTAAAGCATTTATGAATAATAACTATGTTGGTCTGGTACTGTTTTTAGGGCTGGCAATGAGTTACTGGCATTTCTGATGATGTAAAAAGCCGGATGATCATCCGGCTTTCTTCTGGGTTGCCTGATGCGCGGCGCTTCTCAGGCCTACACAACACATCGCAATTTATTGAATTTGCAGATTATGGAAGGCCGGATAAGGCGTTTTCGCCGCATCCGGCAATTCTCTCTGATTACCCTTCGCCCTGCGTCGCACTCTCAATCGTCAAACGCACGTCTGATGTAATCAACTCCGCCAGCAACTGATAAACCTTCATCGTTTCTGCCGGTTCGGCATCGCCGCTATCGCTGATATACCCTTCATCACGCAGTGTCAGCACCAGAGAACTGAACACCGCCTTGTCGAAGAACTCCGGCGCGTTGATGCCGTGCAGCACGGAGAGACGTTGCGCGACGGTGCGGCTCTCTTTCTCCAGCGTACCGCGGTTGATCGACGGGTTGGCACTCAACAACCAGAAGGTGATGGCATAACGTTGCAGCGTTTCGCGCGCGCCTGCGGCCAGCAGCTGTAGCGTGCGAGAATGCGCCGGGTTGATATGCAACTCATCATCTTGCAGGGTAATCAGCCCTGACGTTGCATCTCATTTGCCAGCGCATCAATAACGTCCGGCAACTCGTCGCGATCCCAGCGCAGGAACAGCTCCGCTTTCAGCATTGGGTAAAGCACATTGACGTGCTCCATCAATACGTCGCGGGAGATGTGGCGATGCTGGGTGACGATTGCCGCCATCAGCGAAGGCAGCACCAACATATGCGCAATGTTGTTGCGATAGTAGGTCATCAGCACCGCTTGCTCGCGCGGCAGAATGATGATGTCGCCGATTGTGTCTTTCTCGACTTCAAACTTGTTCATTTGCAGCGCGTGATCGATAAGCTCGCTGGCGCTGGCTGAAGGAACGGTAGAGTCCGTGGAGTAAGGTACGTTGCGCATCAGATCCAGGTAGCAGTTGAGTTGCTCGGTTAACTGCTCGCGGGTGAGTGAGCGCTGACGTGACGCCAGAAGCGCAGTACAGCACAGGTTCATGGCGTTTGCCGCGCCTGCGTTGTTAATGCGTACCATCAGATCGGCAGCATATTATTGACCGTCGGCGTTAACCATGCCGGACGCACCGCTTCGATGGGATCGATAGATTCACGCCAGTCTGGTACGTGCTGGTTAAGGTAGGTCATCAACGGCATTGGTTCACCGAAGTTGACGTAACCCTGACCGAGATTACGCAGCTTGCTTAAACCGCGCAGCATCTGCGGCAGGCTCTCTTTCTCTTTCGTCGCGCCGCGCAGTTCTTTGGCGTAAGTACACTTCCATGACGTGCTCATAACCGATGTAGATCGGAATCAGCGTAATCGGACGCGTGCCGCCACGCAGCATCGCCTGAATGGTCATCGACAGCGTACCGGTTTTCGGATCCAGCAAACGCCCCGTGCGGGAACGACCGCCTTCCACGAAGTACTCGACGGAATAACCACGCTGAACAGTTCGCCGAGATACTCACGGAAAACGGTGGAATAAAGTTTATTGCCTTTAAAAGTACGGCGAATAAAGAACGCCCCCAGACGGCGGAAAATCGGCCCGGCCGGCCAGAAGTTCAGGTTGATCCCAGCGGCGATATGCGGCGGCACCAGCCCCTGGTGATACAGCACGTAAGAAAGCAGCAGGTAGTCCATGTGGCTGCGGTGGCAACACATATACCAGCTCATGACCGTCGTGGGCCAGCTGGCGAACGCGCTCGGCGTTATGGACGTTGATGCCCTGGTAAAGGCGGTTCCAGGTGAAGCCAGAATACGGTCAGTCAGGCGGATCATCTCGTAAGAGAAATTCGCCGCAATCTCTTCCATCAGCGCAATCGCGTTCTGCTGCGCTTTTCATGGGAGATTTTTTTTGCTGCGCGCTTCATCTTCTACCGCTTTGGCAATGGCGCGGGAGGCGAGCAGCTTATTAAACAGATCCTGACGAGCAGGCAGACGTGGGCCCACAGCAGCCAGACGTTGACGGGCAAAGTGCATACGCGCCACGCGCGCCAGTTTCTGTGCGATAGTTTTATCCGTGCCGTGTTCATCCGCCATACGGCGCAGCGAAACTGACGGCGAGAAACGCACAAAGCTGTCGCGACCGAGCCACAGTACGGCGAAAAATTTCTGTACGCCGTTAAGCATACGCAGCGGCGGGTTTACTTCGCCTTTTTCACGCCCCGGCGCGCGACCAAACATCACCGATACTGGCACCATCTGCACATCCAGATTTGGGTTGCTACGGTGCAAATCGAGATAGTCGTGGAACAGCTTAATAGACTCTTCTTTCGGCGTGTAATAGGTGAATACACGCGGCCCGCCGTGAATGAACACATAGCGCGGCAGTAGCGTGCCGTCGATTTCCAGCGGCTCTAACGGGTCAGGCAAGTCATGAGCCAGACACTGGGCGCGTAACGTCAGCAAATCTGCTTTCGAGTTGTACGGTAAAACGTACATAATTGGACGAGAGGTATCCAGCCCCAGTTCCGGGGCAGGATCTGCCGGAATAGACTTGCTTTTTACCAGGATGCTTAATGGTAAATTCAGTAATTTGTAGTAAATTCGTGGCCAGCCGGACATAAACGATGTAAAGCCTCTGGTTAATAATGCAAATGCGCGGCAAGGATAGCAGAAAGTCATGGGAAATTCTGTGGTATCCGCTCATGTTTCGCGCGGCGTTACGCAAACCCGAATCATCGGATTTAACGGTACACTGATATTGACGCTCATAATGTAAAAAGGTTCTTTCAATGGCCAATAATACCACTGGATTCACCCGAATTATCAAAGCTGCTGGCTATTCCTGGAAAGGTTTACGCGCTGCATGGATCAACGAAGCGGCATTCCGTCAGGAAGGCGTAGCGGTATTGTTGGCGGTGGTCATCGCCTGCTGGCTGGATGTGGACGCAATTACCCGCGTGCTGCTTATCAGCTCCGTGATGCTGGTGATGATTGTGGAAATCCTCAATAGCGCCATCGAAGCAGTGGTTGACCGAATTGGCTCTGAATACCATGAGCTTTCCGGACGCGCTAAAGATATGGGATCCGCCGCGGTGCTGATTGCGATTATCGTCGCCGTGATAACCTGGTGCATCCTGTTATGGTCGCATTTTGGATAACCCTTCCAGATTTCGATAAATCTCTGGTTTATTGTGCAGTTTATGGTTCCAAAATCGCCTTTTGCTGTATATACTCACAGCATAACTGTATATACACCCAGGGGGCGGAATGAAAGCGTTAACGGCCAGGCAACAAGAGGTGTTTGATCTCATCCGTGATCACATCAGCCAGACAGGTATGCCGCCGACGCGTGCGGAAATCGCGCAGCGTTTGGGGTTCCGTTCCCCAAACGCGGCTGAAGAACATCTGAAGGCGCTGGCACGCAAAGGCGTTATTGAAATTGTTTCCGGCGCATCACGCGGGATTCGTCTGTTGCAGGAAGAGGAAGAAGGGTTGCCGCTGGTAGGTCGTGTGGCTGCCGGTGAACCGCTTCTGGCGCAACAGCATATTGAAGGTCATTATCAGTCGATCCTTCCTTGTTCAAGCCGAATGCTGATTTCCTGCTGCGCGTCAGCGGGATGTCGATGAAAGATATCGGCATTATGGATGGCGACTTGCTGGCAGTGCATAAAACTCAGGATGTACGTAACGGTCAGGTCGTTGTCGCACGTATTGATGACGAAGTTACCGTTAAACGCCTGAAAAAACAGGGCAATAAAGTCGAACTGTTGCCAGAAAATAGCGAGTTTAAACCAATTGTCGTTGACCTTCGTCAGCAGAGCTTCACCATTGAAGGGCTGGCGGTTGGGGTTATTCGCAACGGCGACTGGCTGTAACATATCTCTGAGACCGCGATGCCGCCAGGCGTCGCGGTTTGTTTTTCATCTCTCTTCATCAGGCTTGTCTGCATGGCATTCCTCACTTCATCTGATAAAGCACTCTGGCATCTCGCCTTACCCATGATTTTCTCCAATATCACCGTTCCGTTGCTGGGACTGGTCGATACGGCGGTAATTGGTCATCTTGATAGCCCGGTTTATTTGGGCGGCGTGGCGGTTGGTGCAACGGCGACCAGCTTTCTCTTTATGCTGTTGCTGTTTTTACGCATGAGCACCACCGGGCTGACTGCGCAGGCTTATGGTGCCAAAAATCCTCAGGCATTAGCCCGTGCGCTGGTGCAACCGTTGCTGTTGGCGTTGGGGGTCGGGGCGTTAATTGCGCTGCTGCGTACGCCGATTATCGATCTGGCGCTGCATATTGTTGGCGGTAGTGAAGCGGTCCTGGAACAGGCGCGGCGCTTTCTTGAAATCCGCTGGTTAAGCGCTCCGGCGTCGCTGGCGAATCTGGTATTACTCGGTTGGTTACTCGGCGTGCAATATGCCGTGCGCCAGTAATTTTGTTAGTGGTCGGCAATATCCTCAACATTGTGCTGGATGTCTGGCTGGTGATGGGGCTGCATATGAACGTGCAGGGCGCGGCGCTGGCGACGGTTATTGCGGAATATGCAACATTGCTGATTGGTCTGCTAATGGTGCGTAAAATCCTCAAACTACGCGGAATTTCCGGCGAAATGCTGAAAACTGCCTGGCGAGGAAACTTCCGTCGCTTGCTGGCGCTTAACCGCGATATCATGCTGCGTTCGCTGTTGTTGCAACTCTGTTTCGGCGCGATCACCGTACTTGGTGCGCGACTGGGGAGTGACATTATCGCTGTTAACGCGGTTCTGATGACGCTACTCACCTTTACCGCCTATGCGCTGGATGGTTTTGCCTACGCGGTTGAAGCACATTCCGGTCAGGCATACGGTGCGCGCGACGGTAGCCAGTTGCTGGATGTCTGGCGGGCAGCGTGCCGCCAGTCGGGGATCGTAGCGCTACTGTTTTCGGTGGTTTATTTGCTGGCAGGGGAACACATCATTGCGTTACTGACGTCGTTAACCCAGATTCAGGAGCTGGCCGACCGCTATCTTATCTGGCAGGTTGATTTTGCCGTTGGTTGGAGTCTGGTGTTATCTGCTGGACGGCATGTTTATAGGCGCAACGCGTGCCGCCGAAATGCGTAACAGTATGGCGGTGGCCGCCGCAGGTTTTGCGCTGACGCTCCTTACGCTGCCGTGGCTGGGTAATCATGGTTTGTGGCTGGCATTAACCGTCTTTCTGGCGTTGCGCGGGCTTTCTCTGGCGGCTATCTGGCGGCGTCACTGGCGCAACGGTACCTGGTTTGCCGCAACGTGACGGTTAAAAATTCTGAATAAATAATCCTAAGCCAAATTGCTGACTACACTTAATCTCACGTTCAGAAGAAAAGTGAACGTACTCTCATTCACAACCTAACGATGAGGTCTTGATTATGAATAAAGATGAAGCCGGCGGTAACTGGAAACAGTTTAAAGGTAAAGTGAAAGAGCAATGGGGCAAACTGACCGATGATGATATGACGATCATTGAAGGTAAACGTGATCAACTGGTCGGTAAAATCCAGGAACGTTATGGTTATCAGAAAGATCAGGCAGAAAAAGAGGTCGTGGATTGGGAAACCCGCAATGAATATCGCTGGTAATTAATCCCTCCTGCCGACGTGTACAAGGATGTACGCCCTCTTAACGCGGTTTCTTTTTCACCTGCACAGAGTGATCATGCTGGCACTGTTCAGGATGACGACACGCTTCCACTTCCACGCATGCCGCACAGAGCCATGTGCTTCAATCACATTATGCCGCAGGGCAAAACCCATTTTTGCCGCCAGCGTATGCATGATGTCTTCCACGCCTTCAGCACACTCTTCTTTCACCGCGCCGCAGCGATCGCAAATAAACATGGCTGACGTATGGGTGGGCTGGTCGAACAGATGACAGAGCACATAACTGTTGGTGGATTCCACCTTATGCACAAAACCTTGCTCAAGCAGAAAATCCAGCGCGCGATAAACCGTTGGCGGCTTGGCTTGCGGTTCAGCTTCGCGCAGTAAATCAAGCAGATCATAAGCGCTGATAGCGCCATCCTGCAGACTCATCAGGCGCAACACTTCGAGACGCTGTGGGGTCAGGCGCACATTACGCTGTGCGCAGATTTTTCAGCCTGCGCTAATAACTCCTGCGTTGTGGTCTTTTCCATCGGGCACCTCAAAGTGGGGGTTAAGAATGTCCTTACTTTACCATGTTCCAGGAAAAACACCGAGAACCCTTATTGTTGCCGTAATGTTGATTTTCTGTTTTGTAGGTAAGGTGTTGTGTTGCCTTGTCGTACCATTATCAACACGATAATAATTAATAATTCATTTTTAAATAAATTGCTTCAAGTTAACTCGCTATTTATTTAACTGGGTTTAAACGCATACCTGTAGTTCAGAAATTATGAGCGATTTTTGATAGTGACCAGATGGCAAAAGAATTATAAGGAGGACACGGTACGACAAAAAAGGTAGATGAATCATGTTGAAGATAATACCCGGTGCAACTAGATACTTTAATAAAACACTCAATTCAAATCAATTCGATAATGAAGATGCAATCAAAGATAAATTAGATAATAGAGGTTCAATCAAAGGTAAATTAAATAATATATATGGTAAATCTATTGATTATGCAGCGCTGCGTCATCGGGATATAATTATTGCAAAAATAGATTTGTTTATTCAACGAATCACGCATAATTTATGGCATGCACGTAAAAAATGTGTTTTTAATTGAGCAAATAAATGATCTCAAAATGTGGGTCAATAAGTATATTGACGATTGCACTGATAAGGATTTAAACGATCGTGACTTTATTGCATCAGTTGTTGACCGGGCTATTTTTCATTTCGCGATTAATAGTATATGTAATCTTGGGGATAATAAAGATGCAATGCCTATTGAACAATGTACTTTTGATGTAGAAACTAAGAATGACCTTCCCTCCACGGTTCAGCTATTTTATGAGGAATCTAAGGATAATGAACCTTTAGCGAATATACATTTTCAAGCAATAGGTTCTGGTTTTTTAACGTTTGTTAATGCCTGCCAGGAACATGATGACAACAGCTTAAAATTATTTGCTTCGCTGTTAATTTCACTTTCATATTCTAGTGCCTACGCAGATTTATCAGAAACAGTGTATATTAATGAAAATAATGAGAGCTACCTGAAAGCTCAGTTTGAAAAATTATCTCAACGTGATATGAAGAAGTACCTGGGAGAGATGAAGCGTCTGGCTGATGGGGGAGAAATAAATTTTGATGGCTATCTGGATAAGATGTCACATCTGGTGAATGAAGGAACGCTCGATCCTGATATTTTAAGCAAAATGCGAGATGCTGCACCACAATTAATTAGCTTCGCGAAGTCGTTTGACCCAACCTCAAAGGAAGAGATTAAAATACTTACAGACACTTCTAAATTAATTTATGATTTGTTCGGGGTTAAATCGGAGAAATAATATGTGAAGTTCTTCGATAGTATGGAAGGCATTATATAAAAGGACCCAATATTTATTGGGTTCTTTTTTCTCTATCAATGCTATTAGCAGGGAGATATATCACCAGAGTTTAATGTGTGATTTTTTATTTATCGTCGAACCTGGATTGTTTATCATTGGCCTTAACAAAGTTAACGGCTAATAAGATTATTTCCATCACTTCGTGAGAGCTTCATGCCTTGAGAGGATCTCAATTTTCTTTTGCAATGAGACAGGCGCTTCCTGTTGTTATGGTATAGTACCCCGCTATTGAGCCTCCTGAACAGTGATGCTGAATAACATAACCCCATGATATATCGATAAAATAATCTCTACATTTGAAAATGCACGGTAATTCTGAAATGCAAAAAATCAACCAAACCAGCGCAATGCCTGAAAAAACTGACGTTCACTGGAGTGGTCGGTTTAGCGTTGCACCAATGCTCGACTGGACGGACAGACATTGCCGCTATTTCTTGCGTCTGCTTTCCCGCAATACGTTGCTGTATACTGAATGGTAACTACAGGGGCGATTATTCACGGTAAAGGTGATTACCTGGCGTATAGTGAAGAAGAACATCCGGTAGCGTTGCAACTCGGCGGTAGCGATCCGGCGGCGCTGGCGCAGTGTGCGAAGCTGGCAGAAGCGCGTGGATATGATGAGATCAACCTGAATGTCGGCTGCCCGTCTGACCGGGTGCAGAACGGCATGTTTGGTGCGTGTCTGATGGGTAATGCGCAGCTGGTTGCCGACTGCGTGAAAGCGATGCGCGATGTGGTGTCGATTCCGGTGACGGTGAAAACGCGTATTGGCATCGACGACCAGGACAGCTATGAATTTCTCTGCGATTTCATCAACACCGTTTCCGGCAAAGGCGAGTGTGAGATGTTCATCATCCATGCACGTAAAGCCTGGCTTTCGGGGTTAAGTCCGAAAGAAAACCGTGAGATCCCGCCGCTCGATTATCCGCGTGTGTATCAACTGAAGCGTGACTTTCCGCATCTGACAATGTCGATTAACGGTGGTATCAAGTCGCTGGAAGAGGCCAAAGCACACCTGCAACATATGGATGGCGTGATGGTCGGGCGCGAGGCGTATCAGAATCCGGGTATTCTGGCGGCGGTAGACCGGGAGATCTTTGGTTCCTCGGATATCGATGCCGATCCGGTGGCGGTAGTGCGCGCCATGTATCCGTACATTGAGCGTGAACTCAGCCAGGGGACGTATCTCGGTCATATTACCCGGCATATGTTGGGCTTGTTCCAGGGTATTCCTGGCGCGCGGCAGTGGCGGCGTTATTTAAGTGAAAATGCCCATAAAGCGGGTGCAGACATTAATGTGCTGGAACACGCGCTCAAACTGGTGGCGGATAAGCGTTAACTTTTCACCAAAAAATAGTCAAATTCACCACGCCCTGCGCACCGTCGCGGGGCGTTTTGCTGTTAAATCAATAGATTATTTTTGGCATGATTCTTGTAATGCCAGCAAGAGATTTCATATTTGGGAGTGCATCATGCTGGAACTACTTTTTGTGATTGGCTTTTTTGTCATGCTGATGGTCACCGGCGTTTCGTTGCTGGGCATTATCGCCGCGCTGGTTGTGGCGACGGCCATTATGTTCCTCGGCGGTATGCTGGCATTGATGATTAAGTGGCTGCCGTGGTTACTACTGGCGATTGCGGTGGTGTGGGTTATTAAGGCGATTAAAGCACCAAAAGTGCCGAAATATCAGCGTTATGACCGCTGGCGTTACTAAGGGATTGTGCGGATGATCACAACCTAAGGTTTTATCCTTAGAACAAAATAGGAATTGATAATCAAATCTGTCACTATTGCGCCTCTAACAGATTCATCGTGCTGTACCCTACATACAGCCGAACTATAAAAAGAAAGGGCTTCCCAGGTGGAAGCCCTATTTCTTTTATGGAATCAACAGGCTGGAACCTTGCGTTGCCCGGCTTTCCAGAATTTCATGCGCACGCTGCGCATCCTTCAGCGGATATTTCTGCTGCTCGGCGACATCGACCTTAATCACACCGCTGGCAATCAAAGAGAACAGTTCATTACTGGCCTCGGTTAATTCCTCCCGCGTGGTGATATAGCCTTGCAGGGAAGGGCGTGTCACATACAACGAGCCTTTCTGATTGAGAATGCCTAAGTTCACACCGGTAACCGCACCTGATGAGTTGCCAAAACTCACCATTAAGCCGCGGCGTTGCAGGCAATCCAGCGACCGTTCCCAGGTGTCTCTGCCCACGGAATCGTACACCACGCGCACTCTCTTACCGCCGGTGATCTCTTTTAACCGCTCGACCAGATTCTCTTCACGATAGTTAATAACCTGCCACGCGCCCGCTTTTAGCGCGCTCTGCGCTTTTTGCGCGGTTCCTACGGTGCCGATAAGTTTCGCGCCCAGGGCTTTTGCCCACTGGCAGGCAATCAAGCCAACGCCGCCAGCTGCTGCGTGGAACAGGAACTGCTCATCGGGTTTAATTTCATAGGTTTTGCGCAGCAGATAATAAACCGTTAAGCCTTTCAGGAAGGATGCCGCAGCTTGCTCAAAAGAAATTGCCGCAGGCAGAATCGCCGCTTTATCCGCAATAATGTTATGCACAGAGCTGTAAGCGCCTAACGCCGACTGCGCATAGACTACACGATCGCCTGCCTTAATATGCTTTACACCACTGCCGACTTTACTCACGATGCCTGCTGCTTCGGTGCCTAATCCGCTGGGTAGCGATGGCGGCGGGTAAAGGCCGCTGCGGATATATGTGTCGATAAAATTGATGCCGATGGCTTTATTTTCGACCTGGATTTCATTCTCCGCCGGATCGGCAGGAGTGAACTCTACGGCTTGAAGTACTTCCGGGCCACCGTGCTTGTGAAATTCAATTCGTGTTGCCATGTGTCCTCCAGAACGTATCGTCAGGGTCTGCTTCATATGGTAAAGTTTCGACCCATTCTTTATCTCGGTAACTCCATTCACTATGGCAGGAAATAAACCCTTCAACAAACAGCAGGCTGAACCCCGCGAACGCGATCACAAGTTGCCGGGCTGAAAGTGCCTCCGCACTCGATCGAAGCGGAGCAGTCGGTGTTGGGCGGTTTAATGCTAGATAACGAACGCTGGGATGATGTACCGAGCGTGTGGTAGCAGACGATTTTTACACCCGCCCACACCGTCATATCTTTACTGAAATGGCGCGTTTGCAGGAAAGCGGTAGCCCTATCGATCTAATTACTCTTGCGGAATCGCTGGAACGCCAGGGGCAACTCGATAGCGTCGGTGGTTTTGCTTATCTGGCAGAGCTGTCAAAAAATACGCCAAGTGCGGCTAACATCAGTGCCTATGCGGACATCGTGCGTGAACGTGCCGTTGTCCGTGAGATGATCTCGGTTGCGAATGAGATTGCCGAAGCCGGTTTTGATCCGCAGGGGCGTACCAGCGAAGATCTGCTGGATCTGGCTGAATCCCGCGTCTTTAAAATTGCCGAAAGTCGTGCGAACAAAGACGAAGGGCCGAAGAACATCGCCGATGTGCTCGACGCAACCGTGGCGCGTATTGAGCAGTTGTTTCAGCAGCCACACGATGGCGTTACCGGGGTAAACACCGGTTATGACGATCTCAACAAAAAAACCGCTGGCTTGCAGCCGTCGGATTTGATCATCGTCGCCGCGCGTCCGTCGATGGGTAAAACAACATTTGCGATGAACCTCGTCGAAAACGCGGCGATGTTGCAGGATAAACCGGTACTTATCTTCTCGCTGGAGATGCCATCAGAACAGATCATGATGCGTTCTCTGGCGTCGCTGTCGCGCGTTGACCAGACTAAAATCCGTACCGGGCAGCTCGATGACGAAGACTGGGCGCGCATTTCCGGCACCATGGGTATTTTGCTCGAAAAACGCAATATCTATATCGATGACTCCTCCGGCCTGACGCCAACGGAAGTGCGTTCCCGCGCACGCCGTATTGCCCGTGAACACGGCGGCATCGGGCTTATCATGATCGACTACCTGCAACTGATGCGCGTACCGGCGCTTTCCGATAACCGTACGCTGGAAATTGCAGAAATCTCTCGCTCGCTGAAAGCACTGGCGAAAGAACTGAACGTGCCGGTGGTGGCGCTGTCCCAGTTGAACCGTTCTCTGGAACAACGTGCCGACAAACGCCCGGTCAACTCCGACCTGCGTGAATCTGGCTCTATCGAGCAGGATGCGGACTTGATCATGTTTATCTATCGTGATGAGGTGTATCACGAAAACAGTGATTTAAAAGGCATCGCGGAAATTATTATCGGTAAACAACGTAACGGCCCAATCGGACGGTACGCCTGACCTTTAACGGTCAATGGTCGCGCTTCGACAACTATGCGGGGCCGCAGTACGACGACGAATAATAATTATTTTATGAATTAGGTAATTAAAGCAAACACTTATCAAGGAACACAAATGCAAGCGGCAACTGTTGTGATTAACCGCCGCGCTCTGCGACACAACCTGCAACGTCTTCGTGAACTGGCCCCTGCCAGTAAAATGGTTGCGGTGGTGAAAGCGAACGCTTATGGTCACGGTCTTCTTGAGACCGCGCGAACGCTCCCCGATGCTGACGCCTTTGGCGTAGCCCGTCTCGAAGAAGCTCTGCGACTGCGTGCGGGGGGAATCACCAAACCTGTACTGTTACTCGAAGGCTTTTTTGATGCCAGAGATCTGCCGACGATTTCTGCGCAACATTTTCATACCGCCGTGCATAACGAAGAACAGCTGGCTGCGCTGGAAGAGGCTAGCTTGGACGAGCCGGTTACCGTCTGGATGAAACTCGATACCGGTATGCACCGTCTGGGCGTAAGGCCGGAACAGGCTGAGGCGTTTTATCATCGCCTGACCCAGTGCAAAACGTTCGTCAGCCGGTGAATATCGTCAGCCATTTTGCGCGCGCGGATGAACCAAAATGTGGCGCAACCGAGAAACAACTCGCTATCTTTAATACCTTTTGCGAAGGCAAACCTGGTCAACGTTCCATTGCCGCGTCGGGTGGCATTCTGCTGTGGCCACAGTCGCATTTTGACTGGGTGCGCCCGGGCATCATTCTTTATGGCGTCTCGCCGCTGGAAGATCGCTCCACCGGTGCCGATTTTGGCTGTCAGCCAGTGATGTCACTAACCTCCAGCCTGATTGCCGTGCGTGAGCATAAAGCCGGAGAGCCTGTTGGTTATGGTGGAACTGGGTAAGCGAACGTGATACCCGTCTTGGCGTAGTCGCGATGGGCTATGGCGATGGTTATCCGCGCGCCGCGCCGTCCGGTACGCCAGTGCTGGTGAACGGTCGCGAAGTACCGATTGTCGGGCGCGTGGCGATGGATATGATCTGCGTAGACTTAGGTCCACAGGCGCAGGACAAAGCCGGGGATCCGGTCATTTTATGGGGCGAAGGTTTGCCCGTAGAACGTATCGCTGAAATGACGAAAGTAAGCGCTTACGAACTTATTACGCGCCTGACTTCAAGGGTCGCGATGAAATACGTGGATTAATCGTTCTGTAATATTTGATTGTCTGTGCCGGATGCGGCGTGAATGCCTTATCCGGCCAATAAAATCCTAAAAATTCAATAATTTGATGTTCTTTCATGCTCTTATAAAGGTCGTGCCTCTGGCGGATGTACGTTTGTCATGAGTCTACTCTGTTGCTAATTGCCGTTCGCTCCTGAACATCCACTCGATCTTCGCCTTCTTCCGGTTTATTGTGTTT